>Ga0118677_10001786_pt1 | contig 43378 bp, 35 predicted proteins | sample AliMusrvi5mmetaG_FD_86154 | JGI IMG/M metagenome (GOLD analysis project Ga0118677, IMG submission 86154)
ATTTGTTGCCCAAAACGGAATCCCCCCTGAAAAAGAATCAGAGGTCAGTCTGCAACTTTTGGGCTTCTTTGACCGGGCCGACATTCCCCCTTTGACGCGGCGTAAATTCATCAAACTATCCGTGTTTGGCGCCTCGGCGCTGCTCCTGGACGCCATGCTTGCGCAATCATCCTGCAATTCCGGGAATTTCAAGAATATAGTAGCCTGCAATCCTCCAAAGATCACAGACCTCGAAGGAGATCCCAGCTTTACCGCTTCAGTCTTCCGGAAAGCGGACATGCTGGCCCTCAAATTTGATTTCTATAACCTTGTTTTGCAGGGAGGCACTCTCCTGCGTCAGAACTCAAATCAAGCCGTCGGTGTGGTCATCACACTCGGTCACGGGAACGATTATTCACCCCAGAACATCGGCGAAGAAGCCTATCTGGAAACAGCCGCAGAGATCGGCAGTGATACAGAGGATCCCAATAATTCTCCCAACCCGCCCGGCGGCGGCGAGACGCCGGATCAACCCGGATCGGTTGGGGTGCGCTTTGCAGGTCCGAGCCGTCTGGCCTTCATGATTCAGTACACCGGTCCCATCCCTTTCACCATGGAAGAACTGCTCTCATGGCAGAAGAATCAGATGAGCGTCACCGTTACCGCCCAACCCCCTTCGCAGGCGCTATCCAAAGCTGCAACAGCTACCAAAGATCCGACACTGGGGCAGGTCCCTGTCGAACCACTTAAGACCGAGACCGCCATCGAGGTGCCATGGCAACTTGTTATGTCGCCCAGTATCAAGGCTGGCTGGGCTCACGCCATCGATCCTGTCACCAAAAACAATCGCACAGAACTATGGCATACCCGCCTGGGGGTGCGTATCACTGATCCAAACCACGCGGGACAATACCTGGTGGACGAGCAACAGGAATTTTACCGGACTCTGCGTGCAGTCTGGGCGCAGGGGTTCGAACGCGGCAAGTCCCCGGATGCCAACGATTCATTGCCATTCCGTATGTCCCTCACCAAAAACGATCGCTGGCAACTGGTGCGCCTGATGTCGGATTACAATATCCAGATACCGGCAGAAGTGCCTCTGTATTACAAACCATCGCCTGTCCAGGTGGAACGCTTCATGCTCAGCACCCTGGGAGCCTGGATGAATACCCGGGGAGAGTGGCCCAACGCGCCGGCCTCGGCGGACATGGACATCCTGGAGTGGCGGCACCTGGCCACCATGGGCAGGGACCACTACGTGCGCGTGGTTTATAAAGGTTTTCTATTCCCAACCGGTCATGCCGCTACTCTGGTCAAGATCACCGAACGGAAGTTCCAGGCGGTCCCCTCCGGCGGTCCCTTGTCAGGGCAAACCGCAGCCTATCTGCGCCAGCGTTTCTACATAGTAGTACGCCAACCCCTTAAGACTTATCCGGCTCATACCTCCCAGCCCTATGGGGGGCGTGAGTGGCCGTTCGTAAATGCCCGCATCACCAGTCTCATCACGCCCATACTGGATAATCCTGCCGACCCGGTCAATGACCTGGTAAACAAAGGGCAGAAAGCTTTCTGGCCGCGCGTGGGCGGACAGGACTTCCTGTTTCACATGTCAGCGGAAGATATTGATGGTCAACGCACCGAATTTACCTGCCCGTTGGCCTTCATTTCATCCACATTGCAAAAAGCGGATGACGTTGCCGCGTTTATCGATCCGGCCATTACTGCTTACAAATCCGCCGCTGAAAACCAGTCGCGCCGGGAACGGCTGTTGCAAGGCCAGAAAGTCGCTTTTGCCCCTAGTTCAAAGTCAGAGGGCGTGGCAGACGGGAAAGCAGGCGACACCAGCGCCGAAGTCAAGAGCATCATCCTTGGAGCGGCTCTGCCCGCGCCTCCCGATGCTGCCTTGCCTGATGACCAGGCGCGGTTCTTTCCCACCTGGCAGGAAGCTGTGGTTCGATTGCCGAGTGCCGAACAGGCTACCGGCGGGGCATTGCCCGGTCCGGTTATCATCCAGTTACATCCTGATTTCCGCACCCATGGTTTCGATAAATCAACCAACCCGGGATACATATGGGCTAAACTGAAAAACCAGGTGGACCTGAGCTTCGACGGGGCAGGTGATAAATCTGGAGGAACCGTTACTCCCAATATTAAGATCGGCGGGCTGTCGCGCACCATAGGGGTTGTAGGCGGCACGGTTGACTCCACGCCCACCCAGTTTAACCCCGCGAGTTTCTTTAACGGCGCGAAAATACTGGGCGGCATCTCACTGGCGGATATCATCAAAACTGCCAATTTCGGCGAAGGGCGCAAGACACCGCAGCTCACCAATTATGTTATCTACCCCAACGGCAATAACAGCCTGCCCCCTCAGTCTCTTGAGACGCGTCTCGACTGGTTGCCGGATCTAAAAGCAGACCCCATGAAGATATTTGAAACTTCGGGCTCGACAAGCATGGAGGTCAAGGGTACTTTTATCACTCCTGTGGATCCTCCCGGCGAGCCCACCTACAACATCGTGGGAGATCTGCGCAGTTTCTGGATCAATATACTCGGCGAGAATTTTCTGTTCCTGCGGCTTCACTTCAACAAAGTGATTTTTACTTCGGAAACAGGGAAGAAGCCCAATGTTGACGTCGATATCGACAAGGTCGAGTTTGCCGGAGTACTGACGTTCGTCAATGCACTGAAAGATTTTATGAAGTCTTCCGGCAGCGGGTTGAACATCGACATCACCCCAACACAGGTAAGCGCCGGTTTTACGCTGCCTATCCCGACGGTGGCCTTCGGTGTGGTGACTATCCAGAACATATCCCTGGGTGCCAAGTTGATCATCCCCTTCACCGGGAATCCGGCACGCCTGCGCTTTAACTTCTGCGAACGGGAACAGCCTTTCCTGCTGACGATTTATGCTTTCGGAGGCGGAGGGTTCTTTGCCATCGAAATCGGTCTGGACGGCGTAGAACGGCTGGAAGCCGCCCTCGAATTCGGAGCCAGCATGGCGCTGAACCTCGGTGTGGCCACGGGCCAGGTACATGTGATGGGCGGTATCTACTACGAGATGGAAAAGATCGGGCAGCCGGACGAGTCTGCCTCGCTCACCTCTTATATCCGCATAGGGGGCTCGCTGGAAGTACTCGGCATTATCACAGTTTCTATCGAATTCTACCTGGGAATGGAATACAAGATCACCGCCAACGAGCTGTGGGGGCAGGCCAAACTGACGGTTAAAGTCGAAGTGCTTTTCTTCAGCACCAGCGTCGAATTGTCTGTGGAACGGCGCCTGGCTGGCGGCAGCGATAACCAGTCAACCTCCGGCGTGCCGGGGATCGGTTCACCCATCAAACTCGCCAGCAGTGTCAAAGGCACCGGGGGCAACTTTGAAGACCTCATGAGCCAGAGCGACTGGACTACTTACGCAGGGGCTTTCGCTCCGCTTTCGGGATAACTGGAGAGAGGAGAGAGATAAGATATGAAAAATCAGACGGTTATGTGGACAGCTTTGCCCAACGGAGTCACCGTGACCCGGGCCGGCACGATACTCAAGTTGTCCGTCTTTGTTTCGCCGCGCTTGCAGACCGATAAAACATCTCCCACTCTATCTTTATTCACCGACTTTCTGGATTGGCCGGGAACCCTTTTCTCCGCCGCCGCCGGGGCATCTTTCTCGGTTCAATTCGGCACCCTAAAAGCTGTTCCGGCTACGAGAACAAGCCCGTCGCCCCGGTCGGACCTCTGGAAAGCCCTTTTCCCCGATACCTCTCTGGTAGAATCGTATGCACCTGTGAGTTATAAAAACAAGGCGATACAGTCCTACCCCGCAAAGAACATTCAGTCCTTTCTAAAACAGCAGTATGTATCGCTTGCTGCTACCTCAGGCCAGGAATTTCCGTCGGCAGATGCGCTGGTCAAGGATACCGGCGCTCCTTTTAACCCCCTGGCCTTCTCATTGCGTGACAGCAACGAAAAGTCGTTAACCTCGAGCCTCATGCAGGAACTGGATAAGAACAAATACCTGACACAGGGAAACATCGCCGACCCCAGTACGCTTGCAAAATCATTCATCCAGGCCAAGCTCTTCCACCAACCGTTTAGCGCGACGATGGTAAAGATATCCAGTCCTTCCATCGATTTCCATCGCATGATTTCATCACTGGGAGATTATCCCGTTCTGCTGAAAAGCCTGGGGCTGGTGTTTGATCTGGAAGTACCGCTGCAAATTGTCGGAGATACCACCGTGCAGGTCCTCGTTAACTGGAAGTCGCGGGATTCAAGCGTAACCACGGTCAATACCCCCAACGACAACCAGCGGCTCGATACTCGTTGCCGTATTTCGACGAGTGCTTTCTATGCATTGCCGCGGGCAAACAGCCCGGAACTGGCGGATGGCATGTTGCCTTTCGAAGATACAGATCGATATGAGGTGGTGCGCATCGACCCCGATGGCGCAGCCCTCAAGACACTGGCCTTCGCCAGCAACCTGGGCATGGCCAGGACCTTGCGCAAGACCGACGACACGCCGGAAACTTCATCGGTGCCGTCGTTGCGTTCGGGAGGTTTGTCGGTAGCCCGGGTCAACCGGGCCCAGCAGAGCCACGCAACTTTCGTCCGCCAGGACGTGCTCAACCTGAATATGACAAATAACACTAACATCACACTGGATGCCGAAGACATCACCCGGGGCTTCACCATAGACGTGTGGGATTCTTTAAGCTCCAGATGGCACTCTTTGTGCCAGCGGACCGGTACTTACGAGTTTACCAGGACAACACCCTCTATCCTTGAAAAGGCGGACGATGAAGGCTGGGTATCCGCAGGTATGACCTCTGCAGCCGACGGCTCTTCTGATATTTTACGTCAGGGTGAATCACTTTTTCGCTGGTGTGGGTGGAGCCTTGCCGCGCCCAGGCCCGGCAAGACCATGGATGCCGATGGCAATCCTGCGCCCCCGGGAACGGAAATAGACCCCAATTTCAAACTGGCGGTCCATTTCAAGCCAAAGGCAACTTCCCTGCCCAGATTGCGTTTTGGTGTAACTTACCGCATGCGGGCACGGGCTGTCGATCTGGCAGGAAACCGTTTGGCGATAGATGATAAAGCACTGGGAAGTGATTCCCATGCTACCAAACCTCTGGTTTACGGGCGCTTCGAACCGGTGCCGCCGCCCGCAGTGGTGATGCGTAACCGCCGTACCGAGGGTGAATCCGTAGAGCGTCTTGTAATACGCAGCAATTACAACCAGGCCATCGAGGCGGTGACGGAGCGCCATATCGTCCCGCCCAAGACTTCCCAGACGCAGGCGGAAGAGCACCAGCTGTTTGATAACACCGCGAATAGTCAGGTGGATGCAAACGCGTATAAATTGATCATTTCCAAAGAGGACGGCACCATAACGGGTCAACCCGATCCTGACAACTATAACCGGCCGTATGTAAATGCGGATAACCTGGAACTGCCCTATCTGCCCGACGTCCTCTCCCGCGGTGCAGCACTGCGCAACCTTCCCGGGACCAGCGCGCCGTACCTGTTCGATTTCGGTTATTCTGCGGGTGCCAGGTGGCCGGATGCACTGCCGTTCAGACTGGTGCTGGGGGAATCCGATACGGCATCGGTTAAGCCCGACAGCTCCAAGCATATTCTTCAGGTGCTGTTACCCAAGGCTGAGTTGGTACAGGTGCGGCTGAGTTCGTTCATGACCAAAGACGGCGCCATGCAAATGGGCCTTATCCAGTGGATAATCGAATCAGGCCTATCCGAAGCTGCCGTCCGTACATTGGCCGCCCAGGGTCTGCACTGGATGTTGACGCCCTACCGGGTGTTGACGCTGGTGCATGCCGTGCGCCAGCCGTTGATTACACCCGAGTTCAGCGCCCAATTGGGAAGGGTTCGTGGCGTCGGCCAGACTTTCGCCGAGATTTACGATCGGCAGATGACCGTACACCGCAAGAGTACGATAAAACTGGATATCACGGCTTCCTGGGACGAAACTATAGATCCGCTGGGAGAGGCAGCGCCTAGGGTGATACACGGCAAAGCCCGGCCTTACGAGTTCCCGGTGCCCCTGCCCGGCGAACCGGCTGAAGAACAAAGCCTGTATGTCCATGGCAATCACGAATTCGGTGACACCAAACACCGGGATGTGACCTATTCCGCTATTGCCACCACCCGTTTCAGCGAGTATTTCCTGCAGCGCAGAAAAGATGTCCGGCTCAAGGGCAAGGATACTTTCACTCTTGATGCCAAAGGTGTGGTGGTAGGTTCCGAGGCAGTGCGGCTGGCGGACAACACCGCAAACTACAAATGCTATGATTCCACCCATAAAACAGGTGATTATGTCGTAGATTATGTCAACGGAACCATCCGTCGCACGGATCCTTCCGAATCTGCAAGCGCTATCCCGGAAAACGTATACCTTGAAGTAACCTACCTGGTGCCTCCCATCACCCGCGAAATGACACAGCCGAAAACTTTGAATATCCTGAGTGCGGCACGTCCGGCAGCGCCCAGGGTGCTTTACATCGTGCCGACTTTCACCTGGCAAATGAACACTGGAAGCACGGATAAAAAGGTTGTCAGCAGCCAGCGTACCGGCGGCATCCGCATCTATCTGGACAGGCCATGGTATACCTCTGGAGACGGTCAGCTGCTGGGTGCCATTATCTGGCCTGGCTCCACCAGTAATTTTCTGATAAACCAGTCCCTGCCGGAGAGGGTCAAACCATATATCACGCAGTGGGGTCTGGATCCCGTTTTCCAATCACAGGCGGCCGATGCAAGCCCGAGCCTGGCGGCATTCCCGCTTTCGAAGCCGGAATACCAGGCAGCCGGGCTGGTACTCGAAGAGGTGCCGGATGAAAAAGTGAAGGTAAATGTAGCCGGCCATGCGGTAGCTTATAACAGCGAGCGCCGCCTGTGGTACTGTGACATGGATATCGATGCGGGACAGAGCTATTTCCCGTTCGTGCGTTTAGCCCTGGCTGCTTACCAGCCTAACTCGCTCTCCGGCGCTATTACGGGGACCGGCACGATAATCCTTCCGGGCAGCGACAACGTACACCTGTCACGGGTTGTCCTGGCCGATTTCGTCCAGCTTACTCCAAACCGCTACGCCAGCATCACTCGAAACGATTCGAATCCGCTGCTGCGCCATGTTTCACTCACAGGCAGAAGTTACCAGATGTTCAACGGGCAATCCGGCCCCGGCGTGGTAGAGATTAGCCTGGAAAAACAGCGTGCCGGATTAAAACCAGAAGAAGCCGGAGAATTGGTCTGGGAACCGGTAACATTATCCGATAAATCAAGCGCAGTTACGCTCGGTCATAATCTGGTTGAAACGGATAAAACCGGTAATACCACTTGGACGGGGGATATCACTTTGCCGGATGGGACACATACCTACCGGCTGCTCGTCAAAGAATTCGAACACTACAACGAACCCGGTGAGATTCCGGTAGTAAGGCGCCGGTTGGTTTATGCTGATGCCATTGAACTGGTGCCTTAATCGAAAACATTAACATTAAATCGAACCGGCGGGTTTCAAAAGACTATGCGGACAGATGAGAACGCCACGGGTGTTATCAAGCAGGTAAAACATGGGTGAAACCGCCCTTGGCGGCATGTCGCGGCATGGTTTCGATGAGGCCCATCGACAGGCGTTCGCAATCGCAAGCCGCAAACTTTTGGGGGCTGACCTGGCGCAGTTATGCCGGAGAAGCGCCGCCGCCCTGCGCAACGAAAACGGCCGTCAGTCGATCTCTCTGAGCTACCTCGGGCGCGAATGCCGGGTTCAACTTCCGGATATCATAGTGTCATCCGCAAGCGGCGAACCGCTATCCCCGCGGGACATGCTACTCATCCTGCATTACCTCGTGACGGCCGATGGTTCGCCTCTTACCGGGAAACCTGTCACTTTCAGGGAACTGCCCGAAGGCGGCATTTATTATCCGACATTCGTCAAACGAAGCGTCAAGCCCCTTCTCGACAGGTTCGCGGACAGGCCGGAGGCTCTCGTGGCGACTGCGGAATCCATCGGAGGTCTGAAAGCGGAAACGGGGGATTTTTCCTTCAGGATTTTAGCCTTTCCCCGCGTGCCCGTCACAGTCACTTTGTGGCTGGGGGATGAAGAACTCCCTGCGGAAGGAAATATCCTTTTCGATAGTAGCGTCACAGGTTATCTGTCCACCGAAGATATTACAGTCCTGTGTGAGATTTTGGCCTGGAAGCTTAGCCGGTCGGTCTGATGCACGACAACTGATGAAATCATGGAATAAACGAGCGATATCGCTTGAAAATAAAAAAGTCTGAAGCCCTCGCGGAATTTCAGCCCTGTACCCTCACTGTAACACCAATTGACGGCTAAGTCAAACCTGTTTTGTGCCTGAACGCCGATTATCGGATCACCGCATCCGGGCATGAGTTGCGGAGATTATTTCCGGTATTGGACACCCTGTAAAAATCGGCGGAAAGCTGAAAGCGAAGGGGTGTTCACTGGACGCCGTCCCTTTTTATAGTGTCGGAATGATATTGGCGCTTGTCGCTTCAACATTAACAAATCGGGACTTCAACTGCCGTGTGTTTTCTCTGGCCTGCAATTTCACTCTCAATATTTGACACTGAAAATGCAATTCTATACGATTGAATCATCGAACTTATAGGAGATAAATAATGTTGATTGATGTAACGGATCAGACGTTTGACGCGGAGGTCATGAAGGCGAATATTCCGGTTTTGATAGACATGTGGGCTCCCTGGTGCGGGCCTTGCCGCATGGTCGAGCCGATACTTAAAAAACTATCTGACAAATACCAGGGCAAAGTAAAATTCTGCCGCATGAATGTGGATGAAAACCAGAAAACACCTTCGCAGTACCGTGTGATGTCGATCCCGAACATGTTATTTATCAAGAACGGTAAAGTGTTTGACACTGTAGTCGGCGCAGCGTCCGAGAGCGCACTCCAGGCTAAGGTTGACGGCCTTATCGCAGCACCATAAATCATCCCCTTTAAAATGAAAAGGGGGCTTAAAGCCCCCTTTTCATTTTAAAGGGGATACAGTCGTCCTCCTGCCCTGGGCAGGATAGCCGGGGCGCCGTCGATGTTGTAGACATGGCTGCCCGCCCCGTAAACAGCCGATACGTTCGCCTGCGTAACCACCTGCGCAGGGGTGCCTTCGGCCCTGATCGAACCGTCATGCAGCAGGATCAGCTTGTCGCAATACTGGACAGCGAGGTTCAGGTCATGCAGTGCCACACCTACGGTCAATCCCTGTTTCCGGCACAAATCCTTGACAAGATCGAGCACCTCTATCTGCCTTCCAACATCCAGGTTGGAAGTCGGTTCATCGAGCAGGATTGCTTCGGTCCTCTGCGCCAGCACCCTCGCGATCACAACGCTCTGTATCTCGCCGCCGGAGAGTTCGCCTATCCTCCGCGAGGCCAGGTGCGAGGTACGCGTGGATTCCATCGCCACGCGGGCGATTTCTATATCGTTCGGGCCTTCGGTCTGGAAAAGGCCCAAGTGGGGGTTGCGTCCCATCAACACCACTTCGAATGCCGTAAAAGTGCTGGGCAGAAGCGGTATCTGCGGGACCACCCCTACGAGGCGCGCCAGGTCCAAATGGGAAATTTTGGATACATCCCTTCCGTTGAACACGATGCTCCCTGAGTCTGGTGGCTTGACGCGGCTTATCGCCTTGATGACGGTCGATTTTCCGCAGCCGTTCGGCCCCACCATCCCCAACATGCACCCGGGTTCCAACGTGAAGCTGATGTCGCGGATAACGGTGTTCCGGCCGTAATTCAGTGTCAATCGATCGACTTCTATCTTCAGCATAGGGCTCTCAGAAAAGCATCCTGGCTTTGCGCCTGAGCAGGTACAGGAAAAATGGCGCTCCGGCCATGGCAGTGATCACTCCGATGGGTATTTCGGTCGGAGCCATCAACGTTCGCGCCAATAGATCGCCGAGTATCAAAAATATGGCTCCGCAGAGCATAGAAAGAGGCAGCAGGAAACGGTGGTCAGGCCCCCAGATAAGGCGCACGGCGTGCGGTACGATTATGCCGACGAAACCTATGATACCGACGAAAGATACGGCCGCCGCGGTGATAAGAGTTGAAACTATTAGAAGCACCACCTTGAGCCTTTCGACGTTAACACCCAGTTGCTGGGCCTGCTCCTCGTCCAGCTGCATGATGTTGAGGGGCCTTCCGAACGCCATTATAAAGACTGAACCGGCAAGGACTATCGGCAGGACCACTTGCAGTTCCGACCATTGGCTAAGGGCAAAACTACCCGACAGCCAGAAAACGATACTGCGCATGACCGATCCCGAGGTTATAGTAAGGTAAGCCACGATTGCCCCCAGCAGCGCGCCGAGCGCAACTCCTGCCAGGATAAGGGTCGATACAGGCAGCATCTTCCCCACACGAGCCAGGCTGTAAACCATCATAACGCTCGCCAGGGCTCCTGCGAAAGCAAGGGCTGGTATTAGACCATACGTCGCTCCCAGCCCCGCAACGGGCATCAGGAAGCCGATAACTGCACCCAGAGCTGCTCCCTGTGCCACGCCGATAAGATAAGGGTCGGCAAGGGGATTGCGAAACAGCCCCTGGTATGTTGCTCCCGCGACGGCCAACCCCATTCCGACAGTCCCAGCCAGCAGCACTCGTGGCAGGCGGATGTCCCAGATGATGATCCCTGCGGCACTCGACCTTTCGACGCCAAGGTGGATGAATGGCAAATGGTCGACAAGTATGCGCCAGGTTTCGCCTAGCGATATCTTAACGCTGCCGACAGATGTCGCCAACACGATAACAAGACCGAGGAGGATGAATAGCCCAACAAAAGAAGTCAGCCTGAAGCGGCGCCGCCCCGCAACAGCCGTTCGGTTATTTTCGGGTTCACTTTCCGGTTGCAGATTCAACGACTTCCCTCGAACTTATTTGGTTGCACTCGTCGTGGCCGTCGTGGTAGCCCCCATATATTGGGTCACGAACTGTGGGAACAACTCGGGGTGGACCATTGCCGCCATCCATTCCAGACCCTGGATTATGCGCGGCACGGGCCTGTTAACAAGAGAGGCGTTAATGCCATAAATCTTGCCGGACATCGCCGCCGCAATTCCCCGTAAACGCGGCTCGGTTCGAAAGAAAATCAACGGGGCGTCGCCGCCGTCATATGCCGGGTCTACGTTACAGATGACGACCTGCGGGTTCGCTGCAAGGACTGACTCCAATGAAATCGTAGGGAAACCAGTCTCCTCAGGGGCAACACTGATACCTCCGGCTTTTTCGATCAAGTCGAAGCTAGGGGTATCAGTACCCGAAGACATGATGGGGTCATGCCAGATGATAAAGAGCACTCTCGGTTTCTGATTGTCCTTGAGGCCGGCTGTCTTGTCAGTCACTACTTTGATTCGTGCTTGCATGTCGCTGGCTATGCTTTTAGCCTGACTGCTAGTTCCCGTGAGCCGTCCGATTGTTAAAACAGATTCAACGATCTCGTCCAGGTTGTGCGGCACCAGGGTGTAAACCTGATACCCCATCTTCTCCAGCGCCGGAGTAATGTCCGGCTTATCGATATCTTCAGCCAGAATAAGGTCGGGTACAAGGCTGACGACTTTTTCAAGGTCGATGTCCGAATAACCTCCGACATGGGGCTTGTCAACCGCAGCCGCGGGATAATCATCGTAAATAGTGTCCCCAACAACCTTGTCTCCCAAACCCAGGGCAAATAATATTTCGGTATTGCTCGGGGAAAGAGAGATTATCCTCTGCGGGACCTTGTCAAGATTTATTGTCTGCCCAAGGTCATCGATTACGGTCATTGGAAAGGTAGTGCTGACAGGGGCAGTCCCGGTTGTTCCGGTGGCTCTGGTACAAGCTGTACCCAAGAGAATAGATGCCATCAGGATAATGACAGTCAACAGGCCAAGCGGTTTCAATATAAGCGCTCGGCCATTTACTCGTCCTAAACAGCGGATTCTACGCAAAGTATCAACTCCTCATAATTTATGTAAGCCTGGGGAAATAAAAATCCCCTGCTCGTGGGCAGGGGATTGCTCTGTCAAATAAACATGCCTTAACCTCCTGGTCCCGCGGAGACGAACCCGAAGTTCTGGCGTTCTGACTCGCCCGGTTATACCGGGATTACAGCAGGCGGTACTGTGTCGGGATTTCACCGACTTGCCTTCCAGACTGACCTGCCTGAACATATACGTCCGATGTTCGGCGGGTTTCGGGTTGCCTATTCAATTTCAATCAGACTACTACAAAACAAAAGACCATGTCAACCAGAAGAATCTAGATGTATTCGTGCCAGTGTTTGCCTGTTTCATCGTACTGCACCCATCGCCTTTCTCCTGTTATAATTAACCTCGTTATGAGTGATGTCAGCGTCTGGGCGGTTTTTGTGGCTGGAATCGCTTCTTTCTTCACTCCGTGCGTTCTCCCCATGGTGCCGATCTATATGGCAAGCCTTGCCGGGCCGGAAATACTTGAAAAAGGTCGTGGTGGCCGTTGGTCGCTCTTTCTGCATTCACTCAGTTTCGTTGCGGGAATGGCCACAATCTTTACTCTCACTGGGACGCTAGCAGGTCTTATAGGCATTAATATCAACCCTGCCTCACCACTGGTCCGCCGGGTATCAGGCGGACTGCTAATCTTTCTCGGCCTCTTTATGCTGGGTGCGGGTTTCATCCCGAGTCTGAATTTCGAAAAACGATTCTCTCCAAAAATAGTCCGCACAAGAGGTTATCTAGCTTCTTTCGTGATCGGCGCATCATTTACTGTTGCGTGGACACCCTGTCTCAGTCCCATATTGGCAAGCGTTTTGACCATCGCACTCAATTCGGAAACTGCCGGGAAAGGAGCGATTTTGCTCGCCGCGTATTCGTCCGGCCTCGGTCTCCCGTTTCTTTTAATGGGAGCATCTTTTACTCCGCTCGCACCCGTTCTAAAACGTGTAGGCGGATTCAGCCGATGGGTGTATTTCGCCAGTGGAGCACTCCTATTGATTGCTGGTATACTCATATTATTCGGAAAATTAAGCTTCCTGTATATCAGGTAGCGAGAGAGATATTGTTTATGTTAAAGAAATTCTGGGTCATATTTTTCGCTGGTATCATATTGCTCAGTATTGTTCCTGGCTGCCAGGCGACAGGTTCGAGCACCGCTTATGGAAACCGGGTAGGCAATCTTGCCCAGGATTTCGTCCTTAAAGACCTCGCTGGCAACACCGTTTCGTTATCCGGTTTCCTCGGCAGGCCGGTGATAGTGCACTTCTGGTCTACTACCTGACATTACTGCGTAGAGGAGTCTCCTCTAATTCAGCAAATATACACCCGGGAAGCGCCGAAAGCTGATGGGGTGGTTCTTCTAGCCCTTGATACCGGCGAAACAGCGCAGGTTCTAAAAACTTTTATGCAGTCCAATACCTATGATTTCACAGTGCTTCTAAATGGTTCGTCGGCTGCGCTGAATTACGGGGTATCGGGTATTCCGATGACCTTTTTTATCTCCAGAACCGGCACGATCCAGTACATCAAGCTCGGTGCGTTTTCTAATCTGTCCGAATTTCAAAACGCAATCAACAAGATAATCTGATCTCTAAAGAAATATAAATATCAAGACACGGAGGCCGCTTTGAAAGCTAGCAAATGGATAAGCCTTGTCCTTCTGCTTTCGTTTTATGTTACCGCTTTAGTCTTTTACCAGCAGATGCCGGCTCGCATGGCCTCTCACTGGGATTCATCTGGAGCAGTCAATGGGTACACTTCGAGATTTTTAGGTTTGTTCCTGTTGCCGTTCATCGCCACTACATTGACGGCGCTTTTTCTGGCTATCCCTGTAATCGACCCTCTCAAGGCCAACATAGCGAAATTCCGCCTTTACTTTGACTGGTTCATCGTTCTTTTTCTCTTGTTTTTCGAATACCTTTATATTTTGACAATCCTATGGAACAAGAACGTTGTATTCGGTTTCACCCAGGCACTGCTGCCAGCAATGGGGATACTGTTCATTTATATCGGCATCATGATAAGGAATGCCAAACGGAATTACATGATCGGCATACGCACCCCATGGACGCTGGCGAACGATGAAGTCTGGAATAGAACACATTCCTTGGGGGGCAAGTTATTCATTGCAGCCGGTGTGTTGTCGTCCCTGGGAGCAATATGGCCGAAGTACGCCATCATATTCATTATGGTGCCAATTTTAACGGTGACCTTTGTGACATTGATTTATTCGTATATTATCTATAAACAGGTAACCCGGTCAGGCTAGATGGGACGACCTAGGCGCAAATCCTTTATCATATAACCAAACTCTAACCGGTAACCCTGGTCGGAATAGTACCGCCTCGCCCCGACACCACTAAGTACCGCAATTGAACCCGCCCCAAACTCTTCTGAAGAAATCCTTTCAGCTTCTGCCAGTAGCGCTTTTCCAAATCCGTGATGCTGCGCCGCCTTTTCCACACGTTCCCCCAATGCCAATTCCCCGCCATACACGTGCAATTCTCTCACGAAAGCCAAAGGCGAAACGAAGCCCGGCGGCTGGATCGCATGTTCTTCAATCCTCAGGCGCAAAAGCCCGAAGAGTATCCTGTTTTCATCTTCGAAAGACAGGAATATCTCATGCCCCCCCGAGGCCTCGTAATCCAGTCTTAAAAGCTTTGGTTCCCCGGGCTTCCAGCCTGCTTTCAGGCGGTGCCCATATTCCCGGCAACGGATGCAGCGGCAGGCAGTTCCGTTGGCACTCATCACTTCTTTGACGGTGGAACGAACCGACTCCTTGAGCCCGCCCACGATATATTGGGGCGGTATGTCCCTCAGGACGCGTGATATCCTCACGTATGGGGGTACTATCGCCTTAATCTCGGCCATCAGATTTATCATGACGTCGGCCGGGTAAGGGCGGTATTTACCCTGTTTGAACCATTGTTCAAGCACAGTTCCCTCGACGACCATTGTCGGGTATATCTTGAGGCCATCCGGCCTGTAATCGGAGTTTTCGTAAAGTTCACGCGACATTTCCAGGTCGTGTTCAGCAGTAGAACCAGGGAGCCCCTGCATCATATGATAATGGACCTTCAAACCGGCGCGCTTGAGGATAGCAGTGGCGCGCACCACATCGGCCACCGAATGCCCCCTTCTCACCTCTTCGTATATACGGTCATCCAAAACCTGTACGCCAAGCTCAACACGCGTGGTGCCAAAATCAACCATGCGTGCTACTTCGACTTCGCCGCAAACATCAGGCCGTGTTTCGATACAGAGCCCCACGCAACGTCGCGCAGCGGTCTCATTTATCTTTTGCGCTTCGGCCAGTGAGGAAGAAGGTGTACCGTTGACAGCATCATAACAATCCTTGATAAACTGGTATTGATAATCGACTGAGGTGGCTAAAAATGTGCCCCCCATGACTATTATTTCGATTTTGTCGGTCGGATGACCCATATCGGAAAGGACGAATAGGCGCCGGTCAACCTGCCGGTAGGCATCATAATCGCAGGCTCTCGCGCGTATTACTGAAGGCGATTCCGGAGTATAACTCTGCGGAGTAGCACTATAGGTGGGACAATATATGCAATGTCCCGGGCAGCCGCAGGCTTTGGCCATCACCGCCACAGGGGTCACACCTGATATTGTGCGCGATAATTTTCTCATGTAATATATACCTTCTTGTAAGTCTATCAGTTTAGGAAAATAGCTACAAACCGGTTGCGTTAAATTCAGGCTGCCTCCGATGGGTGATATGAGTAAATCAAAAGACAACCCGGAATCCCCTTCCTCCACATTCGACGCCATCGCGCCCGCCTGGTACAACTTCCGCCACTACACAATTTTTAAAACAGAACTCGAAGAACTGGCCTCGCGTTGGCAAAAAGGCAAACTCCTTAACCTTGGGTGTGGTCACGGAGCGGATTTCTTGCCTTTCAAAGAAGGTTTCGAAATGGTAGGGGTAGACTATTCTGCCGGTATGCTCAAGCTAGCCGATAAATTCTCAAAAAAGCATGGTTTCTCGGCACGCTTTATCCAAGCGGACATGCGGCGCCTGCCGTTTGGTTCAGACAGTTTTGATTTTGCGGTTTCAGTCGCTTCGCTGCACCATCTCAAGGGGCACGAGGATCAGATGAAAGCATTGTCTGAATTGAAACGGGTACTCAAACCCGGCGCCGAAGCTTTCGTCACCGTCTGGAACAAGTGCCAACCGCGTTTCCTGATGAAGTCCAAAGAGGTCATTGTTCCTTTCAAGGTGGGAAAGGAAATCGTGGAGCGCTACTATTATCTCTTCACTTTCGGAGAGTTAAAACACATGGCGCGGCAAACGGGTTTCGAAGTCATGAAATCCTTCCCAGAAAGCCGTTATAGTTGCCCCATGCGCTCTTTTTCACGCAATATATGTCTCTTGCTAAAAAAAACAAACTAGAGTAGTCTATTTGAAAACTTAAATGTTCCGGTAATAGATATATGCCGGGAACGAGAAAATGTGGAGGGGGCCCAGCCAATGAGCATGGTCAAAATTACCTGTCCGAAATGTAATGTTGACGGCCAGATGTCTCTTCTGGATTCCAGATATGAGGGACCTTATCGCTGCTGGAAATGCCACGAGAATTTTCTGCTGGTTATGGACAGCAACGCAGTTAAAAGCTGCACTCCTATGAGCCAGGAAGAATTCGAGCGACAACGTGAACTGAAGAAACAACGCGACAGAATGAAGGGTGGAGCGGACTAACTCTGAAAACCGCATTCAGGAGCAATTATGCCTATCGTTACAGTTGAGATGTGGTTGGGGCGTTCCACCGACCAGAAAAGGATTTTGATTGAAGGTATCACAGATGCCTTCGTGAAGCTTGGGACGCCCAAAGAGAAAGTTACTATCATCCTCAAAGACAACCCCAAGTTTAACTGGGCCGAGGGTGGCAAGCTTTCTTCCGATATGACCTAATCTTCGTTCGTTTCAGAAGAAATCCCGGTTTTTTCCGACCAAGTCCGGTAGAGTTGTTGCAACTTTTTAATGTAGGCTGGCGATTCCATTTGTTCGAGCGTCATTATCGCTGCATCTTCGCGGTTATCCAGGTAATATGCCCGGCGGATACCCCTTTCTGAAAAGCCGTATTTCGAATAAAGCGCCTTGGCTTCGATGTTTGAAACCCGAACCTCCAGAGTTACCAGTATAGCCCGTAGTCGTATTGCCACCTCGATGCCTCTTATCAGAAGCAGTTCTCCCACACCTATACTCCTGAAGTCAGGATGGACCGCCAAGTTAATAACGTGGATCTCGCCTGCTAGATACCAAAGTCCTATGAATCCAAGTATTAATGTTTTCGGGTTTTCTGTGTCGGCAACTGTATCATAGGAGGGGCCCGTGTAAGCCACGAGGTAATGGGCCATCGGGTTGATAAACTCTGTCTTGTAATTGGTAGGTGGAAGCATGGTCGGAAAGCAGAAGAGATCAATGCCTCGAACCTGCTCGACATCCTCCCACAACATCTTGCGTACGCGGTAACCGATTGTGCCGGGATTCCGGTCGTGAAGGCTGTCGCCGCTGTGTTCGGAGTGGCACATTTACGTCTACGCCTTCGATCCTTGTTCGGTCGCTGAATATCGTTCGAATTCGCTGTATATGCAACCGCAATACTGTTGCCGATAAAGTTCCATCGGCTTGGTTATGTGACGGCTGTCCGAATATCGCTTCCGCAGATCAGCGTAAAGAAAACCCACACCGTTTTCGGCCGCAGCCTTCACCCCTGTATTCCTGGCCAACTCATGATTTTGATGGGGGCTGATTAGCAGGCTCGAGGTAAACGAACCGATGCCAAGTTCCCTGGCTTTTCGGGACGTTTTCCCCAGCCGTAATTCGAAACAGGGAGCGCATCGGGAATCCTCACGCCAGGCTACCATTCGAAAATATTCCCTGAAATCATACCCTTCTTCAACTTTCAACGGGAAATCCATCGTCTCAGACAGTTTTTTAACAGCTTCAAGACGCAGGTTATGTTCAGTGAAGGGGTGGATATTTGGATTGTACCAGAACCCCGTAACACTGTAGCCCAGTGTGCGCCAGTATGCTACTGTATATGCGCTGCAATGCGCACAGCAGGTGTGGACGAGGACGGAATCAGGCACCAGGCTCACAACAACCCAGGTTGGACATTCTTGTCTTTGTTGTATGCCAAACCGAGGTGCTTGTATGCCAGCGGCGTTACCTGCCTGCCCCGCGGGGTACGGTCGAGAAACCCGAGTTGCAGTAGATATGGCTCGTAAACATCCATTATTGTGTCGGCTTCCTCGCTTATCGAAGCTGCGATAGTTTCCAGTCCAACAGGCCCTCCGTTAAACTTCTCGATGATGCTTCGTAACAGTCTGTGGTCTATCTCGTCCAATCCGATGGGGTCGACTTCCAGACGTCCCAAGGCCGTGAGTGCTATATCGTGTGTGATCTCGCCATCGGCTTTCACCTGGGTGTAATCGCGAACCCTTTTTAACAATCGGTTCGCCACTCTTGGTGTCCCCCGGGAGCGGCAGGCTATCTCGTGTAACCCTGTATCCTCAGCCTTTACGCCTAGAAGGTGTGCGGAACGTTTTACTATAGCTTCCATGGAATGCACGTCGTAATAATCCATGCGGTAAACGGAGCCGAATCTGTCCCTCAGGGGAGCGCTGAGTGACGCAAAACGCGTGGTCGCCCCGATGAGTGTAAAAGCGGGGAGCTTGAGGCGCAGACTTTTCGCCGTGGGCCCCTTGCCGATAACAATGTCTAGCGCTCGTTCTTCCATGGCAGGGTAAAGTACTTCTTCAACGTCGCGGCCAAGCCGGTGGATCTCGTCGATAAAAAGTATATCCTGCGCATGAAGGTTAGTCAGGATTGCCGCCAAGTCACCGCTGCGTTCGATCGCCGGACCGGAGGTGATGCGGATGCTAACACCCATCTCCACTGCGATGATATTCGCTAGTGTCGTTTTCCCAAGACCTGGGGGGCCGTAAAGCAGTACATGATCCAAGGCTTCACCACGCGCCCGGGCGGCCGCGATGGATATGCCCAGGTTCTCTTTGATTTTTGCCTGCCCGATGAACTCGGACAAACTCCTAGGGCGCAGGTTGGAATCCAACGAAATGTCCTCGGCGAGCGGCTTACCGGTGATGATACGGGCTATAGCGTGCTCCTTACCCAAATTTTGAGGCTATTATAGCACATCAATTTCCATGATTTTGATTTGTTGTTTTGCACTGATTGGAGTCTGGCATGCTTAAAAAAGTCCAGCTTTAATATCTCCTATCTAGTAAAATGATATTATTGTCGTTAAACATCGCATTCCATTGACGTTTTATGTTCGATAAACTAAAGTAGCTATGCTAGGCGTTCCTTTGGAGAAAATTGACGATGTATTGTAATAACTGCGAGGCTCAAAATCCTGAAAGCAGTTCGTTCTGCAACAAGTGCGGCAGTAGTCTGACCGGTCAAAATCCGTCCGTTCAGCCCGGAGTGCCTATAGGACCAGCCCGCAAGATAGACGGACTCGCGATTGTGTCGATGGTCCTTGGAATCGTGAGTTTTCTGCCCCCTTTTGTTGTTTGTTCGATCCCGGCTATAGTCATGGGCGCAGTTTCCCTGAATCACATTAAAAAAGAGCCAACTCTCGAAGGTAGGGGTATGGCGACGGCGGGTTTGATAGGCGGATCAATGGCCTTAGTTATCTATATATGCCTAATAATCATTTTTTTGATATTTGCTCTCACCACAACCACCACATCTTCAGCAGTCTCTGTTTCCGCCAACAGTGGCAGGTTGTTATTTTAGCTGTCTTTTCGAGAAACAAAAAAGGGAAAGGCCCAAGGGCCTTTCCCTTTTTTTATTTTTTCCGTGATATTAAACAGCTGCCGAGGGTTCAGGCTCCTCGTGCCCGTTTTCTCTGGACGCCTCGGAGGCGAAGAAAGGCATCGTAATCTCTTTCTTAGCCTGTTCTTTTTGAGCAGCCAGTGCGTGCGCCTCTTCTTCAGCTTCCAGACAGGCGTGACAACGTGCCGGGATTAGCTTGCCGATGATAACATTCTCCTTAAGACCGACCAGACGATCAACTTTGCCATGGATCGCGGCTTCAGTCAGCACGCGGGTGGTCTCTTGGAAGGAGGCAGCCGCCAGCCAGCTTTCTGTCGAAAGCGAAGCACGAGTGATACCCATCAGCACAGTTTGTGCCGTGGCAGGTTCGCCTCCCTCGGCGAGGACCTTTGAGTTGTCCTCTTCGAACCTATAGCGGTCAACCAGTTCCCTCGGGATGAAATCGGTATCACCGGTGGAATCGATGCGTACCCTTGACAACATCTGTCTAACAATGACTTCGATGTGCTTATCGTTGATATGCACGCCCTGGGAACAGTAAACCTTCTGCACTTCGTCCACGAGATAACGCTGCACGGCGTCTTTGCCGAGTACAGCCAGAATATCCTGTGGGTTGATAGAGCCATCTGTAAGCTGTTGCCCGGCTTTCACGACGTCCCCTGTTACAAGTCTGATATGGGTGGCGGCCGGAACAACATATTTGCGCTCATCCGCTTCTTCGTAGCGTATTACTAGCTTGCCTTCTTCAACCTGCAGTGCTCCGGCTACCCGAGCTACAATAGGCTCTGTTGTGATTTCAGTGGTACCTTTCTTGTCAGCCTTGGGGGCAGCCAGAACGGTACCCACTTCAACCTTAGCTCCATCCTTTACCTGGGCATGCCAGCCTTTAGGCATTGGATACTCGTCACGAAACATTTCAGAACTGGAAATGGTTATCCAACGACCGTCTTCGGTTTCTACCACCTCAGCCACGCCGTCAATCTCCGAGATGATGGCCTGCGCCTTGGGCGGTCGGGCTTCAAAAAGCTCTTCAACACGGGGCAAGCCGGACGTGATATCCAAACCCACCACACCTCCGGTGTGGAAAGTACGAAGGGTTAACTGAGTTCCCGGTTCGCCAATACTTTGGGCTGCCACTATTCCGACTGCCGTGAACATATCGATAGGACGTCCGCGACCGAGATCTCGTCCATAGCATTTCTGGCAGACACCCTGGCGGGACTGGCAGGTCAGGGGAGCGCGCACGTGTGCCCTCTTGATGCCGGATTCCATTATCTTTGCAGCTTTGATTTCGTCTATTTCCTCGTCACGCTCGACGATAACTTCGCCGGTTCGAGGATCAGCAATAGTACTGGCGGCAAGCCGGCCTACGATGCGGTCACTGAAAACAGGCAATACACCTTTCTCTGTGGGCTCGTCTATCCACGTACCGACGGTATCGCCGCAGTCACCTTCGCGTACGATCACGTCCTGGGTGACATCCACGAGGCGGCGGGTTAGGTAACCGGAACCTGAAGTACGAAGGGCGGTGTCGGCAAGGCCTTTGCGGGCGCCGTGCGTCGAGATGAAGTATTCAAGTGTACTCAGTCCTTCGCGCAGAGAGGACTTGATCGGAAAGTCGATGATCTTACCGGAAGGGTTGGTCATAAGCCCGCGCATACCGGCCATCTGGGTGATTTGCGAGATGTTACCCTTGGCACCAGAGGTGGCCATCATGTAAACCGACCCCTGGCGATTCATGCCTGCCGAGATTGCCTGCTTTATCTTGTCTGTGGTCTGCATCCATATATCGACCACGCCTTTGTACCGCTCGTCGTCGGTGATAAGTCCTTCGGAGTGTTGGGTATCGAGCAGGATGGAACGCTCTTCCGCCTGCGCCAGCAGTTTGACCTTTTCGCCGGGAACCTCAACGTCGCTCATCGATATGCTGATGCCCGAGCGCATGGCGTATTTGAATCCAAGGGCCTTCAGACCGTCTAGGATCTCCGCCATTGCTTCGTCGTTGGAAAGCATCTTGTAGCAGCGGGCGATAAGGCCCTTGAGGGCGCTCTTGTCGATATTCTGGTTAATAAAGCCCAGCTCTTTGGGCATGATATCGTTGAAAATTATGCGTCCCGCAGTTGTCCGTAGAAGGGTCCCTGTGCCGTCGCGCACATCGATAAGTGCACGGAGGTCAAGCTCGCCCAATTCATAGGCCAGTTTGGCGTCCTCAAAACTGCCGAAGCGCATATTCTCGCCCTTGCCTCCAGGACGCAACGTGGTCAGATAATAGCATCCGAAGACCATGTCCAAGGTCGGAGCGACTACTGGATCTCCGCAGCTGGGCAGAAGCATATTGCGGATTGAGAGCATCATCTCGCGGGCTTCCTTGATGGCCGCCTTGGATAGCGGTACATGGACTGCCATCTGGTCGCCGTCGAAGTCGGCGTTGAAAGCGGTGCAGACCAAGGGATGGATCTGGATAGCACTACCGTCTATGAGAACGGGTTCAAATGCCTGGATACTTAACCGATGCAGGGTAGGGGCACGGTTCAGCAGAACAGGACGCTCTTTAACCACCTCTTCCAGAACATCGTAAACCTCGGGTTTAGCTCGCTCAACAAGGCGGCGTGCGCTCTTGATATTGGATGCAAGGCCTTCCACAACCAAGCGGTGCATAACGAAAGGCTTGAAAAGCTCGAGTGCCATACGCCTGGGGAGCCCGCATTGCCAGAGCTTCAGGCTGGGGCCAACGACGATTACGGAACGGCCGGAATAGTCGACCCGCTTGCCAAGAAGGTTCTGACGGAAGCGTCCTTGCTTACCGCGCAGCATGTCGGAAAGGGATTTGGCCTTGTGGTCGCCACTGACAGAGACTGCGCGCCCACGGCGTCCGTTGTCTATAAGGGAATCGACGGCTTCCTGAAGCATACGTTTTTCATTGCGTACGATGATTTCGGGGGCGCCAATCTCCATGAGATGGCGCAGCCGGTTATTGCGATTGATGACACGGCGATAGAGGTCGTTGAGGTCGCTGGTGGCGAAACGACCGCCGTCCAGTTGTACCATCGGGCGCAGATCTGGGGGCAGCACGGGCAGTACTGTTATCACCATCCAGGCAGGCTTATTGGAAGAACGTCGGAAAGCTTCAACAAGCTGCAACTGTTTGGCAGCCTTGCGGCGTCTTTGTCCGGAGGATGAGTGCGTCTCTTGTATCAGCTGGCTTCGGACGTCATCGAGTTCAAGAGCACCTAAAAGCTTGAGGATAGCCTCGGCTCCCATGCCGGCTTCGAAAACCTGGCCGTAGCTAGTTTTAAGCTCCTGGTACTGGTTTTCAGTAAGAAGTGTGCCCCTGCGCAGATCTTTCAATGTTTCAATTTTCGCGGGAAGTTCGTCTTCCAACCGGGCCCGTTCGGCGTCAAAGCCGCGACGCATCTGGTTGATCTCTTCCACTGTCGCCTGGTTTTTCTCCAGGTCAGCCACTTTGCCTTCGATCTTGGTCTTTCGTTCCGTCATATCAGAATCGAACTGCGTCTCGATTTGGCGGATGACGTCGTGGCGCGCATCTTCGTTGATCGAGGTCACGATATAATGAGAAAAATAAATCACTCGTTCCAGACTGCGTGCTGAAAGGTCGAGTAAAAGTCCCACACGGCTGGGAATGCCCCTGGCGAACCAGATATGACTGACGGGGCAGGCCAATTCGATATGTCCCATCCGCTCGCGGCGGACTTTAGCGCGGGCGATTTCAACTCCGCATTTGTCACATATGATTCCTTTAAAACGCACTCGCTTATATTTGCCGCAGGCGCATTCGAAATCCTTGATGGGACCGAAGATACGCTCACAGAAAAGACCGTCTCGTTCGGGCTTGAGTGTGCGGTAGTTGATAGTTTCCGGCTTGGTAACTTCTCCATAAGACCAGCTCAGGATTTGTTCCGGTGAAGCCAGCGAAACGCGGACTGCGTCGAAATCGTTAACTTCTAACATTATTTTACTTCTCCCTCGTTAGCTTCCGCGGTGTCATCAACCATGAGCGACGCGGCAGTTCCCAGCACAGGCATTTCCCTGTCGGTGTCTCCAGCTTCTTTTACCTTATCGGCAGAAACAGCTTTTTCTTCCTCATTCAAGACCTCGACAGAAAGGCCGAGGCTTTGAAGCTCTTTCACAAGTACCTTGAAGGATTCAGGTACACCGGGAGGCATGATGTCGTCGCCCTTCACGATGGCTTCATAGGTCTTGGACCGGCCGGTAACGTCGTCAGACTTGGTCGTCAGCATCTCCTGGAGGTTATGAGCGGCCCCATAGGCTTCTAGGGACCAGACTTCCATTTCGCCGAAGCGTTGTCCTCCGAACTGGGCCTTGCCCCCCAGAGGCTGTTGTGAAATCAGCGAATAGGGACCGGTGGCGCGAGCATGGACCTTGTCTTCCACAAGGTGGATCAGTTTCATTATGTATATATTGCCTACGGTCACGGGCTGGTCGAACAACTCCCCGGTCCGGCCGTCGCGAAGTTGTACTTTTCCACCGATAGGTGAAGGAAGGTTCCGTTCCTCGGCGAGCTGGCGTACCTGCTTCTCAACTTCTTTTACTCCTAGTTTATGACTGGCGACTCCCTGATCCTCGAGCCAGAGCTTCAGGCATATCAGCCGCCCCTCTCCTCGGTGCTCCCTATCGAAAGCTTTTTCCGCGTCATAGCCACGCCCTTTTATCCAGGACTTAGTTTTCGCGAGATCGAAAGAAGAATGCTGATTATCAGGGTCAATGGAAAGGGCTTTGGCCTGCTGGGCCATCCAGACACGGGCAAGCCCATCTTCGATATCAACATCGGTGGCACCGTCGAATACTGGGGTCACTGCTTTAAAACCCAGCATCTGGCCTACCCAGCCAAGGTGAGTTTCAAGGATCTGCCCCAGGTTCATTCTGGAAGGTACGCCGATAGGATTTAGCACAACATCCACCGGTGTGCCGTCGGGAAGGTAAGGCATGTCCTCTACAGGGCAGATGATAGAGATAACGCCCTTGTTTCCATGGCGCCCGGCCAGCTTGTCGCCAACTGAAATCTTGCGTTTCTGGGCAACCCAGACCTGTACCCATTTATTCACACGGACAGGTAGTTCGTCGCCATCATCGCGTGAGAAAATCCGAACGTTGATGACCTTTCCGGACTCACCGTGGGGTACCCTCAGTGAAGTATCCTTTACCTCACGAGCCTTTTCGCCGAAAATGGCTCGAAGTAATTTTTCTTCCGCAGAAAGTTCGGTTTCGCCCTTGGGTGTGATTTTACCGACCAGGATATCGCCGGGTTCGACCTCGGCGCCAACCCTGATAATTCCGAATTCGTCCAGCTCACGCAGGTTTTCTTCGCCCACGTTGGGTATGTCGCGGGTTATTTCTTCAGGCCCTAACTTTGTATCGCGGGCTTCTACTTCATGTTTGGAGATATGGATCGAGGTGAATTTGTCCCGTTCAATCAGCCGGTCGCTAACGATAATAGCGTCTTCGTAGTTATAACCGTTCCAGCTCATGAAGGCAGCAACAACATTCTGACCCAGGGCTAGTTCTCCGCGCTCGGTGGCTGAACTATCGGCCAGAACCTGCCCGGCAGAGACATGGTCTCCCTTGCTCACCATCGGCCGTTGGTTGATGCACGTCCCCTGGTTAGTGCGCACGAACTTCTTCAAGGGATAGGTCTCGCTGCGCCCGTCGGGCGTGGTAACGACAATCTCGGAACTGGTCACAGAAGTGATGGCTCCGTCAGCTTTGCTGAAAAGCACCTGCCCACTGTATTTGGCAGCCTCGGTTTCCATCCCGGTGGCCACAAGAGGCGCTTCAGGCAGCACCAGGGGAACACCCTGGCGCTGCATGTTCGCACCCATCAGTGCGCGGTTGGCATCGTCGTGCTCCAAAAAGGGGATGAGCGACGCGGCGACGCTGAATATCTGTTTCGGGGATACGTCCATATACTCAATCTTCGCGGGAGGCATGAACAGGTACTGGTCTGCGAAACGGGCTTCAACGTGCTCTTCGGTGAACTCGCCAAGTGCATTCAATTTGGCGTTAGCCTGACCAACTACCAATTTATCTTCGGTATCAGCCTGCATGTATTCTGATTCGAGCGACACAAAAGGGGTGATTTTTATTGAGTGTGCCGACTGCTTCGCCAGTTTGGCAAGCATCTCTTTGGTAACTTCTACGCCGGCTTCAAGCAGGATCTTGCCTTTGCTGTCTTTTACGTCCTCTAGGGGCTTGCGTCCTACCATCTCGGCGCTGTGAGTGTCAAGTTCTGTCTTGACCTTACGATAGGGGGTTTCGATGAAACCATAACGGTTGATGCGACCATAAGTTGCCAGGGATCCGATAAGACCGATGTTTGGGCCTTCGGGCGTCTCGATGGGGCAAATGCGGCCGTAATGTGAAAAATGGACATCGCGGACATCAAATCCGGCGCGTTCGCGGGAAAGACCACCAGGGCCCATGGCCGAAAGGCGGCGTTTATGAGTGAGTTCGGCCAGTGGATTGGTCTGGTCCATGAATTGTGAGAGTTGGGATCCGCCGAAGAATTCGCGTACGGCGGATACCACGGGGCGGATGTTTACCAGAGCCCCGGGGGTTAGCGCCTCTGCGGAAAGGATGCTCATACGTTCACGGGCAACCCTCTCCAGTCTCATAAGGCCAAGGCGGAACTGGTTTTGAATCAGTTCGCCTACGGTTCGGATACGGCGGTTACCAAGATGGTCTATATCATCATGGTGGTCCTGACCGTTATTAACCATAAGGATATGGCGGACTATCTCTGCCATGTCCTCGCGGGTGAGGGCTCGGCCTTCGCCTTCGGCCTGTGGTTGCAATCCCAGCCTGCGGTTAAGCTTGTAACGCCCCACCAAACCCAGGTCATAATGCTCAGGGTTGAAGAACATATTCTGAAGCAGTTTCTTGGCATTCTCAAGGTTCGGGGGGTCACCCGGGCGTACCTTGCGGTAGATATCCATTAACGCGGTATTCTCGTCATGAATAGAAGGATCACGGTCCATGGTGGACTTGATGAACTGATGGTCTGGATCGTTGTCCTCTCCCGAGAACATCTTGAGCAGGTCGCTGTCGGACGCGAATCCAATAGCGCGTAGAAGGGTGGTTATCGGGATCTTGCGCTTGCCGTCGATCTTGACGGAAATGACGTCGCGGGTGCTCGTCTCAAAATCCAGCCAGGCACCCCGGCTGGGGATAAGGTTGGCATTGCACATACGACGGCCGCTGACGGCATCTTCGGCCACAGTAAAATAAACGCCGGGGGAGCGCAGCAGTTGGCTGACTATAACACGCTCCGTGCCGCTTGTTATATAAGTGCCCTGGGCTGTCATCATGGGCATATCGCCGAAGAATAGGTCAAATGGTTCCTTAATTTCGCCCGTGCCCTTTACCAGCAGTCGGGCCTTTACATACAGGGTAATAGAATAGGTCTGATCACGGTTTGTACACTCCTGTTCGGACAGACGGGGTTCTCTGAACTCGTAATCAACAAAACTGAGCTCCAGACGGTTGCCGGTGAAATCCTTTATGGGTGAGAGTTCCTCTAACAATTGCTTGATGCCGTCCTCCTGCAGCCACTGGAAAGAGGCTAACTGGAGATCGATAAGGTTGGGAACTTCGACCACGGAAGGGATATGGGCGTAAGAATTGTGGGGTACAGGTTCTCTAGTTCCGACGGGGAAAATTGCTAGTTCCAAAGACACTCACTCCTTAAAATAGACCTGCGGGGGAAAATGGCCAATTTTTGGCCGTGGTTTTACAACCAAATAACTGTGTGCGGAAAATGAAAATGAAAAGACGAATAGACAGAAGTCATAAGCAAACTAGAATCATACCATAACAATTAATGTTTGTCAACAAAGCTTCGCTCCCGGACGGAAATACAACGTTCGGCTGAGATGGGGTCGTTTATTTTGTGGTGGATGGGCTAGCCCTTTCTAGCCCGTTTTTGTGGTTTAATACCTTTATGTATATGCATTATAACATTTTACCGGAAAGGGCGCTACTTTCGGTAACAGGCATGTTTTAAAAATCATCCGGGCATCGCCAAACCGCGGATTAACCCGCGGGTTATAGAAACAAGTTTGGCAAATTCTTTACTCTTAATATATAACGGGGCTATAATAATCGCCATTTACCAAAAATCGAACTCTATAAATTAGGATACTAGGACCACAAGATGACGACATTGGAAAAAGAACTCAGCGGCCTTACCCCGACCAAGGAAACGCTTGTTTCGATAGGGGTTTTCGACGGCCTGCACGCCGGGCATCAGACCCTGTTGCGGGAGCTTGTGGCACAGGCACGCGCTAAAAAGTTACTCAGCGCAGTAGTCACGTTTAAAAGGCACCCCATGGCTCTATTGGAACCCGGCGAAACCATCCCATCCCTCACCAGCCTTACCGAGCGGATCCGTCTCATCAAATCAACGGGCGTCGACATCGTGGTCACTCTAACGTTTTCAAAAGAACTCGCTGACCTCGGAGCCCAGCCATTCGTGCTACTTTTACAGCACTATCTCAAGATGAAAGGTATGATACTCGGGTGGGATTTCGCACTCGGACACCACCGCGAAGGCTCGCTCGAAACCCTGCACGACCTGGGTACTAAACTCGGGTTCAGTACTGAAGTCCTGGGCCCAATAAAATATGGAGAAGCCATCATCTCCAGCACGGAGATTCGCAAAGCGCTGGCGGACGGAGACATCGCGAGGGCCAACGCCATGCTGGGAAGGTGTTTCAGTCTTGAAGGCAGGGTCATCGAGGGGGAAGGGCGCGGAACCAGGCTCGGCTTTCCAACGGCTAACCTCGACCTAGACCCTGTACAAGCCCTCCCGCTGGATGGGGTATATGCGGCCAAAACCATCGTGGAAGGCACGTCATACCTCGCGGCCGTATTCATCGGCCGACGTCCAACCTTTGACGGTGTTGAACGCATACTGGAAGTTCACGTGATAGATTTCAAAGGCGACCTTTACCGCCGGGACTTCAAGATTGATATAATAGAGCGCATCCGCGGTGAACAGAAGTTCAACGACGCCGAATCGCTCATAGCACAGATAGAAAAAGATATTCAGATAGTCAGGGAAAAGGCGAGTGCCTGCAGTTAAGGCCTAAGGGATTCTTTAATCGGAGTAACAAAATGCAGCAAAATATAGATTTCAATCGCCTTTTAAACCGCGGCGTGGCCGAGATTATAGTTAAGGACGACCTCATAGCGCGCCTTAAAAAGGGCGACGTCCTGCGGCTTAAAGAAGGGTTTGACCCATCATCGCCGGATATCCACCTTGGACACATGGTTGGGCTGCGCAAACTGCGCCAGTTCCAGGACCTCGGGCACCAGGTGGTGCTCATCGTCGGGGATTGGACAGCCCAGATCGGCGACCCCACCGGCGTCAGCGTCACTCGCCCGATGCTCACTCACAACCAGGTTAAGGAAAACGCCGAGACATATATGCAGCAATTCTTTAAAATAGTGGACAAAGAACGCACAGAGGTCCGCTGGCAAAGCGAATGGTTCGGCAAGTTCTCGCTTGCGGATGTCCTTAAACTCACAAGCCGCTTCACCATCGCCCAGTTCCTCGCCAGGGAAGACTTCAGCAAGCGTTACGCCGCCGGCCGCCCCATCACCCTCACAGAGCTACTTTATCCCCTTTTACAGGCGTATGACTCGGTTATGGTCCAATCCGACATGGAATTCGGCGGAACGGACCAGAAGTTCAACCTCCTGGTAGGGCGAGAGCTCCAGACCGCCATGGGCCAATGGCCCCAGCAGGTGCTGATGACCCCTCTGCTGGTCGGTACGGACGGCACTCACAAGATGAGCAAAAGCCTCGGGAATTACATCGGGGTTGCCGAACCCCCGGCGCAGATATATGGCAAAGTTATGTCAATCCCGGACAACCTGATTCTCTCTTATTTCATGTTGGTAACCGATATCCCCGACGCCGAACTCTTGGGCCTTTGTAAAGAGATCGAAAACGGGGCTAACCCCATGCCGTTGAAGAAGAGGCTCGGGAGAGAAATAGTCACCCAGCTTTACGACAAAGCAACCGCACAGGAAGCGGAAGACTCCTTTGTCAGGGTGGTGCAAAACAAGGAAGCCCCGGGTGAAATAGTCGATTTCAAAGTCACCTGCGGGATGTTGTCCATCCCCCAGGTGATGCTGGACGCAGGGCTGGTTAAGAGCAAAGGCGAGGGCTCGCGCCTTATCGAACAGGGAGGGGTTGAACTAGACGGGGTGAGGCTGGAAGCCGCCAATTGCGAAGTTCGCAGCGGAGTGGTGCTTAAAGTCGGTAAACGGCGTTTCCTCAGGCTGGTCGCAGAGTAGCTATCCACCATCCCCGCCTGTCATTTCGGCCTTCGAACCGGCGGCCATCCTCCGGCAAGGCAGGGTCACGCTTCTTTGCATTGACGGGGACAGGGATAAGGTTTTTCCAAACCTGATTTAATGTGACCCCGTTAAGTTGCAGGATTGACCCAAGAGCCCCCCAAACCCACTCGGCATTCGGTTCGTTCGCCACCAACACGCTGCCAGTAAATAATATAGAAAAAGGAGGTATTTATGTTAAATAGCGTAATGAAAAAATCATGGATTGTATGGGCAGTGGTACTATTATTGGGTTTCCTGCTGGTGGTCAGCTCCATAGTGGTTATCCCTGCCGGCAGCGAGGGAATAGTGATACAGTTCGGTGCGGTCACAGGGACCACCATGCAGCAGGGGCTGCATGTCAAGATTCCGTTCGTCCAAAGCATAGTCAAGATGGACATCCGTACTCAAAAATACACTGCTGACGGCTTGACCGCGGCCTCCAAAGATCTCCAGAACGTCACCACAAATATCGCCATCAACTTCAAGCTGGATACGACAGAAGCCAGCACGGTTTACAGGAACATAGGGCCGGATTATATGGAAGTTATCGCCCACCCCGCCATCCAGGAAACTGTAAAAGAGATTACCGCAAAGTACAATGCAGAAGAATGCATCACAAACCGTGCACAAGTTAAAGACGCGATAACCAATGCCCTCGTGGCCAGACTGAGTATAAGAGGCATCATCACAGAATCTGTAAACATCACCGATTTCCAGTTCAGCCCCGAGTTTACAGCAGCCATCGAAGCTAAAGTCGTCGCGCAGCAGCAAATCGAAACTGCCCAAAACACGCTGGAGCGCATGCGTGTTGAAGCCGAACAGGCCGTTGTGGTAGCAACCGGGCAGGCCAATGCTGCAATCGCGGCCGCGCAGGGCCAGGCCCAGGCCAACCAGATCGTTGCCCAGTCGTTGTCGCCCGAAATCCTCGCTGCAATGCTCTATGGGAAGATCGGCCCCAACGACAAGATAATCATCGTTCCCAACACTGGCTTTTCTGGCGGCATAGTCGTCAACCCCTAGGCTGTCATAATGCTATGAAGTAACGGGCCGAGGTCAATGACCTCGGCCTCTCTTATTTTGGCGGAAAAGTGTACAACAACGAATCATTTCGAAGCCCTCTTCCAGTTGTCTATTTAGCAGGTATTGAGATATAATCTGAAATCTCAAACAAGATTATAGCTTTGAAGGAGAGATTATATGACGAACCTGAGAATCCCGGGCCCGACGCCCTGCCCTCCCGAAGTTCTGGAAGCGATGGGTCGCCAGATGATAAATCACCGCGGGGCGGAATTCCAGAGAATGGTCCTGGATGTCACCGACAAGCTTAAAAGACTGTTCCTTACTAAAAATGACGTGTTCCTGCTTACGGGTTCGGGCACCGGGGGTCTTGAAGCCGCCGTCGTGAACTCCTTCTCGCCGGGTGACAAAGTCTTAGCCGTTTCCATCGGTGTTTTCGGCGACCGCCTGGCTACTATCGCCAGGACATACGGCGCCGACGTTACTGTAATCAAATCCGAGTGGGGCAAAGCCGCCGATACGAAACTCATCAAAGCTGCTCTCGACAAAGACCCTGCAATCAAGGCTGTTATGGTCACCCATAATGAGACCTCGACCGGCGTAACCAACGATCTCACGACTATCGCACAAACCGTAAAGCCTTATGATAAGCTTTTCATCGTCGACGCCATTTCCAGCATCGGCTCGATAGAACTTCCCGTAGACGAATGGGGCGTGGACGTCATGGTCACCGGTTCACAAAAAAGCTGGATGGTCCCTCCTGGCATGGCCATGGTGGCCATATCGGAAAAGGGCTGGAAAGCCAATGCGGCAGCCAAGATTCCGCGCTTCTACTGGGATTTCGGCAAAGCCAAGAAATACTTTGAAAAAGGCGGCCAGACACCCTGGACTCCGGCTGTTTCCATCGTTTTCGCCCTGAACGTGGCACTCGATATGATGTTGAAGGAGGGCCTTCCCAATATTCAGGCTCGCCATCACAAGTTGGGCAAGATGACACGCGACGGAGTCAAAGCACTCGGCTTGAAACTCTTCGCGGACGAAGCACATGCGTCGGACACCGTCACCGCGATTCTCGGTACTGACGGGCTGGACGCTAAATTGCTCAACAAAGTCATGCGCGACGAATACGATATAGTCCTTTCCGGCGGCCAGATGGAGCTGGAAGGCAAGATATTCCGCATCGGGCACCTGGGCTGGGTCAACGAGAAAGACATCAAAGCCGTTCTCGACGCCCTCAAGACCGCACTGCCCAAGGCCGGTTTTAAGAAGGCCTGATATGAAGATGAACGTACTTGTTGCTGACCCCCTGGCACAGGAAGGCGTCGACATACTCAAGCAGTATGCCAATGTAGACGTAAATACCAAGCTGAAACCCGAAGAACTGAAAGCCATAATAGGCGGCTATGAAGCGCTGGTGGTACGAAGCCAAACGCGCGTTACGGCCGACATCATCGAGGCCGGTGTTAAACTCATCGTCATCGGCCGCGCCGGTGTGGGCGTGGACAACATCGACACCCAGGCAGCCACCAGGCACGGCATCATCGTCGTCAACGCACCCACGGGTAACACCATCTCGGCCGCGGAACATGCCGTTGCCCTGATGATGTCCCTTGCCCGCAACATCCCCCAGGCCAACGCCTCCCTCAAAAATGGCGAATGGAAACGCAATGAGTTCATGGGGACAGAAGTCCGCGGCAAGACCCTGGGCATCGTCGGCCTTGGCAATGTCGGAAGTGAAGTCGCCCGCCGCGCCCAGGGCCTCGAAATGAAACTCATAGGCTACGACCCCTTCGTCACCGCAGAACGCGCTAAAAAGATGAACGTCGAGATCAAGACGCTCGAAGAGATCTGGAAAGAAGCTGATTTCATCACCCTGCACGTGCCCCTGATCGAAGCGACCAAGAACATGATAGGGGCCAAACAGCTCGCCATGATGAAACCCACCGCCCGCATCATCAACGCCGCCCGCGGCGGCCTTATAGATGAAGAAGCGCTGGTTGCCGCCATCAACGCAGCGAAGCTCGGCGGGGCCGCTATCGACGTATTCATCGAGGAACCCTGCACCAAGAGCGTCCTCTTCAGCTCCGGCAAGATAATCGTCACCCCCCACCTGGGTGCCTCCACCAATGAAGCCCAGACGCTGGCAGCCACCGAAGTGGTACAGCAGATCATAGACGTTTTCAACGGCCAGCCGGCCAAGTACGCCGTCAACGCCCCCCTCGTATCGGCGGAGGTCATGCCGGTGCTGGTCCCTTATATGAAGCTCGCGAACTCGGTCGGCAATCTCCTGAGCTACCTCGGAGAAGGCCAGATTAAAAGTATCCACATCAAATACCAGGGCGAGGTCGCCGCATTCGACAGCAATGCTCTCAAGGCAGTTCTCCTCGGCTCTCTGCTCGGCAGGCTCACTGAAGAGCGTGTCAACATGGTCAACGCCAGCATAGAAGCCACAAAGCGCGGCATCAAGGTCACTGAGGAAAAACAGGCCACCTGCGACAACTACGCCAACCTGATCACCATGGAAGCGGTCACCAGCGAAGGCACCACCGTCGTTTCCGGTTCGGTGATGAGGGACGAAACGCATATCGTCCAGGTAAACCAGTTCTGGATAGATATCATTCCGACGGGCGGCTACTTCCTGTTCTCCGACCACCGTGACCGGCCCGGCCTCATCGGAGCCGTGGGCAAGATTACAGGCGACGCCGATATCAACATCAGCTACATGCACCTCTCGCGACTTAAGGCTCGTGGCGAGGCGCTGATGATACTGGCTCTTGACGAACCCCTTCCCGAGGCTCAACGCAAAGAAATCCTGGCGCTCAAGGACGTCACAACCGCCAAAGTGGTCAAAATATAAACCATTTCTTTGCTATAATTGAATAAAATAGGAGAGGGGCTAGAAGCCCCTCTCTTAATTACAGGTGACAGGTATGAAAATAGGAATTCTGGCACTCCAGGGGGCTTTTATCGAGCATCTCCACACCCTGCGCAGTCTGGGTGTCGAGGCGGTTGAAGTGCGCACCACGACTGAACTCACGGGGCTCGACGGCTTGATAATCCCGGGCGGCGAAAGCACGGCGATCCTCAAACTCGCCCGCCATTACCATATGATAAAACCCCTCCAGGAGATGGCGAAAGCGGGGATCCCGATAATGGGCACGTGCGCTGGAATGGTTCTTCTCGCCAATAAAGTCACCGAAAGCGACCTTCAGACTCTTTGCCTGATGGACATCGAAGTCAGGCGCAACGCCTCGGGCCGGCAGGTGGACAGCTTTGAAACCGACCTTGCCATCCCGGATATCGGGGGTGAGCCGTTTCACGCGGTTTTCATACGCGCTCCATATATCGAGCACCTGGGTGCGGGAGTGGAAACACTTGCCCGTCTGGATGACGGTACTGTGGTTGCGGTCCGTAAAGGCAACCTGCTGGCACTGGCATTCCACCCGGAACTCGGCCATGATACGCGCCTCCACGAGTATTTTCTTAAAATGGTCAGAGCGTCAAAAAAGGAAACAGCGAGATGACCCGCGCCGACGAAGCCGCCGAGAAAATCGCCTCATCGCAGATGAATTGTGCACAGGCGGTCCTGACAGCTTTTAACGAGGACTTGGGATTGGAAAAATCGACTGCTTTGAAAATCGCGCTGCCTTTCGGTGCGGGGATGGGCCGCACGGACGGCGTGTGCGGCGCAGTAACGGGCGCTTACATGGTGCTGGGGCTCCGGTACTATGAAGGGCTCACTCCTGTTGAAAAGAAGGAAAAGGTTTTCGCGCTCGTCGGGGAATTTAACCGGCGCTTCAAAGCGCTTCATAGATCCATCGGCTGCAGCGAACTCCTCGACTGTAGCCTGGGGACTTCCGAAGGGATGGCTTCCGCCAAAGATAAAAAACTGACGAGCTGGGTCTGCCCAGGGTTGGTTGCAGACGCAGTATCCATCCTCGAAGGATTATGACAGGAGGGTTGATTTGAACCCCGATAGAAATGCCCAGTGCCCCTGCGGCAGCGGTAAAAAATACAAGAAATGCCACGGGCTTGAAGCTCAACCGGCTCCTAAACCCGACCCCATCGTCCTCAACCGGCTGACCGCCTACAAGGGAACCATTGGCAAGCGCCGTGAAATATTCTGCAGGGAATACTCGGCCTCTAAAATAAACACACTTGTCGCCGTCGCGGACAGGCTGAGGCAGGAAGCTGCGGACACGGGAAAAACCATCTCCTGCGGAAAGGGCTGCTCTCATTGCTGCAAGATGTTCGTGGTAGCCTCACTGCAGGAATGCGAAGCCATTGTCTATCACCTCTATAACAATGAATCGGCCATGAAGCAGTTCCTCAAGAACTTCCCCCGCTGGAACGAGCGCATACTACGGATAGAAGGCTCATTTCGCCGCATGAATGAACTGCACGCCCGCATTTCTTCCGGCGACGCCTCCGAAGAAGAGGTAAAACGATTCGACCTGGAGTGCGACACATATGCAGCCGCGGATATTCCCTGTCCTTTCTTAGTGGATAACGCCTGCGCTGTTTATGAAGTAAGGCCGTATGTCTGCGCCAGGATCGTGGCGATCACCCCTGCGGAGTGGTGCCGCGCTGGGCACCCCCGCCAGCGCGAAGCTATTCACCTCAAAGCCCAGATGCAATTCGAAAAAGACATGCCGTATTTTGAGAAAATCACCAGCGATTGCGTATTTTCCAGCATGCCGTTTTTAGTATATTCCCTGCTTCAGGAAGGGTATCTGGCTATGTCCAGGGTGCCAGGCCTCGAGAAGCTGAAGCAAGAAGCCGAAAAAGATCCTGAATTTCAGGCGGCACTGCGGTCCGCGGGCCCGGGCCGATAACGAAGATTCCAGTCATCTCTCGGGATTTTCTTCAGAGAACGTCAACGGTGACGAGATACCAAAATTGTTGTCAGGAGGCAGGAATGACTAAAGTTCTCATCGCATATTTCAGCCCCGGGGGGGAGGCTCAAAAGATGGCTGCTTACATCGGCGAAGGTATCCGTTTCACCGGCGGAGAGCCGGCTATTATGGAAATCGCTGATATTCAGGTATCTGAAGACTTCTCGGGATATGACGGATATATATTCGGGGCTCCGACATATTCCTCGGATGTGCCGGAACCGATGAAAAATTTCTTGTCCGGCCTGCCGAAACCTTATCTGAAAAACAAGCTTGCCGGCGCCTTCGGGCCTTTCGCGCACGACGTTTCCTACAGCCACGATACCCTTGCCCCTGCGATAATGTTCAAGTCCCTCCAGGACTCAAAGGGGATGATACCCTTCGAACTGGGCCCCATGGCACTCCGGGAGGATATCGTTGAAACCGGCGAAGGGATAAAAGCCTGCCAAGAATATGGAAGGATTTTCGGGAGGGCGCTGTCAGAACCCGGGAATATTTGAATCATCTATATTTCAGGCCGGGGATGGCCTTAAATCTCTAAATAGCACTCTCGGTTTATTCGGTTCTGTCCGGCAATCAAACACAGGGGTTACCAAAAACAAACCAAACTAGTTATATCGTTCGTGCCTGATTGTTTGGGCCTGCCCCAAACGGGCTATTGTTTAGTCCAGGAACCTCCGTTACTCTTAAAGTAGGGTTTTTAATATAGGAGTCATAACATGAAGAACTGGATATTAAGGGGCGCGGCCATCCTTGCTATATTGATTTCGACTCTGTTGATCGCGGCTCCTGCAATGGCCATTTGGGATTGGTGTGACGTCGATCCCATCGTGAGCATCGGCACTCACACCGTAAGCATCATGACTTCGATACAGGGAGATCCGCACGACATCAATGGAAAAATAAAGATTTATGTTGTCGTCCCCGAAGGTCTTCCGAGTTCAGTGATATCGTCTGATCACGCGGGAAAAGTAAAGCTCTCAACAGGTAATAATACCGAAGTAGAGGTTACCGCCCAGATAAAAACTAAAGTCGCCTATGATTCCAAACTCGTGGTTCTTGTCGATGGAATAGAGGCTGCCACTGTCACAGGAACTACGGACAACGCGCTGGTTTGTACTTTCATGATTCATTAACAGTTTGTTTTCCGACATCGCGCGAGGGGCTGTTCACTTTGTGAACAGCCCCTCGCCATTATTACGAAATCCCTCAATTCTTCTTTGACTCTGACGGGCCCCGGCTGTTAGACAACCAGTATCGAACCGGTAGCGCCGTGAATGGTGCAGAAGAATGTGTATGTGCCGGCTTTATTGAAAGTATAAGTCAACCACGTATCTTTCCCTGAAGTAGTAGTCGTCCAGGAGATAGGAGGATCGTATCCGAGCGGATGGCTCGAATCGGGTCCATTGACCAGGATTAAAGTAACGGTGCTGCCAACCGGGACGGTAATGCCGGACGGAATGTAGACCATGTCCCAATAGATATTGATCACATAACCGCTCGGGGTCGGTGTCGTGCCTGTGCTCGTCGTCGGAGGTTTAGTGGTTGTCGATACAGGACTGGTTGTCGTAACCGGGCTGGTTGTAGTCACCGGACTTGTTGACGGCGGGAACGTGCCGGATGTCGCCGGCACACTGGAAGAAATCGAAGTCTGGGGCGGGGGGCTTGAAGTGGTTGCGCCTTTTCCGGTATTGGAGCACCCCCCGGAGACCAAAGCGAATAACATGAGCGATACGCCAAGACCGTACCATGAGATAGGGCCGAAAGGCTCTTTCAACGATTTGTTCTTCATTCCAGCGTCCTCCATGATATATTTCATCGCAATGTTTATGAAAACAATATCCGGGTGATATCAAGAAGTTGTAACAATACCCTTGAAAAGATGACATTTTTGTTACTTTTTTCATATTCCGCGGAACCTAGATACAGGGATTGTTCAGTGTTGTATAATTTCCACAGATAAATCTAAGAGGGGGGTTGCATGGTTGAAACAATAAAGACGCCTATCTCGAACGTGGCGATCGACTACGAAGACAAAACTAAAGACAAGATGGAATACTGGGCGATGGTCGGCTGGGCCGGCAACGCATGGTATAACGTGCTTTACACTCCGCCTGACAGAAACGGCAAAATAAAGATGCGCAACAAGCTTATCGAATTGTCCGAGGACCTGCAAAAAGCCATCGATAAACAGAAATAACGATTTCATCCGCGACAAATATGTCTTGTTTTATACGTAAGTAGTGCTATATTTAAAGCATTATTTTAGCAGGAGGCGACATTGTTTTTTGATAAAGGGAAAATCAACATCTCGATACAGAAGACCAATTATGCCCCCGGGGACATGATCGCGGGAGATATATCACTGTCGGTAAAGAAACCCGTAAAAGCCAAGGAAATGGACATATCCCTGATCGGGGAGCAAAAAACTACCAGCATGCAGCATGTATCCGGCAGTACAGGGATGCAGCAGACAACCCAGGTCGTCCGCATCTATGACTTCAAACAACAGCTGGACCAGGAAAAAGAATACAGCGGGGAAGCTAACTATCACTTTGAGATAAAGATACCCGCTAACATCCTGGGCAGTGTACCGCAGATGCCGGAGATGGGAAGCGGGCTGGCGCAGGGGCTCAAGATCGCCGCCGGATTAGCCGCGATGGCGGGAGCCATTCCGACCCGGCAAATCAGGTGGTTTCTGCAGGCAAAACTCGATATCCAGGGGGGACTCGACATCAACAAAACGGCTGATATAACGATCGGGTGAAATATATCCAGCCGTGAAATTATTCTGTCTTTTTACCGGTCGAATACAAGTCTTTTAACCTAATAGATGTTACAATAACTCATTCCGGTATTAAAACCGAAACTGCCGGAAAAAAGGAACGAAATTTGAAAAAATTGATTGGAATGCCTCTTGCCCTTATTGTCCTTTCGTCGTTGTTCATCGGCTGCGGTGGAGGCGGGTCCGCCACCACCACAACCCAATCCAACACCACAACAAAGGCCGCAGTCACAACCTCAGCTTCGGTAACGACCTCGGCTCCGGTAACAACTTCGGCTCCAGCCACGTCCTCCAAGCCGGCGACCACGAGTGCATCACCGACAACATCGATTACCAGCACGCCTCCCTCGACGACTGCGGTGACCACTCCGGCGGCATCGACGACAACCAAGCCTGCCACGACGTCAACAACGCCCGCCGCTTCCGGAAACGATCTGTCCGTGCTTCTCGCCAAAGCGCAGGCGAATTTTTATGTCGAAATCAAGATAACCTCTCCGGACGGTACCCAGAATATGAAGGAATGGATTAAAGGCGGCACCGCATCTAAATATCGGATGGAGATCGCTGCCTCCAGTTCGACAATGGTAATAATCTTCGACGGTCAGTCATATTATTATTACGACCCGGTGGCCAAGTATGGCTTCAAGATGTCGGCTGCCCAGGCACAGTCATATTCGTCTTCTTCCAGCAATTCGACTTCTATAAACAGCTACGCCCCCGAATACGACGGCCCAGATACAATCAACAATATCCCTTGTTCGATTTATAAATACACCAATGCAGGCGTCGTTGCAAGGATGTGGATATCGAATGCGAACGGCATGACTATCAGAATAGTGTCAGGCACGACCACCATGGACTACACCAACTATAGTTTCGCTTCCATCCCCGATTCCACGTTCGTAGTACCTTCAGATATCGTGATGGCTCCCTCAATGGGATAAAAGATTCTGTCTTGTCCGAATAAAAGGAGGGGCGGCAATTAGCCGCTCCTCCTTTTATTCATTTGTGTCGTTGTGCCGGTTTGGAAATCAAGCCGGAGTTTTATGCCAGCCGGTTGACCACCAGCCCGCTCGGCAGCTTTGGGTAAAAATAGGTGCTCTTGCGGGGCATGCGGTCGGACGCGTCGGAGATGGCCTTGATGGTTTCGGGCCGGACCGCCTTGATGATGAAAGCCAGCTGGAACTCGCCGGATTGGACCTTTTTAACGGAATCTTCCCGGTCGTAATTGAAGGCTATCCCCGCATCGCCCTCATGCTTCACCCCGAGCATCTCTTCCAGGATGATATGGTCCACCATGCTGACATCCAGCTTCTTGTAGATATCGGTGTGGAAATTGGGCATGAATCTCGCTGCGGTTTCGAAGTCCTTCAGGGTCAATAGCAGGAAATCATCGCCCTCCAGCCCGAATATCACCAGGCGCTTCCAGTCTTCGCTCTGCCATTTATCCAGTTTGTTCCAGGTATGTTCCCCTGCGTGAGCCAGCGTTTCCGTCTCGAAGAAAGCCGAAAGGGAGGATTTCAATTCTGCCAGCCTCGATACGTTCAGGCCGCGCAGAAGCCGGTGCGGCGGCAGGATAAGCAGCCCCGGGTCCGCGAAATCTATCAGTTCCATCATCACGAAATTGAAAGCCGCGTCAAGCCCCGCCCCGGGATCAAGCGCCGCCTGCTCCCTCTGGTAAACCAGTGCGCTCTCGTAGCGGTGGTGGCCGTCGGCGATGTAGACCGGTTCATCCCTGAGCGCGGATACTATTGCTGTTGATTCTTCCGGTTTGGTAACAGCCCAAAGATCATGCCGTTCTCCCTCCAGCCTGTGTACCCGCGCCAGCGGTTTGTCCGAGGTTGCCCGTGCAAGCACCTGCCGGATTGCCCCGCCCTTGTCCTCGAACATCGAGAGTATCGGGCTTGTATTTGCCTTGAGGGCGCGGATAAGGGCAATCCTGTCGCTCTTGGGGCCGGTAAGCGTCCCCTCGTGGGGCCTCACTATCATCTTGTGCCATTCTTCCAGCCTGACCCGTACGATGATACCGCGGCGTTTGACCTCGTTGCCCCTGTGCATGAAATAGTGGTCGTGGACGTAGATGGCGGCGCACTGGTCGATAGCCAGTATATCGTCCTTTAGCCATTGCTCGAGAAAATGTTCGGCACGGGTGTAGCGGTTGCCGGAAAGGGAGTCCGACGGCGTTTCCTGCCCGTATTCCACGCGCACGAAGTTGTAAGGGCTGCGGGCATACAGTTCGCCCTGCTGCTGCGGGGAGATTATGTCGTAAGGCGGGCAAATGACCTCGGAGAGGTATTTGACCTTCTTTGAGTTGTAGCGTATGCCGTTGATGGGTCGGATTTCAGCCATATGCCCTCTAACTTTCTAGGATTGCCCCAGTATCGCCAGCAATTCAGTTTCGCTTATCTGTTTTATGCCCAGCTTGCGGGCTTTTTCAAGCTTGCTGCCGGGCTCAAGCCCGACCACCAGGTAATTCGTCTTTTTGGTAACGTCGGACTTTGCCGTGCCCCCGAGGCTGCGGATGAGTTCTTCCGCGGTTTCGCGGCTGAACTTCTCGAGTTTTCCGGTTATCACGAACTCCTGTCCGGCGAGGGCCGGAACTTCGGTTAGCGCGGCAGCTTCGGAACACATGTTGACTCCGGCCGCTTTGAGTTTCTCGATGATATGCAGGTTCTCCGGGTTCAGGAAAAACGCGGTGATGCTTCCGGCTATCTTGGGACCTATCGAAGGGATGCTTGTGAGTTCGTCTTCCGGCTCGTTCTCCAGCGCGTCGAGGCTGTCGAAATGCCGGACCAGCAGGTCGGCCGTTTCGTCGCCCACGTGGCGGATGCCCAGGGCGTTGATAAGGCGCGAGAGTGGGCGTGATTTGCTCTTCTCTATCGAAGCCAGGATGTTTTCCACCGACTTTTCCCCGAGGCGCTCGACGGCAAGGAACCGGTCCCGCTTGTCTTTCAGGGAGTAGAGGTCGGCCGCGTCTTTCGCCAGGCCTTCCCTTAAAAGCATGACAGCCATCTGTTCTCCGACGCCGCGGACATCCATGGCCCCGCGCGATACGAAGTGCTGCAGGCGTTCTTCAACCTGCGCAGGGCAGGCCGAGTTCGGGCAGTAGTACATCACTTCTTCGGCGGGCTTGACCACTTCGGTGCTGCATACGGGACAAGCAGGGATGCCCCTGGCTTTATCGAAAAGCTTCGCCTTCATGCTGAACGGCGCGGCGCGTCCGGGGCGGGCAGCCGACTCGGGCGTGGGCCCGACGATCTCCGGGATAACGTCGCCGGCGCGCTGGAGGAACACGGTGTCCCCCTCGCGGATGTCTTTACGGCGTATATCGTCCTCATTATGTAACGCGGCTCGGCTGATGGTTACCCCGCCGATAGCCACCGGCTCCATGATGGCGAAGGGGTTGAGCGTGCCTGTGCGGCCGACGCTCACGGCTATCTCTTTCAGGACCGTGCGGCCCTGGACGGCAGGGAACTTGTAGGCGATGGCCCAGCGCGGCTCACGGCCCACGTCCCCCAGCTGTTCCTGCATGGGGACCTGGTCTATCTTGACCACCACGCCGTCGATCTCGTAAGGCAGGCTGTGCCTCTCTTCAGTCCAGTGACGGAAATATTCTGCGGCTTCGGCCAGCGTGGCAACGCGCTCGTTTTTGGGGTTTATCCTGAAACCCAGGGACTTGAGGTACTGCATCGTCTCCCAGTGGGTCGACGGCATCTGTTTGCCTTCGGCGTAACCCAGTGCGTAGACGTAGATGTCGAGGGCGCGCCCGGCGGTAATGCGCGGGTCGAGCTGCCTCACGGAGCCTGCCGCCGCGTTGCGGGGATTGGCGAAGAGCGGCAGCCCTTGTTCAGCTCTTTCGCGGTTGAGTTTATGAAACCCGGCGAGTGGAAGGTAAACTTCGCCGCGAACTTCAAATCTGGACGGGATGTCGCCCGAAACGGAAAGGGGGATACTGCGTATGGTGCGCAGGTTCTGGGTGATATTTTCGCCGTTGTAGCCGTCGCCCCTGGTGGCGCCCACCACGAACTTGCCGTTCTCGTAGGTGAGCGCGATAGCCAGTCCGTCCATCTTGTGCTCGCACACCAGGTCGAATTTCTTCCCGTCGAGGAGCTTGCAGACCCGGGTATACCATGCTTCGAGTTCTTCGTCCGAGAACACATTTCCGAGTGAGAGCATGGGTTTAGGGTGGGTCACAACTCCGAACGCGGCGAGGGGGGCGGTCCCAACGCGCTGTGTCGGTGAATCCGAAGTGACCAGTTGAGGGAACTGCTCTTCGAGGGCCTTCAGTTCGCGCATCTGGGCGTCGTATTCGGCGTCGCTGACTTCGGGATTGTCCAGGGCGTAATACAGGTAATTGTTGCGGTTTACGCGGGCCCGCAATTCCTCTATCCGCGCTTCGGCTTTTTCTATGTCTGAATCAGGCATTATTTCACCGTTTTTGGCTTGCCGAATTATACCATAGCATCCTGACTTCCCGCAGTG
>Ga0118677_10001890_pt1 | contig 43365 bp, 52 predicted proteins | sample AliMusrvi5mmetaG_FD_86154 | JGI IMG/M metagenome (GOLD analysis project Ga0118677, IMG submission 86154)
CACACTCACACGCAAATACTCACACGATGTTCGCCCGGATGGCGGAATTGGTAGACGCGCTAGTTTCAGGGACTAGTATCCGTACGGATGTGCAGGTTCGAGTCCTGTTCCGGGCACAAAATAGCTTCAAAACCCGCGTTTAACGTGGGTTTTGCTTTTTCGGGTACCCTGATAGGTACCCAAAACAAATTCCTGAGATTGTTAAAAGAAATTAGCCTTACCTACCACAGCTATCCTTCCCCATCATCCCCCGTCCTTGCTGCCCTTGGCCTCTTCGATACTGATGCATCATTCCTTTTCCTTGTCCCATTCCTTTACAATTTCCCTGGCATCCGTACAATTCAAAGTATAATGCAGAAAGCTTTTGGCATTGGGCAGGATTACAGATTTGTTTCAAAGCCATATATTGGTTCACTGAGGCTTTTTGCATCTGTTTCTGCATCGAACATAAATCCTCTACATATTTATTAAGAACGGTTGTATCAGGTTTGTCTTTCGCAAGTTCTTCAAGGATTTGGGCCCTGCAGTTACGGATATTGGAGGCAATAGGTTCCGTAGAATCCCTGTAATCAGTCAGTATTACATCTACTTTTTCAGATTGAGCCGTTGATAAAGACAATTCTTTTCGGAATTTCATTCCCCCCTGGTTCTTTGGCAGTTGTTGTGATGAGGCTGACGAATTATTATGGAAGAACACTAGAAAAGTAATCAATGCTGTGAGATTGATTATGACCAGGAAAATCAACAGCCAAAATACAAACCTGTTTTTTGAAAAGAAGTTCATGGTATGGGTTTTAATGATTATCGAAAAATGTTTTATCCTCATCGATGAAATCAGGAATATTAAGTTCCGTTTTCAGGGCCTGAAGATCAATTTGGTGATTGTCGAAATTGGACAACCTCGTCTCTTTTTGCTTCCCGATAGAGAATCCAAGGACTATGGCAATGAGCAGGACAAAAGAAAGTGAAATGGGTCTAAGAATCCTCAGAGTAAAAGGTTTCGCTCCTTTTCCAGCTTCCTTCCTTCGTGTTTCAATACTTTGCAAAATACGAGTCCTAATGAAAGGATTGGTCTCAATAGACTTTTTTTTGTCAATGAGGGATGTAACGGATTGGAATTCCGAAACAATCCGGTAACACTCTTCACATGAATGAAGATGATCTTCAAATTCAATGAGTTCTTTACCGAAAAGCTGCTGTTCCTGATAAGAAAACAGGTTACTCCGAACAAAGGTACAATCCATCTTATTTGTTTGTTTTTGCATATTCCGAAAAATGATTTACTAATTTCTTTTGAAGATTCAATTTTGCCCTGTGAATCAGGGATTCAACAGATGAAAAAGAAAGGTTCATGATCTCTGATATTTCTTTATAGGACAGCTCTTCATATTTATTTAAAATAAATGATATTTTCTGATTTTCAGGCAATGAATTGACAGCATTATCAAGGATCTTCCTTTTTTCTTTGTCATCATTTCTTGTTTCTAATATCGCAGGTTCATTATCAAACCTATTCATTCCATCATTTGATACTTGAATCAATGTTCCCAGCTTTTGTATGAAACGTCTTCTATGCTGTTTTCTCAGATGATCTAATGATTTATTCACGGTAATGCGGTAAATCCAGGTATATAGTGTAGCGCCTTTCTTATATCGGCCAATGGACTTAAGTATCTCAAGAAACACCTCCTGCGACAAATCCTCAGCATCTTCCATATTTGCCACAAAATAATAGGCAGTCTTAATGACATTCTTCTGATAGTTATGAACCATGTACTGAATTGCTTCCTTGTTTTGATTGATAAGCCCGCCTACCAGTTCCTGTTCAGTCATTCTTAAGTGAATTTGAGAATATAGAAGAAGCCAAAATATTGCCGAATGTAGAAATATTTTGGCCTCTTAGTTGGTTAGGAGAGCTTATTATTTCTTGTCGTCGGTTTTCACCGGGTCAGCAGCGGGAAAATTTTGATTTCCACAACCATTTCTGTGTTTGTTACCGCTTCCATTTCCGTTTCCGCAACAATTTCCTTTACCTTGGCCATGACGATGCTGGCAACCCATTCCACAACCATTTGGATTTCCTTTTCCTTGCTTGGCAGTAGATCGGTTATCACAAATACCATCCCCGTTTTTGTCAACGAAATTTGCTCCACGGCCATTTTTCATCCTGGTTTGATAGTTGTCGCAAACACCATCTTTATTGTTGTCTACGAATTTCCCAGGGGTAGCAGCTGTTGTCGTTTGCTGATCCTGTGCACTCTTTTTTGTATCAGATGCTGCTGCGTTTTGCGAAAATGATTGAAAGGCAAAAAATGACATAATTGCAAGCAATACCGTTGTTCTTTTAAGTGTTTTCATGTTCTTTTTTTAGTTTGATTAAACTTCAGGTTTATTATATAGACGTAAAGGAAGATGAAAACTTGCGCTTGGATGCTTTTTTTTTAAGTTCTTTTCTATCCATTGAATTCATGGCTCCTATTCACCTGTTTAAAAAGCCACAACAATCGATAAAAAAGACAGGCGGAAAGATCTGGTCTTGATCTTCCGCCTGATGAAAACAAAACGTTGTTATTCCTGCCTACTTCTTTCTCCGGGTGCTGATTCCAAAAGGAAGGTATAAAGGGCAGAAACTCAATAAACTTGTAAGGATGAAGATTCCTGCAAAAACCAAGAGTATTATTCCGACTATTCCTGAAATTACGTGTGTATAAAACAGGACAATCACCAAAGCAGCAATCAGCAACCTGATCACTTTGTCTGTTAAACCCATATTGTTTTTCATAATGTTCAAATTTTAGGTTAAAAAAATAAATTGTAAAAATACAATGCTGCCAGTGCACCAAAAAAAATCATCATTAGTATTTTTTTAATTTCAAAAGTACGCATATTCCATGGCTTATAGGATTCATCTATAATTAGTCGATTATTCTGTTTGGTCAAGAATTATTATTTCTGATGTTAATTCTACCGATTTTCTAAGAGTTTCAGAAACACCGCAATAGTTATTCTGTGAAAGATCAACAGCTTTCTGAAGCTTATCAAGAGGCAGGTCTTTCCCCCGGAACTCATAGATGAGCTTGATTTTAGTAAAGTGTTTGGGGTGCTCTTCAGTTACTTCCCCATCAACTTTTACATTAAAATATTCTGGTTTGATTCTCATCTTTCTTAAAATCGAAATAACATCCATTGCGGTGCAACCTCCTAATGCAACCAAAAGCAAGGGTTTTGGCCTTGGTCCCAGATTTTGTCCTCCGACTGTTTCATCGAGGTCAAGCATTAATTCATGACCATTAATGTTTGCTTTGAATGCCATATTTGTGGCCCACTTAACGTCAATTGATAGTGTCGTCATAAAATCGAATTAATATTTATGTGCTGTAACCTGATATATTCTGCTGCACTCAAAGCTGCAATTGTACCCTCGCCAACAGCGGTTGTAACCTGACGGTATCGTTTGGCAATACAATCCCCTGCGGCAAAAACCCCTGGAATGGATGTTTCCATTTCAGTGTTAACAGCAATCTCCCCATTCTTGTTAAGATCAAGATTTCCTGCCAAAAATTCTGTGTTCGGCAGATAGCCAATGAAGATAAATGCGCCGTCTGTTATAAATTCATGGGTTTCACCAGATTTCAGGTTTTTGATATCAACTGAGGTTATGCTATCATTACCATGAAATGCAGTGATCGTTGAATCCAGAATGAAGTTAACCTTTGAATTGCTGCGGGCTTCTTCAATTGCATGTTCATAGGCCTGGAAACGGTCAAACTGATGAACAACTGTCACTTTTGTGGCATATTTTGTCAGTGATACGGCTTCTTCAAGGGCTGAGTTGCCGCCGCCTACAACCACAATTTCTTTTCCTGTGAAAAAATCACCATCGCAGGTGGCACAATAGGAGATACCTCTTCCTTTGAAATCATCTTCACCTGAAGCACCAATTGTTCGAGGTCTGCCTCCTGGTGCAAGGATGATCGTATCGGCAGTAAAGTTTGCGCCATCTGCCAATGCCACTTGTTTAATTTTTCCTTCAAGAGCCAGCTCGGTGATCCGGATATTTGCTCTGATCTCACATCCAAAAGATTGCGCTTGCTTTTTCATAATAGTTGAAAGCGCATACCCTGATATTGCTTCCACACCCGGATAGTTTGCAATTTCGTATGTCAGGATCATCTGGCCTCCCACAACGCCTTCGTTCAGGATCAGGGTCCTGACTTTTGCCCGGGACAGGTAGATACCTGCCGTTAACCCGGCAGGTCCTGCCCCGATAATTATCGTGTTATAATGATTTCTGTCAGGCATACTTAGTGAATCAAAAATTACGGTTTGCCAAATTCGGCATCAAGTATTGTTGTTATCTGGTGTTCATTCTGAATACTCGTGGTTGCTTTCACCAATTTCCCGTTCTTATAATAGACCGTGAATGGCAATCCCATAAATCCTCGGCATTCTGGAGCGTTACGGATAACAGAAGATTCGGGATTATCGAATTCCATATCAGCGAACTTAATATGGTTATAAGTTCCTTCCAAGCCTTCCATTATTCCATATACCGGAATACACATTGGCCCCATTCTACCGCAGCAGATCATTACGTTTTCATTTTCATCGATGAACTTTTTGTGTTCATCCGCTTTCATAAGGTGCTTAAGATTTGTCTGTAACATATTATTTAATTTTAAGGTTCTTTTTTTATTCTGATTGTTCTTACCATTTCAGAGACAGTAGCTTATTTAGGAAGCGCTTTTCTTCTTTAGGTAAAATTCTTTCGATGTTGCTTTTCAATGATTGACGTGATTGTGCTCCCCTGACAACAGTGGGTTTACCCGTTTGGGCTATAAACAGTAAGGTAGGAATGCTTGATACGCCAAATGCCTTTGCGACTTCCGGATCTTTTTCCGTGTTTACCTTGTAAATATTTATTTTTCCTGCATATTCAATGGAAAGATCATTAAGTATAGGGGATACCATTTTACATGGGGCACACCAATCTGCATAAAAATCAACTACTGCCGGGAGATCGCCTTTGTATTTCCACTCCTTGCTGAACGTATAATCGTAGATTTTTTCTTTGAATTCTCTTTTACCAAGATGCACTACATTAGAGTTGCTCGTTTTCATAACAGTAGATTTTAGGATTGACAGGTTATCAGCATTTGCTGCAGGGACTATTCAAAATAAAAAATCCAAGAAAACTTCCGGCGATTGTACTCATATATGGATTACCGGTAATCGCACAGGAGCCAGATGAACATCCTACAAAATGATAATAGAGGAACCCGGCTATTCCACCGATAAGTACGCCTAAAAAGGGTTTCCAGAAAAAGGAGGATTTAATAAACTCCTTGAATGTTTTTGGTTTCTTTTTTACTTCACAGGATTGATCCATCGTTCTAAATTTTATGCAGCAAAGATAATACAAAGTTTTGGAATAAAGCGCATAAATATCACTATTATTTTAAAAACCTTGGGTAACATCGAGAAAATGAATACTCATGTGCAACCAAAAAGCAAAGCTAATTCCGCAAAGGACTTCAGTTCAACGCCTAAAGATTAAGGGGGAAAGGAGGGTTAGGGTTGATGACAGAACACAATCAACTCTTACCTTTATTAGATTTTATAAGTCAGACTACCATTGGGACAGGCTGCCACACACTCCAGGCATTTTGAACAGGTATAACTCATGCCTGGTTTTTCCATAGAGGGTTTGTAGAGACTGAATTTGGCGGGTTCCATGGCAACAATATAGCATTTTTTATCGCAAATCCCGCAATTCATGCAGCTTTCAGGGTCCAATTTGATTTTAAAAAAGGAAAACCGGTTTAACCAACCTGAGATCCAGGCAATAGGGCAACCTAATTTATGATACTGATACATCTGGCGGATCTTACCTTCGGGACTCATACTCATTATGAGTTCCATGATAAGCCCCATCGGGCATACCCACCGGCAAAATACTTTCCCGAACACCAAACCAAGCAATGTTCCCGCCAGAAGTACAAACCATAGTGAAATGTGAAAGTAGGAAATAGCAATATAAAGTCCAATTCCCAGTACTGCAAGGATTATTATCCTTTTATCGACAAGCAATTTTAAAGTTTTTCGCATTTTGGTTATACTAATACATGTGTTTATAATCCTGGCAATCTTGGAAAATGGCCTGTTTTAGACAGCCTGGAATAAACACCCCAGCCGTTTTTCATCCAATGTCCGACAATGGGCATTGGAATCATAAATGCTTTGGTACCGTTCCGGAACACAAAAGCAGCTCCATTACCAGTATCCATAACACACAGGATATTCAGGTGCTCCTGATAACCTTTGCGCTTATTACTCCCTTTTTCTATTTCGATAATATTATATGCAGCATTGCGACCCATAAGTTCAGCAATATGCCCTTGCTTGGCGATCCACTCAGGCCCTTCGAGGGCTGCAATGTCACCAATGGCAAAAACATTCCGACTTCCCTCTACCTGCCCGGTATTAGCAATTTTAACAAACCCGGCCTCCGAAAGAGGCAAATCGGAATTCTTAAGAACTGACGGCCCTGTTCCTGCTGCAATAAACATTGTAAAATCGGAATCCAGTTTTGAATCATCTTCAAAGATTACTCCATCACTCACAAACTCTTTAATCTTTTTCCCAAACCGTTTCCGGATATTATAGCTGGTAAACATTTTATCCATCATGGCCAGCGCACCTTTTCCCATTCTGGCTCCAGGCTCATCCATGGGGGCGAAAAACGTCAGTTCAAACCTATCTCTAAGCTTTTTGGATTTCAAATAGTTGTGAATGTTGAACATTAATTCAAATGCGGGTCCGCCACGAACAGCAGATTTGTCCTTCGGGTTACCACCAAATCCAATTGCAATTTTACCACTGCCTTTTTGAACAAGTTCGTCAATTTTATTTCGGATTTCTAATGCCATTTCAGGTTTACCGCAGATGGACAGGGTGTGACCCATTCCCTGGTGCTGTAATTTCTCTGCCCCAAACGCTACCACGAGATAATCGTAGGTCAGTGAATGATTTTCACAAACTACCTTATTTTCCCTGGTATGAATTTCAATGACTTTATCCAGGACAAGCTTAAACGGATACCTTTTTTGAATTTTCGCCAAAGGCACTTTTACATCATTGAATTCCTTCATATGAACGGGAATCCAAATGGATATTGGGAACAGGTATAAATAATCGCGATCAGAAACCAGTGTGATCTCAAAGCCACCGTTTTTCTGTAGTGCAATTGCAGTTTGCAAACCGGCAAAACCACCGCCAAGAACAAGAACTTTCTTCATTTATTTAGAGAGGACGGAGAACCGAATTAACAATTTCAAAGGATTCATTATTTGCATCAATAATAGCTTCCGCTGCAACTGGAGGTAATCCTTCAGTCATTTCCATCATGTCCAGCATAGCGACATAGGTTTTTCCGTCATCTTTTTCATACACTGAAATACGGCAAGGCATCAGTACTGAGACGATCCTTTCATCGCTTTTCTCAAGCATTCTCCCGGAATAGTCTGGTTTGCAAATCTCCACAACCTGGACAGGATTCACTATTTTGCCTGATTTGGCGAGCGATTGCTGAAGATCATGCACGGCCGGATTCTGCCACCCTTTCCGGATCGCAGCGGCGATAAGCTTTTCAACAGTGGCAGGGACATTCAATGGACTCACCTGCTCGACGATCAACTGGTTTGTGTTCATACCTCAATAGGTTTTTATGGTTAATTCAATTCTTTTGCAATTGCAATTGCAGCAATGGTTCCATCAGCAACAGCCGTCGTAATCTGCCTGTACTTTTTACTGATCACATCTCCTACGGCGTAAATACCGGGAATACTTGTTTTCATGTCCTCATCCGTTTTGATGTAGCCCCATCGATCCAGTTCAAGTTTATCCCTGAAAAGGTCAATATTTGGCTTCATACCAATGAAAACGAACACCCCGTCGCTGGCCAGTTTGAAAACAGTTTTGGTTTTTAAATCTTCGACCTCCGTGATCATTTTATCTCCTTCACGAACAAAAGATCTGGGCTCATGCGAAAAGAGTACGCTGATTTTGGGATTTGCAAACAGTTTCTCCTGTGCCTGTTTGTTGGCAGTCAATGCATCGAACTGATGAACCATGGTAATCTTACTGGCAAACCTGCTGATAAAGTCCGCCTCTTCCACGGCTGAGTTCCCTCCGCCGATCACAACAACCTCCTTGTCTCCATAATACTTTGCATCGCAGGTAGCACAATAGGAGATACCCTTGCCCTTCATCGCTTTTTCCCCGGGGACTCCCATCAGGTTGGGGGAGGTACCTGTTGCAATGATGATCTTTTTTGCCCGGACTGTCTCGAACTCATCTATCACGACCTCTTTCCTTTCCAGGTCGATTTTCGTTACATCAACTGCGACCTTGTATATTGTGCCGCATTGTTTAGTCTGTTCAGACATGTTGTGCGAAAGCATGTAACCCGGCTGGGGATCAATAAATCCGGGGTAGTTGGACACTTCATGGGTTGTTGAAACCTGGCCGCCTGGTAGTGCAATATCAATCAGCACTGTGTTTACTTTCGACTGACACAGGTATAAGCCAGCTGTCAGACCGGCAGGGCCAGCCCCAAGTATGAGCACATCGAACTCTGATACACTGGGTTTAATCTTGTTCCTGATCTCCTGAACCTTTTCACCAGGCAGCATTTTATCAAGATTATGGATGATCTCGCTTCGTTTTATGCCACCGGTGAGCGTTACAGGAGATTGTACTCCGTTATCGAAAAACAACAATGTCGGTGAAGATCTGACACCAAGACTCTCGGCCAATGGCTTGTTTTGTTGCCGGAACATTTTTAAAAACTTAATTTCTTGTCCATAAAGTTCGGCAAGTCCTTCAAACTTGGGGGCCACGGCCTCACATGGAGGACATTCAGTGGAATAGAAATCAAGAACAACTTTGCCCCCGGCAAGAACCTCTTGTTCGAATTCAGTTGATGAAATTTCTTGCATGATAATTTAATTTATTAATGCATTAATTGGATTGTGATTGTGAACCCTGTCTTTAACAATCAATGTTGTGGTATGTGATTTTATAAACTTATTAAACAGAATATCATGTCCCAGGCAAAGACCTACTGTTATTGTTAAATCAACAGATTCATTGTTGAGTTGACTTGCCTGACCCAGTGGATTGCAGGATACTTTTTCTATTTTACTTCCGATATTCACATCAGATTGGTTAAATCCTCCGGTTGTGCAGGAAACCGCATAAATTTTAAAGCCCGACTCCCTGAAAATTGCAGTAATCAGTGTAGCTTCCATTTCCATTCCGTAACAATAAGCAATTCCAATCCGTTTAAAATTCATGCTCTTGGAAAATTCAATTACTTCCTGTAACCGGGATAAAGTTCCGGCTCTGCCTTTGTCAACTAACTGTGCGGCGGCTTGAACAATTTTCATGTTTTCGGGAAGGTGATAAGTAAGCATCAGGTCTTCAGCATCAAACTTCTGCGTCAGACATGGCTCCATAGTGCGGCAACTCTTGGTGTTACACTTAATACAATCCATTTTCAGTTATTAGCCTCAAAGTAAGCACTAAATCCCAGTTCAAGTAATTCCTTTACCGGCCGGCAATCGGTTGAACAAACATTACCTGTTCGGTTTTTTGCTACTGATCCACATCCTCCTCCGCATGCCAGTTGCATGCTGCAGGTGAAACACTCTGCAATTGCAGTGACGTCACGGTTCTCCCAGGCAGCGATCATTTCATCTTTGCGGGACACTTCAGGGTAAAAGGTTCCCAGTGATTCATCAGCTTTCCCAACCGTAGCCGTGCACGAATATATTAGCCCTGTATAATCAAACGCCCATTCGGTTTTACAGGCAGGACAGGCATCAAATAACGGATCGGGCAGGCTACCGTTTTCGGCTAGGAATTTTGAAATGGAATATGCAGGCTTATAAAATTCCAGGATATACGGATGCTGCTTTACCTGCTGATAGATGGTTTCATAAAGTGAAATCCGGCTGAACAACTTTTCAGAAGTTGCCTGGCAATGATGCAGTTCGTAATTTCTGCCAAGTTGTGTTTTGAAGAATTGATTTTTGGTCCAGCCTTTATCTATCGCAAATTGAGCCATTTCTGGAAGGCCTTCAATATTCTCCTTGTCAACGACCATGCGAAGGTTAACAGGCAAATCGTTCTGCAGACAGGCATCGACCCCTTCCACGATCCTGTCAAACGTTGCACCGCCTCCTTTAAGGAAACGCCGGTTATCGTGGATACTCCCTTTGCCATCGAGAGTTACCTGGATTTCGCGAATCTGTGCATTTTTCAGGATATCGATGTAATCAATTAGTGAATAACCATTGGTTACAAAGCAGACATCAAGAGTGGATTCATTAGCCAGCTTCAGCATGTATGTGATCATCTCCTTCTGCTTTGGCGAATTCAGCAATGGTTCACCACCGAAAACTGTCAGGTACTTTTTGCGACCCGCAAATTCACGATTGATATATTTAAAGAAAGCATCTATTATTTCGGTCGTGAGTTCCTGTTTTGAAGTCGTGTACTCATCCTGGTAACAATAAGTACAGGCGAAATTGCAGCTGTAATTCGGAACAAAAAACAATTGCACTTCATCCTTGTCACGATTATCAATGAAATCGAGATACTTACTTTGGTAAAGACGATCTTCCTCCTTCTGTTCTGCGAGATAACCCTTTTCTTTGAGGTTCTCCCGAAATTCTTCAGAGATCTCTTTTCCGTCAAGGTAGTCTAGTAGCATATTACCCTCGGCAGGATATAGAATATCCGCACTGCCGCTGAGCAGGTTAACAATGAAAAAGTTATCCGAGCCGGCAATCCTTGAAAAAATATTGTGTTTGGAAAAAATCATCTTCCGATCTCTTTTAGTCGTGGCAACCCACAATGGTTTTGGATGTTTTGGCACAGCATTGTGCAGTTTTTTTTGTATTTGCCTTTTCAACATTAGTCTTTTTTTTCACGAGACTTTTCATAATTGCAATTTTTTGGTTATAGATAATTTTGGAATTGTACAACTTAGATTAACGATGCGATATGATCATTTTTCGCAACCGCAGGAATCCTTTTTCCCGGCAATGGTGAAACTAACCACTTCGGCATTTCCCTTCGCATAGGGAGTGGACTCTTCGATAATTTCAACAGAGGCAAAACCGGCATTTTTCAGATGTTGCATATATTCGTCCCGGGTCACTGAACCGGCCCAGCATTCCGCTACTGCTACCGGATCATTCCTGTATTCATCTGCAATTGCAGTTGTAGTATAAATATCACTGATTACAAACCTGCCCCCTTTCTTGAGGATGCGGTGTATCTCATTCCAGACAGACTGCTTGTCAGCAGCATGATTGAGTGTGCAATTGGAAATTACCAGATCGGCAATGTTATCGGATAACTCTAGTTTTTCGAGTTCGCTGCATACAAAACTGACATTGGAAACACCAAATTTTTCTGCATTTTTCCTGGCTTTTTCAAGCATTCCGACTGAAATATCAATACCATAAACAAACCCGGTTTCACCAACTGATTCAGCCATCCTTAAAACATCTGTACCGCGCCCACTTCCCAGGTCGACACATACCTCACCTGTTTTTGGCTCAGCATAATTAATAGCACCACCACACGAAAGGCAGCAGTCCGATTCTGCCAGTTCACTGTATCTGTTGTTTATCTCTTTTATTTGCATAGTATTATTGTGACTCTGATAAGGTAATCCCGACATGGGACTGTTCCTTTTTTAACGAGGATGCAAAATTAAATAAATATTTTGAATAAATCGCATAAGTATCACTAATATTTTTTCTGATGACTAAGAGGCTGTTTAAAATTCTAAAACTAAAAAACCAATAACTTGATGTAACTATTAGATATACAGTAGTATCTTTCTCACAGGCTTGCAGATCTTAAGAATTTTTTTTTCAGCGGAACTCAGTGTTAACTCTATTTCATCCTGCCCGGATGCTGCGTCCATCCTCCTTCCATGCTGGTTGGAACAAAAAAAAATGTTCCCACCTCGATGCGACCACGATGGAAGCAGGATGAAAGCACGATGAAACAGGAGCAGGATGAACCGTCTCTCAGGTTCTGATAAAGCAGGATAAATTTTTAAACTGACTCTGAATTTAGTAATTTTACCAGATTATGCCAGACTTCCGATTAAAGGTTTTTCATTCTGTCGCCTCTCATTTGAGTTTTACAAAAGCAGCAGCCGAACTTTTTATCACTCAACCTGCTGTTACCAAAAATATCCAGGAATTGGAGAGAGAACTCGACATCCGCTTGTTTGAACGAAAGGCCAATAAAATCATTCTGACCCCTGCCGGACTTATTTTAATGAATTATACCCAACAGATAATCGGTATCTACAAGCAAATTGACTTTGACTTCAGCGTCTTAAAGAAGAAATTCTCAGGCAGTTTGCAGTTAGGGGCGAGTACAACCATTGGTCAATATGTCCTTCCACCGGTCCTGGCGAAATTTTATCAAAGGTTCCCTCAGATAAAATTGGTATTGCTCAACGATAATACGGAGAAAATTGAGACCGCACTTATAGAACACCGTATTGAACTGGGCATGGTTGAAGGACGAACAAAACACAAGGAGCTGAAGTACATCCCTTTTATTAAAGACGAATTGGTTCCCGTGGTTCACATGAGTCAAAAACTGGCAGACAGAAGTGAAATCAGCTTATCAGAATTAAAAAAGATCCCTCTGGTTTTTAGGGAAAGAGGCTCTGGGAGCCTGGAAGTTATTGAACACGAACTTGCATTGCACAAAATTCAGTTATCAGACTTGAATGTTGCAATGTACCTGGGCAGCACTGAAAGTATCAAATCATTCCTGTCGAATTCAAATTGCATGGGATTTATCTCTATTACTGCTGTTGCTAAAGAAATCGCAAATGGGGAATTTAAAATTATAGACATCCCGGACCTTGATATCCGTCGGACATTTTCATTTGTTCATCGACATGGAAAATCCGACGGTTTGTCTGACATCTTTATGCATTTTGCCCTTCAGCACTATAACCAAAAGTAATAAAGGATAATTTTTTACACCGAATATAAATCCTTTGATGTCCTGAACTTTGCAGTCCTGATTTATTTATCCTAAAGGACAAGCAAATGAAGTTTCCGCCATTTATCCATAAGACCATATTCCTGATTATTGCAGCGGCATGTCTGATCCCGGTTATTGAGCCACCATTCGCCTTGTTTTTGGGAATTGTCATAGCACAATTAATTGGTCACCCGTATGAGAAGTACAACCCTAAGGCAACCGGTTTGTTGTTAAAAATTTCAGTTGTCGGGCTTGGTTTTGGAATGAATGCAGTTGAAGCCGCCCAAGCCGGCAAACAGGGGATCCTTTTTACCGTAGTTTCAATCAGTTTCACGTTTTTAGTCGGACTGACAGTCGGAAGATTGATGACAATCAACAAGAAAACTACTATTCTCATTTCCACCGGTACCGCTATCTGTGGTGGCAGTGCTATTGCTGCAGTCGCACCTGTGATTGAGGCAAAGCAAAGTGATATCTCTGTATCACTTGCAACGGTTTTTATTCTTAATTCAATTGCATTGCTGATATTTCCACCTATCGGGAACTGGTTGCAGTTAAGCCAATCACAATTCGGAATGTGGGCAGCCATTGCCATTCATGATACCAGTTCGGTGGTTGGGGCAGCTCATAAATTCGGAGCTCAAGCGTTGCAGATCGCGACCACAGTAAAATTAGAAAGAGCGTTATGGATCATCCCGGTTTCATTTATCATGGCCCTGGCTTTTAGGAGCAACAAAAACAAGATCAAAATACCCTGGTTTGTTCTCTTTTTTGTCATGGCTATGTTTGTCAATACATTTCTTCCCCAGCTTCACCAAATCGACCGGATACTTGTTTTTGCCGCAAAAAGAGGGCTTACCCTGACCTTGTTCCTGATAGGAGCAGGGCTTACCCGAAATGCAATGAAATCCGTAAGCTTCCGTCCAATGGTACTGGGTGTTTTACTCTGGATATTGATTTCCGTAAGTTCATTGGCAGTTATCCTTCATATTGTGAGGTAATCCCTTGATAAAAGCCTGAGTTCAGTTCGCAAAAGAGGTAATGGGTTACGCTAAATCACGGAGTTTCTTTATTGGAGGAATCGGGTATAGCACCATGGGACACCCCAGCCAATAAAAGTTCCAATAATAATGCCAGCCAATACATCGCTTGGGTAATGAACCCCTAAAGCCATGCGCGAATATGCCACGAGCATTGCCCATAAATAGATTGGAATAACTATTTCCTTTTTTCTAAACAAAAGCGATAGCGCCCCAGCCATGGCAAACACTTCCATTGTATGTCCTGATGGGAAGGATGAATCACCTCCTTCAGATAATTTTTCAATAGAAGGATTAGTCATAAATGGACGTTCTCGATAAACTATCGTCTTCAATCCCTGGCTTACAATTGCAACAAGGATTAAGGTTGTTACAAGGATAAAAAACTGTCGGAGTATTGATTTTGATCTTTTTAAAATTGATGTTATCAAAATCATCACTATTACTGCGATACTTATATAAGTATTTGTATAGGAAATTATTCGTAGTACAGGAACAGAATGAGGAATGAGGTGATAGTTCAACCAGTTTAATAGAGCGATATCAAAAGCAGAGAAGCACATGATTAAAACAGATAGTTAGAACGTCTTGCTTTTTCTTAGACCTTCTCCAATGCCTGAAGCAAATCCTTGATAATATCCTCAGCATTTTCAATTCCTACTGAAAACCTGACCAGATCATCAGTAATACCTGCATTTTCTTTATTTTCTTTTGAAACCCCGGCATGAGTCATAGAAGCCGGATGCTGGATCAGGGTTTCTACGCCTCCCAGAGAAACTGCAAGAACCGCCAAATGTACATTATCCATAAGTTTTTTGCCTGCTTCAAGGCCACCCTTCAAACCAAAACTAATCATTGAACCTGGGCCGGTCATCTGCTGCTTGGCTAATTCATATTGGGGATGAGAGGCCAAGCCGGGGTATTTAATCCAAGAAACTTTCGGATGTTTTTCCAGAAAATCAGCAACTTTAATTGCATTCTCCTGGTTCCTGTCAATACGGACCGAAAGTGTTTTAACACCCCTTAATACCAAATAAGCCTGGTGCGGATCCATGTTGCATCCCATATATATCATGCAATGACGGATTTTTTTGTACAAAACAGCTTCCTTGGTAACGATAATTCCACCGACGATATCTGCATGGCCATTGATAAATTTTGTTACGGAATGAAGCACTACATCTGCCCCAAGATCCAATGGTTTTTGCAAGTAAGGGGTGCAAAAAGTATTATCCACAACCAATATCAGGCCATGATCCTTTGCGATTTTGGCGCATGCGCCAAGGTCGGTAATCTCCATAGTGGGATTTGCCGGTGTTTCGACATATAGCACTTTGCTGTTTGGCCGGATCGCTTTTTTGACTTCTTCAATATCAGCAGTATTGACAAATGATGCTTCAACATGAAAACGCGAGAAGTCCTGTTCAAGGACACCCCGGGCAGGTCCATATACCGCATCGGTACTGATGATATGATCACCGGCATTTAACAATGCCATGTATATACTGGCAATGGCCGCCATCCCGGAGCTGGTGGCTATTCCACCGAATCCATTTTCCAGGGCGGCAATGTTTTGTTCCAATGCTCGGATCGTCGGATTTGCAATCCTGGTATAAATATAGCCATCGCTTGCACCCGAAAAGCAATCGGCACCGTCTTGTGCACTTTTAAAGCGAAAGGTAGAGGTTTGGTAAATAGGTACTGTTGCGCTTCCGAATTGATCTTCAATTTCTCCGGCATGGATAAGCTTTGTTGAAAAGCCTGATTCTTCAAGGTTCATAGAAATTAGTGTTAAAGTTTTATAATAGAATAAATAATTTTCAAATATAATGAACATTTGTTCATAATTGTAAAATAAGTTGTACTTTTGTTAAAATTTAAATTATTAACAAATGAAAACAGCTATATCAGGTCAGGACAAAGAATTAAATTCCCCTGTTGCATGTCATTTTGGAAGGTGTTATTTCTTCCATATTTATGATGATGCAACAGAATCAGTTGAAATTTTCGAAAACTGTGACAAGGGAAAAAAGGAGTGTGCAGGTGAAGCCATTCTGCAGTGTCTGATTGATAAGGATGTTAAACACATCGTATCAGCGAATTTCGGCACAAGAGTGCAACAGGAAATGGTAAATCATGATATAAAAATGACTTTGCTATCCGATTGCAGTAAAACAGTTGGAGAAATAATTCGAATTATTAAGAGAAAGCACATTGTTTCTATGCTTTGACGAATAAAAGTATTATGCCGGATAACTTCTCTAAAACACAACAATTCAAGGTGGTTTTTCCAAAACACCTTAATCCCAACGGAACATTTTTCGGGGGAGAAGCTATGCAGTGGATGGATGAAGTCGCTTTCATTACTGCAACCCGATATACCCGTCAGCGGATGATCACCGTAAAAATTGAGAATGTTCGCTTCCTGAAACCAATACTACCCAATACCATACTGGAGATAACCGGGAGAATTGTTAAAACCGGGAATGTGAAAATATTTATTAAAGTCGAAGTTTTCTCCGAGGATATGTTTTCTCCAAACCGGGAAAAAACAATAGAAGCAGATTTCGTTTTTGCAGCCTGTAATGATGATTTATCCCCCGTTCCCTTAAAAAGCAATATTCATTGAACATACCTTAATAAGTTAATATTATACCAAGTCATGCCAAGGCCTAAGAGAAAACGTAATGTAACCCATCCTCCTATGATGGAGGGATTCAAGCCTTTTGGTATTCCTTTAACAGATCTTGAACCGGTCATTTTGTTTTATGAGGAATATGAAGTCATCCGTCTATTGGATTATTTAGGTATGACCCAACTTGAGGCAGCCCGTGAGATAAATGTTTCCCGACCAACCCTGACACGGATCTATGAAAAAGCAAGGCGGACCATTGCCGAGGCCTTTGTAGAAGGGAAAGCTATTTTTATCGAAGGGGGAGATTATCATACAGATGAGTTCTGGTACCGTTGTGAATCCTGTCATAAACTCCTGATCAGCGAACAAGAAATACTCTCATGCACTTATTGCTCATCTGATAAAATCAGAACATTATCAAATAAACCAGTGAATATGGACCAAAAGCATCATGAAGATGGGACAGGCTTTTGTATCTGCTTGCATTGCGGTACTAAGATTCCTCATCAACCAGGCGTTCCTTGCAGGGAAAATGCGTGTCCTCAATGTGGAAAGAAAATGATCCGTGAAAACAGTTATCATCATCAATTATATCTTAAAAAGAAAGGAATAAAATGAAAATCGCGATTCCCAGTGACGAAGGAAACTATTTATCTCAACATTTTGGAAGAACTCTGGGATTTACAATTATTGAAGTTGAAGACGGACAGATTATAAATCAGGAATATCGACCAAATACCTTCACTGGCCATGCATTAGGGCAACACCACGAACACCTGCATCATGGAGCTGAGCATGCTGAACATGCCCATAACTCTCACAACAGAATATTGATTGCTTTGAATGATTGTGAAGTTGTGATTACCGGTGGAATGGGACACCGATTATTGGACGACCTTACCAATGATGGAAAGAGGATATATATTACAACTCAGTTGGAAACCCGCAAAGCAGTTGAGTTGTTTCTGGCAGATGAACTAAAGAACAACAAGGAAGCCTGTAGACATCATGAATAATGGATGAATTCTGCTTTTCAATGACCCCGGATAGAATTAACAGATATGAGCCTCGTTGAATTATTAAAGAAAGATGTCAGATTTCAAGAGGGGCTGAATGCCTGCATCAACTGCGGTACATGTACAGCAATTTGCCCGGCCGCTCGCTTTTATAGTTACGATCCCAGGATTATTGTCGAAACCGTTCAACGCGGGATTGAGGCTGATATTTTGGCCTTGCTGGAATCAGATGCTATTTGGTATTGTGGAGAGTGCCTGAGTTGCAAGACTCGTTGCCCACGGAATAATACACCAGGCTATGTAGTCCAGGCATTACGCAATTTGTCTCAGGAGAATGGGTATTTTACAAAATCTGAAAAAGGCCGGCAACAGCTTAAAGTCAAGCGCATAGTCGGGGAAACCATGATCAGGTATGGGTATTGTGTGTTTTTGGATGAAATCGATTTGGAGGGACATCCGGAGCAAGGCCCGGTATGGCAATGGTATAAAGATAATGCAGAAAGCATCTTAAAAAGGCTTGGTGCAAATTACAAAGGTGATGGGAAAGGAACAATGCGAAGAATAAGTGATGAGGATTTGAAAGAACTACATAGGATTTTCGAAGTCACCGGGGCTATCAAGCGATTTGAAGATATGGAAAAATACGTTGATGATGTCGCAATACAGAAAATTGATTAATGTATGAAGATTGAAGGAAAACAGCGGCTTTGGAATGAATATCAGAAAGATATTGCTGATGATCATTACTATTTTGCACGTAGTTGTATCCGGCAAAATTTCTTTCCTGGATCTGAAATTGCATTTCTCAAGATATTAAGAGACTACCTCCATAAAGATATTTATGACGATTCACACCAGACCACCTGTACAGGGATTGCCTATCATTCAGCGTTGATTCCTTTTGAAACAACCAGAGTTGTTGTAGCCAGGCAATTCTCCCTGATGAACCAGGCGAAGTACAGAAATTTTGTTCCATCCTGCGTTACTTCTTTTGGCGTTTATTCAGAAGTGATAGAAACCTGGAAAAACTTTCCTGATACATTGGATCAATCACGCCAACAACTAAAAGAAGCTACCGGAAGGGAATTTTTTCTTCCGGATAACATTTCACATACGAGTGATATCATCTATAAATTCAGGCTGGAGATTGCGGCTCAAGCGAAATATAAACTAACTAACAAAAGCACTGGTGAACCACTGAAAGTTGTTGAACACATCGGATGTCATTATGCAAAGATGTTTCCCAGTAAAGGTATCGGTGGAGCAGAATATCCCTATGTGCTTGCTGGTATGGTTGAATCCTGGGGTGGGAAAATAATCGATTACCCGGAACGTCGTCATTGTTGTGGTTTTGGCTTCAGGAACTACATTATCAAGGAAAACCGAGGCTACTGTTTATCCAATTCAAAGATCAAATTTGATTCAATGGAGCATTACAATCCTGATTTTATTGTAGCTAATTGTCCAGGATGCACCTATTTCCTGGATCGCTGGCAATATGTAATTGCAGAAATGACGGGTAAAACATATGGTAATGACGGCTTTGGAATTCCTGTGCTGACTTACGAAGAAATGGCCGGTCTGGTTTTGGGAATGGATCCCTGGGATCTAGGAATGCAGCTCCATCAGGTTTCCGTTGAACCATTACTGGATAAAATGGGCGTTGACTATGATCCTTCAAGAAAACACAAAGGATATCTAAATGAGGACATAGGACAACCGGGGAAACCGGAGAACCTGAAGACTTGAAAAACATACAGTTCATACAATAATTTGAAATACTCCAACCAAAATAAAACATCATTAACTAATACTAAAACTAAAAAAATGAAAATCGCTTTACCGGTCCATAATGGTTCAATAAATGAACATTTTGGACATGCAGAAAACTTCACAATTTATACGATCACACCTGAAAAAAATATTGAATCGATAACTCCTGTTGTGTCAGACGGATGCGGCTGTCATTCAGGAATTGCCGAGATCCTTGCCGGGCAGGGAGTTTCCGTCATGCTTGCCGGTAATATAGGTGGCGGTGCCATCAATCACCTGCATGAATTTGGCATCGAGGTGGTGAGGGGATGTTATGGAAAAGCAGACAGGGTTATTGCCGAATACCTGAAAGGCACAATAATAGACAATGAACAGACCTGCACGGCGCATGAAAATGGCTGTCATGATCACGATGCAAAATAGCAAAACGATGAACGAATTTGATCAAAAAGCCCAGGAATGGGATAAGAATAAAATGCATCTTGAACGGACAATGGCTGTTGCCGGCATGCTGAGCAAATTGATTCCTGACAAACCCGGCTTAAAAGCATTGGAATTTGGTGCAGGAACCGGTTTGCTGAGTTTTTACCTGAAAGATCGGTTTTCAGAAATCACGTTGATGGATAGTTCAGCGGAAATGTTGAAGATGGCTGAACAAAAGATGGAAGCAGACGACCATTTGAAATTCAAAACATTGTTTTTAAACCTGGAAAAAGAAGAATACCATGGTGATCCGTTCGATATCATTTATAGCCAAATGGTACTGCATCATATCAAGGATATAAATGCAATCATCAGGAAGTTTTATCATCTGTTGACACCCGGAGGAATATTGGCAATTGCCGATCTCTACCAGGAGGATGGTTCTTTTCATGATGGTGGTATTGATGTACACCATGGATTTGATCCGGAGAAATTGATAGCAATTCTTCGTCAGCACGATTTCCAGGTTACTGCTATTTCACCTTGTTTTGTTATCCGCAAAGAGATTTCTCTGGAAAGAGAAAAGGAGTACCCGGTTTTTTTAATGACAGCGAATAGATAAATATTTATCATTATGCCTTTATACATTCGGGAAAAAGACACCGATTGAATACATGCAGTTCATACTTGATGTACTTCTCACAATATTAGCCTCACACTTAGGATGTTTCTTGTAATTTAGTTGTTTCATTACACTTAATGTAGCAATCAAAATGGATCTAAAAGCCAGAGCAACATCTGAGTATAAAAAGATATCCTTAGAAGAGACATATAAATCCCTGGAGACAACTTCAGAAGGACTTTCTGATTCTGAAGTGAAGGATCGTCTTGAGAAATTTGGTAATAACGAAATAGCAGAGAGGAAACAAAATTCTCTTCTTGAATTCATGCTGCGCTACTGGGGACCCATGCCATGGCTGCTGGAAGTTGCAATGGGGCTTTCCTTTGCATTGAGTCATTATATTGAAGGTATAATAATCTTTGTGCTGCTCACCATGAATGCAATCATCGGACAACTGCACTCAAGGAGTTCACAAAATGTGATTGCGCTTTTAAAGAAAAAATTAGCAATCAAGGCAAAGGTCTTGCGGAATAAAAAATGGTCAAAGGAAGATGCCATTGGGATTGTGATTGGAGATATGATCTCCGTAAAACTTGGTGATATCGTTCCTGCTGATGGCAGGATTGTAACCGGAGACCTATCTGTTGATCAATCAGCCCTTACCGGAGAATCCTTGCCTTTAGAAACACATCCATCAGACATTATCTATTCTGGCTCCATAGTGAGGCGTGGAGAAGCAACATGTATTGTTATTAATACCGGTGCAAATACATATTTTGGCAAAACAGCTGAGTTGGTGAAAATCGCAAAGCCAAAATCACATCAACAAGAAGTGATGTTGACTGTGGTAAAATACATGATGTATTTGGGTATAGGTGCATCAATTTTTGTCGCAATATCTGCGATACTGATGCATTTAAGCATATTATTAATCCTGACCTTCGTTGTTATATTTCTTATAGGGGCGATTCCAGTGGCCCTTCCGGCCATACTCACCATTGTGCAATCTGTCGGAGCAACAGAGCTTGCAAAAAAAGGGGCATTGGTAACCAGGCTTGATTCGGTAGAAGATGCAGCCTCAATAGATATTATTTGTTTCGATAAGACAGGTACGATAACACAAAACAAGTTATCGGTTGTCGACAGCATTCCGTTTTTGGGGAATAAAAATGAAGATGTGCTAAGAATAGCCTCACTCACATCCCACTCAGAAGGAATGGACCTGATTGATCTTGCAATTATTGAGTACGCTGCCAAATCGGGAATAAATTTTAATGATTACAAACAGGTATCCTATACTCCTTTCGATCCTTCTATAAAGAGAACTGAGGCAATTATTGAAACCGACGGAAAGCAGTTCAGAGCTATTAAAGGTGCCGCTCAGGTAATTCTATCTCTTTGCCGTGACACAGATAAAGGGACAATTGAGGAAATCAACAAAACGATTGATGGATTTTCAAAGAAAGGCTACAGAACGATCGCCATTGCCAGGTCAGAAGGAGCGGATTTGAATAATCTTAAGTTTGTAGGATTGCTGCCACTCGCTGATCCACCACGGCCTGATTCAAAAAGCATGATTGATCAGGCAAGAAAACTGGGAATAAAGCCATTAATGCTTACCGGCGACAGTATTGATATAGCAAAAGAAATATCAGGTCAGATTGGTATTGGTAATAATATAATCCGGATGTCGGACATTAAAGATCTAAGCGCAGATCAACAGTTAAAGACTGTTAGCGAATGTGATGGGTTTGCGGAGATATATCCAGAGGACAAATATAAGATTGTGAAACTTTTACAATCAGGAGGGCACATCATAGGAATGACCGGAGACGGAGTCAACGATGCACCTGCCCTGAAACAGGCCGAGATGGGAATTGCTGTAAGTAATTCAACCGATGTAGCAAAGGCTGCGGCAAGTGTTGTCTTAACCGAACCAGGCGTAGGCGTTATCATTGATGCAATAACAATAAGCAGACAGACCTATCAGCGAATGCTGACATGGGTAATCAATAAGGTGGCAAAGGTCATAGAATTTGTCGTATTGCTTACCATAGGCTTTTTATGGATGCATGACCTTCTAATTTCTCTTCTTGGAGTGTCATTTTTAGTATTTGCAAATGATTTTGTTACAATGTCGCTAGCAACCGATAATGTTAAGCAAACAAGTAATCCAAACAAATGGAACGTGAAGAATAATATTTTAGCATCTCTTATTCCGGCGCTTTCCTATGTTTTGGCTGATGTTGTTCTGATTTTGATGGGTAAATATTATTTTCATTTACGATGGAATGAGCTAACCACACTCGTAATGCTGAGTCTTATATTCAATAGTCAGTTCAGGGTGTTGATTATAAGGGAAAGAAGACACTTCTGGTCATCTCTTCCTGGTAAAGGATTGCTTATTTCAAGCTCAGCAGCTATAATAGGCTTTGCACTCATATCTATATTCGGAATCCTTATTCCTCAGCTAAACTTATCAGTAGTGCTCACTATTTTGGGATTCTCGGCTCTCTTTACGTTCGGTATAGATTTCCCTAAATCTTTTGTGTTCAAAAAAATCGGATTATAGGAACTAAAAAAATAACTGAAATACCAAAACTTTAAGATGCATTACAATGGCAGCTAAAAGATCACTCACCATCGTTCAAATGAACGACACTCATGCGTACTTTGATTTGCATCAGGAACTATTCTGGCAGGGCGATCGTGCTGTATACCATCCAGCAGGTGGTTATGCACGTATTGCGACAATCGTAAAACAAATTCGGGCTGAGAGCCACGGAAGTTGCCTCTTTTGTGACTGCGGGGATACCCTGCACGGAACATTTCCAGCATTAAATACACAAGGAAAGGCGTTGATCCCGGTTTTAAATTCATTGGGGCTTGATGCCATGACGGCACACTGGGATTTTGCCTATGGTCCGAAGGTTTTTAACCAGCGTGTTGCTGAACTTAATTATCCAATGCTGGCAAACAATGTTTATGAAAAGGAGACAAAAAAGCAGATATATCAGTCGTATGCAATAAAAGAGATGAACGGTTTAAAGGTAGGAATCATTGGGATAGCCTCGAATATTGTGGACAAGACTATGCCGCCTTCATACAGCGAAGGCATATTCTTTACCCTGGGGAAGGATGAACTTCCTCCAATTATAGAGGTATTGCACACTCAGGAAAAGACTGACCTGATCATTTTACTCTCGCATCTTGGATTTCCTCAAGACATGAGGCTCTTGTCCGAAGTTCAGGGTATAGATATTTGTCTCAGTGGTCATACCCATAACCGACTTCACAAGGCGGTTCTCAATGGGAAAACTATTGTAATTCAGTCAGGCTGCCATGGTTCTTTCCTGGGGCGCCTGGACCTGGAGGTGGATGGTGGACAAATCACTGATTCCCGGCACCGGCTGATTGAAGTCGAAGAAGCCATACAACCCGATCCCATAACAGAAGAACTGATAAGGCAGGCACTTGCACCCTATAAGAATGATCTCTCTGAGGTTGTCGGTGAAACTGCTACAGCACTCAACCGGGGGACTACTCTGGAGACCACTATGGACAATTTCCTCCTTCAGGCTTTACTCGAAAGTACCGGTGCACAATTGGCATTTTCAAATGGCTGGCGCTATGGCGCGCCAGTTGTTCCAGGGAAGATAACCTTGAATGACCTTTATAACATAATCCCCATGGACCCGCCTGTCTCAACAGTCGAGTTGAGGGGTGACGAAGTCAGGATGATGCTGGAAGAGAATCTTGAAAGGACGTTTTCATGCGATCCATATCAGCAGATGGGAGGGTATGTCAAGCGCTGTCTCGGTCTTAATATTTACTTCAAGATAGAAAATCCACCGGGACACCGTATTCAAAAATTATTTGCAGGCAATAAAGAGGTTCAGCCTAACCAGTATTATACGACAGCATTTGTAACAATGCAAGGGGTCCCTCAGAAATACGGACGCAATCGGGAAAACCAGTCGGAACGGATTATAGATGTTTTGCGAAAGTATCTGGCTACTCATCACCCTGTTCACGCGGACCTCAGGGGCACTTTTGTTGCGATATAACAAGGGTCCCGACCTTTTTATATTAATCACAAACGTAGTGGATAGATATACATGTTATGGGAATTCAATCACATCATCATGAAAATCCTTCCGGCAGGTTACTTATTAGTATCCTGCTGAACGGATTGATCACACTGGTTGAAATTGTCGGCGGGGTTTTCTCCAATAGCCTGGCATTGATTTCAGATGCCATTCATAACCTGAGTGATACTCTTGCTCTGATACTTGCCTGGTTTGCGAATAATTTCAGTGGTAGAAAGCCAGATGCCAGACGTACTTTCGGGTATAAGCGATTTGAGATACTTTCAGCATTCATTAATGCATCGGTTCTGACAGCGATTTCCATTTATCTTATCTATGAAGCTATCCTGCGATTCCTTCATCCGGAACCCGTCCGGTCAGGTCTCATGTTCATTATTGCCGGAATCGGGTTGGTGACCAACCTTACCTCCATGCTGTTTCTCCACCATGACTCGAGTAAGAACCTGAACATAAAAGCAGCATATGTACATCGGCTTGGCGACACATTATCATCTGTGGCTGTTATTGGAGGTGCAATTCTTCTCTATTATACAAAGGTCTTATGGATTGACCCTTTGTTAACGCTCATCATAAGTATCGTGATTATTATTCAGGCCTATAAAATTTTGCGTGAATCCATAAATATCCTTATGCAAAGTACTCCCGGAAATCTTAATTTGGATGAGATTAAAATTTGTCTTGAAAAATATCCAATGATCAGAAATATCCATCATGTTCATTGTTGGCAGCTCCAGGATCATGACATCCTCTTCGAAGCTCATATTGAAACATCAAAAGATCTGTTGTTGAGTGAATCCGGTAAATTACTGAAAGAAGTTGAGGAAATATTAAAGCAAAAATTTCAAATTACCCACACAACCCTTCAGGTGGAATTTGATGTTTGTGGAGATAAAGCGATGATTAAACAGCCATAAACAATGACTGGCTAATGATTAACTTCGTGCACTCGAAAATTCATTATGAAATATTGGATACTTGGACTATTATGGATAACCTATTGTTCGCTACATAGTGGATTGATAACTCCTGAGGTTTCCTCATTTTTAAAACAGAGATTAGGTGACAAATACAAGTATTTCAGATTGTTTTACAACATATTCGCGGTGGTTTCCCTTATCCCCGTTATATACTTTACTTATTCAATCAGGCAGACCCAATTTTTTGCATGGGAAGGATATCTTATTCCCATTCGATATCTTTTGCTGGTAATTGGACTTCTGATTCTATATGATGGGGCGAGACATTACGATATGTTAACATTTCTGGGTCTGAAACAAATCCGGGATAACATAACACATAACCTGATAAACACGAGTGGAAAGATTGATTCATCAGGAATTTTAGGCGTTATCAGGCATCCATTTTATTCAGCCTCTATTCTGCTCCTTTGGGTTAACAATCTGGATACTTCAATTCTCATTGTCAATCTTATCTTAAGTCTTTATTTGATAATTGGGACATTCCTTGAAGAACGGAAGCTCATCCACGAATTTGGTAATGAATACAAAGACTACCAGAAAAAAGTATCCATGCTATTCCCGATAAAATGGATTTTTAAAAGGTTTCAATCTCTCAAAACAACATAAATAAAAACAAATTCAGATGAAAAAGTTAATCCTCACTATTGCATTACTATCTTTTGCCTGCACTTTTTTACAGGCTCAAAATCTTGCTGGCTGTGGCGGAACAAAAGGAACCGAACTCCAAAAGCCAATTAAACTTGGTATTGTAATTTACTCAAACGATCCGGAAACCATCTGGAATGCTCTTCGCCTTGCCAACTATTCTCTTTCCGAAAAAGACACTGTCTCGGTTTTTTTGATGGGAAAGGGAGTTGAGATCAAGAGTCTTTCGACCAAAGATTATAATGTTACAGAAAAACTAAACGATTTTCTGGATAATGGCGGGAAAATCTTTGCCTGCGGAACATGCATGAACAGCAGGAATCTGAAGGAATCAAAAGCCTGCCCCGTATCCTCATTGAGTGATCTCTATGAGATCATCAGGCGAAGTGATAAACTTCTGACATTTTAAAAGTTTTTAATCTATGAAAGCACTAATCATTATAAACGATGCCCCTTACGGCACTGAGAAGGCCTTTAATGCTCTGCGTTTGGCGACCCAGATTCAAAAGGATTATGAAAATGCAGAAGTTACGGTATTTTTAATGGCTGATGCTGTTGGCTGTGCCATCCCAAACCAGAATACCCCGAATGGATATTATAACCTCGAGCGCATGCTAAAGGCTGTTGTCAATAAAGATGGAAAGATTAAAATCTGCACTTCATGTATTGAAGCTCGTGGATTGAAAGATGTTAAGTTTGTCGATGGAGCCGAACTGAGCACCATGAAGGAACTTACTAAACTCACTATGGAATCTGATAAAGTTGTGACTTTTTAAAACGAATTTATCTCCAAATTCGTTAATTGTCAGTTGCCCCTCATTTTAACTCAAATTCTTTTTTTTAAGCTTCTGTTACGACCATAAAAAAAGCGCTCCGTCGTAAGACGGAACGCCTGATTCGCTTGAAGAAGCCGAAGGTTTAGAATGTGATCTTGTTTTCTACATCGGTGATGCTTGCATCGAAGGATGATTTAAGAAAATCAATGACTTTCTTGATCCCCGGAGTGAAGCTTGTGGTGAAAACGTTTCCGTCTGAATCGTTCAGCCGCATGGAGCAGTTGAAATCATTGGATGCTGTCTGGAACCTTTCTAGTTCGCTGCGGGTCTGGACCAGTTTGGCTCTTTTTTCAACGACCAACTGTAGATTTTCGACCTTGAGGATCTTTTCCAGCATTGTCATTTCCTTCTTTGGCTCTGCAGCTGGAATGATTGGCTTTTCCGGTTCAACCTTCAAAACCGGTTTTTTCTCTTCGATTTTAGAGCTTTCAGGATTGAGAACCGGCTTTACAACTGTAAGAACTGCTTTTTCTTCAGCTGATGGGTTTCCATTGGTTGGCTGTTGTACTGGTGCGGTAATCTTTGTCATTTGATAACGCCCTTGCCCTAGGGACTTTTTTAGGCATCTGGCTCGCCTTGGTTTAAGAAAAAATTTATGCCAACTGGAACAAACGGAATGAAAATTTTAAGCAAGAGTTCAGGTCTGATTTTTCCTTCAAAATCTGAATGAACCCAAAGGGTGACGGTGCCTGAATGCGGTCACTCTTAGCGCAACAATATTTTCATGAGTTTAACTTCGCAGAAAATTTTGAGTAATTGTGGGTTGGCTTTTGCTTGCTTTTTTTCAAAAGCTGCCTGGAAGGGATTTCTTTTTTGGCAGGGTTTCTTCTTTGTCCTGGTTGAAAAGAAAAAAGCCTGATTGGACAACAAAAAAAAGAGGCTGTCTCAAGCTTTTTAGACAGCCTCTTTTTGGAAGAAGATACTTTCTTTAATTTTTACTCACAATAGTAAATTTCAAAGGGACTGGTCCACTTGAAATAATAGCGACTAATTTCCTGACCTCAGCCTTAGATAAGCCACCACCCGTCAATGAAATCTTTCCATGGGGAATTTTATCTGCTATCTGTGGGGTAGAATAAACTTTGTCGTCCACGACAAAGGCAATAGGTTTATTCATATTTCTGGCAGTCAAGTTTTCCCATACCTTCCATTTATTTTCCTTAAATGTAATACATAGAGTGGGATATTCAGAGTTGTTAAAATCTGCATGCACTTCTAAAAGGTTTTCCTTATTTAAAACCAGAATGGTGTCAGCCTTAAAACTAACATACCCCTTAATCAATAGAATTTCCGACAAAGTCACATTTGAAATAGTATCTCCGACTGTAATGACCAATTCAGATTTTTTATTATTAGGTGTAATCTGAACATCACGGAGACCCATAAATCCTAACCTTCGTGACAGAATCTCTTTCGATTCAGCAAGAAGTTTAGTTGGTGCATTTTCAGGCACACTTTTCAATGTAATGACCTGTTTGGTCTTTTCCGGAGTTTGTGATTTGCAAACGGGAATGATGGTGATTAACATTATTCCTAAAAATATATATCTTAAAGTTTTCATAATCATAAATTTTGATGTAATGAATACACTATTTAAACCATGCATTCTCATGCTGTGGTTAAAAAATAAAAATAGAGGTAACTATGTTATTGAGAGGACATCATCGTCATTTCCCTGCTCTGGAACTTTTTGAGGGAAAATTAAACCAATGACTGGATTATTGGAATGAAATTCAAGCTGATGTGAGTTGTAACAATTGGAAATTAGTTCGTTCAGAACGAGTTCCCTGCTTGAATCGTAATCAAGATAAGTAAACTTTGTGTTGAGTTTTTTAATCCAGAATATGTCTGTTCCCGGGCTTGAAATCTCCGGAACTATGATTGCCTGAAGACTGGAACTGTTAGTATAAGAAATAACAGATTGGGCTGTTTCATTTTGCTTATCCTTTTCTCTTTGAAAAAAAGAAAAAAAGACAATCATTAAAACCAGTATAAATATACCCGAGCTGGTATTTCTCCTGTTGTCACCCATAATGGGACCAAATGTACGAAACAATCGGCGAATCTGTTCTACAATTTAGAATGTTTTCAATTTGTTATTTACAAAAGGACTTGACACAAAGAAAAAAAGACTGCCGGAAGGCAGCCTCTCTCAGTGATTCTGTAATGGATTAGAAGGGGATATCTCCTGATGGGACATCATTCGAAACTTTCTTTGAAGTTGCACGTTTCTTTTTTGGGGTTTCAACTGGCTTTACCGGTTCATTTACTTCAGATTCTTCCAGGCGGTTGACATACACAGTGTAATCATGGCCGAAATTGTCGGGAGTCTGCAATTTTGCGACTTCCAGGGAGATGTAGTCTTCTTCGTTGTATTTGTGAGCGAACTTTACAAGGTCTGCGATTTTCAGATTGAGCTTTATGATTTCAAGACCTTCGACTTTCTTTGCTTTTCCGATGTAGTTTTTTACAAATTTTTTCATGACTTTGAGTTTTAGAGGTTAATTTATATGCAAGTGTAAATAAGACCCTGGAGGGGCACTCAAGGAGGAACTGGAATACCGAATACCTGCAGGATATGCCGGGAAAATCCTTGAATGAGTGGAACTGCACCCAGGAAGGGGGTTTTAGCTTAGCATAAGAAATGACCGGTAAACAAAGACGAGAATCTTTGCAAAACAAATCCGGGAAAAGAAAAGCAGATGGTCCAGAAAAATGCTCAGGAGAAATAGCCCTTGTTGCCGATCAGAAATAAGAAGACGGAATCCTGAAAAATGAAAATGACCGGGCAATTCAATGTCTACGGGGTGTTAGGATGCTGGAAAACAAAGAGTAACGGCAACTTTTTCTATTGAAATCAGAAAAGAATTCAAAAAGGATTACTCTTGACTTGAGCCCTTTTTGAGCCCTTAATGAGCCGTTTGAGCCAATATAAATATCCGCCAATTATCCGCCATATCCGCCAATTATCCGCCAATATTTATCTTGTAAAATGCTCCTTTTTTTTCACCAACTTTTATGAAAATTCCTGATTTTGTAAGGATTTCCAAATCTCGGGAGGCGGTACGGTCAGATATATCGTTTAACAATTGATATTCGCTATTGGTAATTCTTCCTTTCTCTTTTACAAAATGAACCGCTTTCAATTGACGGTCGTTGAGACCAAGTTTAACCAACTGTTCTTCAGTTAATTTATTTTTAAAAAGCGTTATAATAAACCCTCCATCCTGTTCCTGCATTTCAGGCTCAGGTAATTCTGCTTGCTTGCAGGTATCAAGAATTTTTATTGTACCTCTGCCCCAGGCATCAATATAGCCACCTTTAAAACTCACGTCGGCAATTATCGGGTTTCTTGGTCTTGAGGAATGTGAACGCTTTAATGCATCCAATGTCAGGCCTTCAGGAAGAGTGCCTTCATTCCAGATACTTATTTTATCATCATAAACACGTATCTGAATCGGTGCACCCATGTAATTCCGGTGTACCAAAGCATTTAACAACATCTCGCGAATTGCAGGTACCGGATATTCTCCCTTTTCAATACGGTGCATGCCTTCAAATTCGATCGCATGAATAAAAAACTTGTGATTGAGTTGTTCTAAGACCGCCTGGAGTATTTCAATCAAATTTCCCTCTTCCGTTTCCTGAAATTTCAAGTCGGTATCATCTTTCCCAAAGCGACCAATTTTTACAAAAGTATTAGGGTAAAATTTTGCAGGGTCTTTCCCAAAAAGAATGATTGCAGCACGTTTTAACTGACCGTTCTCTGTAAGTCTTAATTTTTCAAACAACTCAGGCAAAGCCAGACTCTCGTTCGCCGGTAAACGACCAGCCTTCTCTGATGCTTTTAAAAATGTGGCAACCGTTTTTTCGTCAATATCTCCAAACCCGGCTCTCGGTTCAATGACATCATCCCACGTTTTACCGGATTTTCTCAAAAGAAAATCGTTCAAAGCGGCTCCTGTCAATTCTTGTTTTGTACTACCGCTTCTGTAATAATATCTTCCTCTTAATGAAATAGGCACGGAATAAGGCGGTACAACGATCTCAATATAGTATTTGCCATCGGATTGATCCAGATTTATTTCAGCCAAAATGCCAAGAAAGTCATGTATCTTATTGGGAACAGATTCCATTAATTCTTTATAATTGCCAACACCAACGACCTCACCGGTATCATTTAATCCAATAAATATTTTCCCACCCTGGGCATTGGCAAACCCGCAAATCCATTTCAGATAATCATCATGCCATGATGATTTGAATTCTGTATTTTGTTGTTCTTGTTTTGTCATTATTCAAATTTAATTACCCTCAACAATCTTTATCTCCTCTTCCGTCAACCCATATAACTTATATACCAATTGGTCAATCTCTGCCTCAAGACTGGAAGTGTTAACCGAGGAATCAGAACGCTTAAGGGAGAGAATTTTTTCGACTAATTCAATAATATTTAATTCTGATTCCTTTGCGACAATAATAATTGGCAGTTCTTCAACATAAACAACCTTAATCTCGGCAAATATCTTCCCAACCATTTGAGGATTCTTGATGTTAAAAACCCACTGCAATAGTTTAGAATTTAATTGAGCGAGTATTATAAAGGGAGAATCTTCGGTCATGAGCTTTATGACGTGACATGAATTAACACAAACACTATCATCATTTATGACTGTAGAGCGCAGTACATCATCTGTTCTTCTCATGATGATCCTTGGTCCAGAAAAAAGAATTTGATCTCTTGGGGCGGCTAGCCATTCTCCATAATGAACATACTCGTTTTTAGATTTCAAAGAATATCGTTCAATATTGCCACCTCTAATTAACGGTCTCCAACCATCAGGTCTCTCATTAATTTTAGTGTATGGCTTTTTTTGTACAATAGTTTCATCTTGTTGTGGATTCCCTTTCCCTTTCTCATACAATTTTACTCCAGCCCTAATCTTTGCTATATGTTTAAATGCATTTGACTTGTTTTCAATTTTTTGCAACAAAATTTTATTCGATTGTTCAGATCTAAAATCAATTTTAAATTTTGAATCCTTCAGAAAAATTTCTTTTATCAGCTCTTTCTCGTTGAAAGTATTACCTATTATCGTCACTTCTTTACCTTGCTTATCAGATTTACTCTGAAAATAAACAATTGTATCAACGATAGCATCCTCAAAAGCCCAAGATGAGTCATAAAGCTTGTAAAAATTATTTTCAAATAAAAACCATTTTCTGAATTCATCACCTTGTTCAATATCACAGAATGTATTCGGAACAATGAATGTCAAGTCACCTTCATTTTTTAGTAAATCAATGCCTTTGATCATGAAAAGGAAATAGCTATCTGGCACTTTTCTAGCCGATGGATAGTATTGGATTATAAAATCCAGATATTTCTTTCCCTTTTCTTTAATTCCATATGGAGGATTCCCAATCACCATATCAAACCCCACAAATTCCCCTTCATCATTCAGAACTTCCGGAAACTCAAACCGCCATTCAAATGCATTTTCATAAATCTTATTGCTTTTGATCTCTTCAAGTTCGGTTTCGAGTTTCTTGATTTTGACTGTCAACTCATTCACCTGTTTGTTCCAATCGGCAAGTTCTTTCTTGGTTCTTTCAAATAATGATGTTTGCTGGGTAAGGTTGAAAAGATCGCCGTTCAGTTTTTTCAATTGCAACAGACGCTTGTCGTTGGCTGCCACCTCCGTTTCAAAATCGGATTTGATCGATTCGATCAGCCGCTCCATCGTTCGCTTTTCCTCTTTATTGGTGGCATTCCGGTACGACATCACGGCCAGTCGGTAACTGTCGATGCTCCATTTGCTTTTCTTCAATGCCTGTTTGATATCTGCATCAAGCGAATAGCGGGAGATCAGAGAATTCCCGCATTTGATATTGATATCAATGTTGGGAAGGGTTTCAAGTTCGGTGAAATCGGGTTCTTTGTAATAAGCATTCTTTAGAAGCTCAATCCACAAACGCAAGCGACAAATCTTCACGGAATTCGGATTGATATCAACGCCAAACAAACAGTTTTCAATGATGGTCTGTTTCTCATGAAATAAGGTTTGCTGTATTCGTTGACTTTCTTTATTTCTGGGATTATAATCAAAAAGTGCACCTTCTTCGTCGGTTACAATCAGTTCGTCATTTACCACTTCAACATGATATTCTTTTAATCGCCGGCCTTCGCGGTCCTGCAAGATATGTAAGTCACTTTTTAAAGCGATGATTTCATTTAACGCTGATACCAGGAAGTGACCGGAACCCACTGCCGGATCACAAATTTTGAGACTGTTTATAATTGTATTTGCTTCGCTACGGTCTTCAATTTTGTCATATAATTGATCAATATCCTTGCAAGCCCAGCCTTTCGCTTCATTGAACTTCTGAACTACTACCCTGCGAATGGTTTCATGACACATATACATGGTTATGAATCCGGGTGTAAAGAAGGCCCCGTCTTTATAACCATTAATTTTTTCGAAGATCAACCCGAGAACTGAAGCGTTGATCAGCGTTTTATTCTCTTCCTGGATCTCTTCCGAACCTTCCCCGGCAAAATCATATGCATCCAGGAATTTAAAGAGGTATTCAAGCGAAAACAATTCTCCTTTGAATTTTTTACCGTTGTTATCCTTCAGAACAGTTGATGATATTATGGGCAATTTATCATCCTTCAACTGGCTGATGAACAAACAGGAATGCTCTAGGGGGGTGGGTTCAAACAGCGAACTGTTCAGGTAAGGAACATTCGCATACAGCTTTCTTACACCTTCATTGCGGTCGGCAGGAATGCGGGCAAGCACGCCAAAGAAAAGGGTATTAAGATCATCGAAATTCTGAACCTTTTCGCAATTTAGAAATGCGAATGCAGGATCTCCTTTGTGATATCGGATCAACTGGGCTTCCAGCAGCTTTAGGAAAAGGATCCGGTTGATCCAGGTTATGGAAAGTTCCAGTGCAACATTAAACAGTCGTTCCTGGACCGTTTCGCCAAAATTAGCAGGCTTTTCAAGCCGTGAAATTTTATCCAGGTTGTCGAGCTGGATAATCGCGCTTTCGATCAGGGAACCGGAATTCCGTTCCCCTTCCTTTTTGCGGCCGATGAGTTTCTTACTTCCTTCTTTGGTTTCGGCCAATCCAATGATATGAAGCAACTCGGTATAGAATGCCTTATCCAGGCTGTTGCTGTCATTGGAAAAAGGAAGCTTCAGTAAATGTTCCGGAGAAAGCAGCTTATACAGCGCGATCAGTTTGGAATCATCTTTCTTGTCTTCATTCCTGAGTGGTTTATCATACTCCCTGAAATCGAACCAAGTAAAGCAAACCTCTGAATCCAAACCAGCCACGAATGGTTCTGCAATTTCCTTATAGAAAAAGTCGGTATTCTTACCTGCAAGTCGCCCTTCTTCAAAGTCGGTAAATTGCTGTACCAGCTTTTTATTCCCGGCGAAAGTTTTCTCGAAAAGAATGGCATCAAACACAAACCATTCATAGATATTGGTAACAACGAGATGTTTGATCTCAAGATTGTGGTTTGTAATCCTTTCCCTTAGGTAATAAAGGATAAGCTCATGAAAAGCTTTTGAATTAATGTTATCCGGTCGGATCATCTCGGTTTTATTCGAAGGCTTTTTCGCTTCGATCATGATCCCCGGCAAACTCTTTGGATCAGGACCGCTGTGGATTACAAGATCCGTACGCTCTTTCGTATTTACATAGAACTGTTGGTAGAAAGTGTTCTTCAGAAAAGTAACAAGGTCATTTTTGTTGTGTTCCTCAGATTCCGATTCATCCAGGCCATCAAGAAGTCCGATCAGGTTTTTCTTAAATAGTTCAATTGAGCTCCTGGAAGGTTTTACCTTGAGGTAGGCTTTGTTAAGGGATTTTCGGGGTGATAACAGAGATAGTTGCATTTGTAAAGCATGATTCTCCCTGTAAAAGTAAGAAAAGATGAGTCACTAAATATTGTATAGTAGAATTTGACTGTTGATTTTGAGACCGTTTATTATTTGCCAACCTTCTGACCGGTAATTTTACCCCATTTGATTCTGTCCCAAATTCTCTCATGGAAAAAATAACCCAGGGTGGTGTAAACATTGCTCACAATCATAAAACCTATTGCAATCTTTATTTTTCCGGTGAAAAGATAAATTGCGGTAAAGTCGAGAATTAAAATGGCCACCCGGTAACTAATGGTTTTTACAACAGATCTGCGAAGTGTTTCTTCAGGATGGTGGACTGTTGGAAGAAGTTTTTCTATCATGGCTTTGTGGGTATTTTATATGATGATTAAACAGATCACATTCTCATCAAAAAAGAAACGGTATTAATCGATATGTTCGCTTAGAATAGGTGCTGTACTCATCGTAAGCCATTAATAAGAACTTTTCCTCTATTAACATGCGAATAATTAGACACACACTGATTAAGACTGCTGCTGCAATTGCATCAATAAACAAGTGTGACAAAACACCGGCCCAAACAAAGTAAACGATAGCAGCATATATCGGATGCCTCAGCAATTGATAAGGACCATTTGTTACAAGTTTGCCTTCTGTTGTATTGGCTATAGCATGGAAGCTTCGAGTTCCAAATGTGATCCGCGCCCAGACCATCAATCCCGCCGCCAAAACCTGAATAATTACTCCAATAGGATTTGTCGAGAATAAATCCCGTTTGTAAACCAGGAATACAAGACCCAGCACTGCTAGTCCGAAAACAACTATCGAACCTATCTTTGAGGCTCTGTCCTGACTTGTTTTGTTTGTTGATTCCATAATTTAACTCATTGAGAATGCGGCAATCACTGCAAGAGAATTTCCTGCCATATGAACAATGATTGCGTATGAATTATTGTCATACTTTTCCTGATAATAACCTGCCAGTAATCCCAGACATGTTGCAAAAACGACTACTCTAAATAAGAAAAGAGGACTCACACCTGTCCTTATCAAGACCAAATGTGCCAGACCAAACATTATTGCACTTATAATGGCAGACAGGCTTATAATCCTATTGAAAAGAGGAATTCCCTTTTGCTTTAAAGGTTTTAAGAAATTCAGGAGAAATCCCCGAAATAACATTTCTTCTGCAATGCTTGCATAGATAAAGACGAAAAGGAAAACCTGTAAAGGATTCATTTTCGAAAATAATGGATGTACTTCCACTTTTCCGCCTGCCAATTTTGTCACAACTGTCATTATAAGGTTGATCGCGATTGTTAATAATACTGCAATCACAATTGGTTTCAGTATAGTCTTAAATTTTGGAAGAGAAATTCTATACGTCAATTTGTTCTTCAAAAGAATAATTCCGAAAAAAGAAAGCATTAACATAATTGTATGAGTCACAAAACTTGGAGCAATAAAATTGATTCCCAGGTGAACTTTGCTGCCAATTATGTTTGCAATAAGGAAAATAACTATAGTGATTGTAATTCCGTAAATAACTCTCTCATTGTTTTTCATTCTATCTCCGTTTTCGTTAAAGATTTTTCGGCACTTTACTTCAGACAGACTAAGCTGGTCAACTATAACGTGACAAAGATAATCTTTCGAATAATACCATTAATGATGGAATGAATTTATGGGTATCCCAATCTCTTCCCATTACTATGTGTTTTAAGAAACACGTTTCTCTTCAGAAATAGCCAGAAGTTGAATTATTTACTTGATTGATAAAATAATCTACCGGTAATCAAAAGTCCTGCAAATACAAAGATTGCGAATGTCAGACTGCTTACTGCAAGTTGCATTCCCCCTGAAATTATATGTCCGCTTGTGCATCCGCCGGCCATTCTTGCACCAATAATTAAAATAAATCCACCGATAAAGGCCCAGATTATTCGTCCATAGGCAGAATTGCCTTTGTGTTTTTTCCAGTTGTCGTGAAGTAAGACAAATTTAAAGTCTTTTCTGATAAGAGACAGGATTAGTCCTGAGAAGAATGCACCCGCTAAAAATATCATTTCCCAATGACCTGGCTCTTTTATTTTATCGAAGTAGCTATTTCCTGTTGTTCCAGATATTAAATCACCGATATAAGGATAGAATGTTGAAGCACCAATTACCCGGTTTGTCAACGCAGTTAAAAATACGATAGGAGTAAGGATGGCTAAAGCAATACCGGAAACCAGCCATTTTAAGTCCTTCGCTTTTTCTTCTTTATGGATCCAGAATGAAATTCCGATAAATGCACTTGCCACAACGAAAACAAGCAGATAAAACAAAACTGCATTGTCTCCAACCAGCGATTTTAAAGAGATATTCCCCAGGTCGGGGCCTAAAACCCCATGTATTGAAGGCAATATAATGGTATAGACAATTCCGCCAACTATACCACCCAGGATACCTATTAAGGCATCCAATGAGCCTTCACCGAGTGATATTGGAAGAGTTCCCGGGCAATATCCCAGGATTGCCATTCCCGAGCCGAATATCAACCCGCCAAACACAATTCCGCCAAGAATAAATGGCTTTACGTGATAAGTAGCAAAACCTAACCCTATTTCTATACTTAACAAGATTGCTCCAAAGCCGATTGCAACAGCAATCGTTTTGGCAACGGCAAAATTTTCCAGTATTGCCAAACCGCTGATGGTGTTATATTTATTCAGTTTTGCATATTGCAAAATGGCTCCAAATAAAAATCCAAAAATAAATAATAAGGCGATCATGATTTACAATTTATGGTTTATCTCTTTCATGCTTATTTGGTATTCAAAAGTAGTTATTTAGTCCAATCATTCATTAATTAACCCAATAAGGATCATTTGTTTTCTCCTTCATACAAAATGTCAATTTCACCTTTCTCTTTGATGCATTCCATTAATTTGCTTTTCAGTTTCCAGCAGGTCATCTGGCGAAGTTCCATCTGCCTGGACAATTCATAGGTAGATATACCTGGATCATTGCAAACCATATACATTATTCTAAAAGCCTCAGGAAGTTCTATCCTGCAATGATGAAATATTGTATGTGATGTTGCGGACTCTTCATGTTTACAACGTGTGCAACGACGGGAATAGGGGGTTTTCCCAATACAAAAATTAGTATTCCCGCATTTCCTGCATACATATCCTTCTGCCCACTTCTGGTCAGCGATTAGCTGCAAACAGGATTCCTTTGAGTTAAAGGATTTGATTTCAAGTTTGTCAAATTTTATTTTCATATTGGTTTTTATCGACAGATTTCTGCATATACTATAGATAAACACTGCTTTTCCATAATTGTTATCCCTTGGTCCGAGTATACATTATTCTCCAAAGATAAAAAAAATAGTGATATTTATGCGCTTTATATGGAAAAATAGTTTATCTTTGCATCGAATTTTAATTTGACATTCTTATGAAAAAATTATCAGTTCTTATTTTTGCTCTTTCTATTATGGTCTTTACCTCATGCAACAGTGTTGATGGTAATAAAACTGAAACATCTTCGAATGAGATAAAGGCAGGTGTTGTCAATCAAATAAACGCTGAATCGTTTAAGACACTGGTCTATAATTACCAGAAAAATCCAAATACCTGGGTGTTTGAAGGAAACCAGCCATGTATCATTGATTTTTATGCAGACTGGTGCAGGCCTTGTAAAATGGTTGCTCCGATCATGGAAGAACTGGCCACACGGTATAAGGGGAAGGTTACATTTTACAAGATGAATATAGACCAGGAAAAGGAATTAGCGCATACATTTAATATCCAGTCGATACCTGCCATTCTTTATATTCCTGTGAAAGGCCAGCCTCAGATGTCCTCTGGACTTTTCAGTAAGGACAGTTATATTCAACAAATCCAATCCCTGCTTCTTCAAACTCAGGCGAGCAACAAATAATTGCATTATTCACATAAAGTAAAATCATACATTGTTAACAATTTAATAATCATATCATGGCTCTCGAACATTTGACAAAACAGACATTTCTCGATAAGGTCTTCAATTATGAAGTAAATAAGGAATGGAAATATGAAGGCGATCTGCCTTGTATTATCGACTTTTATGCTGATTGGTGTGGACCTTGTAAAATGGTGGCTCCGGTTCTCGAAGAACTTTCGAAAGAATATGCCGGTAAAATAAATATCTTCAAAATAGATACCGAAGCTGAACAGGAACTTGCATCAGCATTTGGGATCAGAAGCATTCCATCAATGCTTTTCTGCCCAAAAGAAGGACAACCCCAAATGGCAGTCGGGGCTTTACCCAAGGATTCGATGAAGCAAACCATCAACGAAATATTATTAAAGGAACAGAATTAGTAATCGTTATCTCAGGTTGCCAATCAGCTCTTATCGCTGAAGCAACAAAATTAAACAAAGCCCCGGTTTCCCGGGGCTTTGCTGTTATAGAGCCCCTTCATCAGCAAATGAATAATACCGGTCATCACCGATGATAATATGGTCCAAAACTGCTACATCCAGCATTATGCCGCAATCCTTGATCTTTTTAGTGATTTTATTGTCGGCTTCACTGGCTTGGATATTTCCACTCGGATGGTTATGACCCAGGATTATTGACGAGGCATGCTGTTCCAGGCATATCTGAAAAATCTTCTTTGGATCGACAACAGTCCCGGAGATTCCTCCTTCAGAGATTCTGACCTTCTTAAGTACCCGGTTAGCTTTGTTCAGCAAAAGGATCCAGAATTCCTCATAAGGAAGGTCACCCATTAGCGATTTGAAGATTTCAAAAGCATCCTGGCTCTTTGTTATCTTATCTTTGAGGATCACTTCGGATTCATTACGCCTTCGGGCCAAAGCAAACATTGCAGAGATTTTCACGGCCCTCTTTTCGCCGATGCCCTTTATTTTTTGAAGATCTGAAACTCCGAACTTCCAGAATTCGCAAAGGCTGTTTCCACAAGTTGAGAGCATTTTCTTGGCAATGTCAAGGGAGTTTTCCCCGGAAACACCTGAGCCAATGATAATACTTAGTAGTTCTGCATCAGATAAACTGCCGTTGCCCTTGAGCAAGAGTTTCTGGCTTGGCAAGTCATCTTCTGCCCAAAGGCGCATCGGGATTCTGTTTTCGTAAGCATTTCCGTTTTCCAGACCCATTTCCGGTTTCATAATGTGTTTTTTCATGGATAGATTAGTTTTAAGCAGCCATTGGCCGCGATGAGTAAATGAAATTTGCCGGAAGGGAAGATGCGGAGTAGAAAATTTTAAGCAAGCATTCAGGTCAGTATTGTTGTGCAACAAGAATCTGAATGAACCTGAAAGGCGACAGTTCCGAAAGGAGGTCGTGTTTAGCGAGAAAATATTTTCACGAGCATAACTTTGTGAATTTCGATTTGCTACGGTGGGTGTGGTTTTGCAACTTTTCTAAAGAGTCGCCAGGAAGGTGCAATTGCATCACCGACTTCTTTTTTGCAAAGCTTCTTTCTTTGTCGGTAGGTGAAAGAAAAAAGCAGGATGAATGGACACGGAATTCAAAAATTGACCGAAAACCCCCGGGGTTACAATTTTATGAAGTGATTCATCTAACCTAATCTGATCCTTGTGGCAGTATCAGAAAATCCCGGATTTATACTGCGGATCTCCTAATTTAGCCATTGCGACCATAAAAAAAACAGGCAGTTTCGATCTACCGAAACTACCTGTTTAAGATTGGAATCTTATCTTTAAGAGAACTGGCCTTCCAGTTCTGCAAATTCCCACTTGAATTTTTCAGGATCTGAAGCCATGATATCTTCTGAGTAACCAGGATAGTAGATTTCATCTAATTCTGCAATGAGGAAATCAATGAGTGACTGTTCTTTTTTAAAAGCGGCTAAAGTTTTCATAAGGCGTTTGTTTTAAGGTTAGAAATGAAATTTTTTACGCCAAAGGCAATAACCGGGAATAATAAATTATGTCAAGGGTGTAGGTCTGATTGACTTCCAATCTGAAAACACTGAAAGCGACAATTCCAAAAGGAGGTCGCCCTTTACAGTTTTAAGCTGTACCGAATCTTGACGGTACTTTTAAAGCGGATTATTCGTAAGGTAACTTTGTCGGAAATTTCGAGCTAAACCGTGCGCTGGCCAGACAAGGGTTTCTTTTTTGGTACTTGTTGATTTGACCAGGATAATCAAAGAAAAAAGTACTCCTCTCAAAAGCAGGACTTTACCTGCAAGTGTTTTCTTTTGCTGCTTTGCTTTTACACCACGATCCTCAAAGAAAAGCAGTCGATTTTTTCATTTCTCAAAAATATTTTGTTACTCTGCTGATATTGAGAAAGAAAAGGGTCTAAATTCCCCGTTTTTTTCTCAAAATCCCCACGGAGTCCCCGCCACGCCCTATCGAAAATTGCAATTGCAGCTAAATTTTAGTTAGGGATATATGAATTGATAATGAATGTTTTAGATATGGAATAGGGGCATAAAAGAAGGAAATTAGCTCCCCTATGCTATTGTCTTGTTTCAAAATAATGTGAAATGCATCCTGACCCCTTTGGGAAAAGCAGATGATTTGTAAACGATCCCTTCTTGAAAAAATGAATTATCACTTTAGGTTGTCTTTGGCTTAAATTTTTTAACATGGGTTCATTACCGCTTGGGAGTAAACAACCCGACTGATCCGCCGTAAATGAAACTGCAATTATTAAGATTTTGACCTACAATTGCAGCAGGCAAAACTCAATACCAACAAGGCTTTTGGAACAAAACAATGGTTTGGAGGATGGTTTTTTTTGCTTCTTTTGTTTGCCATCCCCGGACAAAAAAAAGAAGTTCACGTTTTCGATTTGCGCGTAAAATTTCGTTAATAATTCATTTATAGCGATTTAGCCATGTGAATACCCCTTAAATTTTACTTGTAACTCACGGAGTGCACGCCCCGCCCTATCGAAAATTGCAATTGCACTTACATTTTTTTTAGGGATATATGAATTGATCATATTTTTAGAAGTACATAAATTCAGATAGTTAACGAAGATGCTCCCCCATCAAACCTATGGCATTCAAATAAATATTAGGGAGGCGTTGGATTATTAAGACGGAACCAGGATGATCCCCTGTCAGTTGATATTGTAATCTATTGACTGCTCTTGCTAAAATTAATGGGAAGGGCTGGAAAACTGAGGTGGTTCTATTGGATTCTGCTCATCACAAACTCGTTGAAGTCTTTGTGATCCGGATAGATTATCGGCGCCCAATCCTTGACTTGATCATATCTGGTAATGATCTGTTGAGATGCTGCCATCCCTGCCGTATCATTATCCAGGAATAGGTTAATTTCTTTTGCGTCTTCCAATACGGATTCGATCCGTGCCAAAAAAGATAATGAGTTTAAGACAATCGTCTGGAATCTGGGGACCTTGTGGTAATGAGAGCAGCAGGATAAAAAATCCATGAATCCCTCAAAAACATTGATTTTGGAATTATCTGCACCGGGAATGGTGGTGAAATATTTCGGACTGGAACCTGTTTTAAAGAATGCGCTACGTAGTTCATAACCGTCTTTGTCATTTTTAAATGCCAATGCAAAATACCGTTTATCATGTACGGTATAAAAGGCCTCTTTAAGAAACCTACGAGCAAATGCCTGGGAAACATTGCGTGATTTAATGTATTGAATCAAAGCAGGATTGCTTAATCCCCTAATGCGTTCAATCTTAATATGCCCTGATTGGTCTGCCGGGTCTCCTACATTATTATAATGCTCAGTTGAAAATGAATTTTTACCGATCAACTCAAGGGTTTCCGGGAAATTGGCATTGTGTAACTTCATTACAAGGTCAATCAGGTTGCCGCCTTCACCGGTTCCAAAATCATACCAGAGATTCTTTGACAAATTGACCTTGAAGCTTGGTGTGTTCTCCTTACGGATCGGACTGAGGAACCATGCGCTGCCATACCGGATTTTAACAGGCTCATGTCCGTTTACATGCAGGTAATCTATTAAATGGGGTTTCTTTGCCTCAGTAATATTCATGGTTTCCCGTTATACAATCATTAATTTACGTGAACTATTTCTTCTCTTTTTCCCCTGAAAATTTTAACACGGTCCTGTGTTTGATTATCAGCCCATTAACCGTGTTACGTTAACTCCCGTATATATAACATACCATCTGACTTAACACGCCTGAAACTTTTAACACGGTGCATGAATTGTAACTTGCTGCAATTGAATGACTAAACCGTGTTATGTTAAAAACCATGTTCTATATATACAGTTAACGTAACATACCTATTCATTTAAGCACAATTTGAAAG
>Ga0118677_10001891_pt1 | contig 43326 bp, 31 predicted proteins | sample AliMusrvi5mmetaG_FD_86154 | JGI IMG/M metagenome (GOLD analysis project Ga0118677, IMG submission 86154)
AATCTGGGCCTCGCCGCGGCGGATCTCCTCGTTAATCTCGGTGGCCTGAAAATCCAGGGCAAGCATTTGAGCTTCGGTCGCTTCGGCGGCAGCCAAGGCGGCGTTGCGATCCTCGTTGAGAGCAAGGATTTCGCTCTCGACTTCGGCCAGTCGCACACTCAACCGTCGCCAGTCGACTAGGCCAACTTGCGTGCGAAGCTCTTGCAGCCGATCGGTGTGTTCTTTGTAGCGCCGTGCCTTGCCAGCCTGGGCACGGACCCCACGCAGGCGGCTTTCCACTTCGTCGACAATATCCGACAAGCGTAGCAAGTTCTGCTCGACCCGCTCCAACCGCCGCAAGGCTTCGAGCTTCTTGAGCTTGAAGCGACTGATGCCGGCAGCCTCCTCAAAGATCATGCGGCGATCCTTGGCCGACGACTGCAACAGGACATCGACCTTGCCTTGCTCGATCACGCTATAGGCCTGCGTGCCCAGGCCGGTGCCGGCCAGTAGATCGCGGATGTCGCGAAGCCGGCTGGGATTGCGATTGATGAGATACTCGCCCTCGCCGCTGCGATAAATCCGCCGCGTGATATGGACCTCCGGCGTATCGATGGGCAGAAGATGGTTCGAGTTGTCGAAGGTGAGCGTGATCTCGGCCGCGTTCATTCCCCGGCGAGTGGGCGAACCGTTGAAAATGACGTCGGCCATTTCCTTGCCGCGGAGGCTCTTGACGCTCTGCTCGCCAAGAACCCACTTGATGGCATCGACGACGTTTGACTTCCCCGACCCATTAGGACCGACGACCACGGTGATCCCAGGGGGGAACTCAAACCGAGTCTTATCGGCGAAGCTTTTGAAACCGGCGAGTTCAAGCGCCTTGAGCATGGCAAAAAGGGGGGGGGCAGGTGGGAGAGCGAATAGTCAATTATAACAAAGAAAATGACGAAATCCGAAACAAATTCATAAGAAGAAAGCAAAGAATGATCGAAACTACGGATTTCGATGCTTTCTTGCCGCAATGCACCGGATGGACGCTCCCTGTTGCGTGCGGTCACCATCCGTTGAAATCACAGCCCGATCGGGCGCAAGGAGTTTTGATCATTCGTACTTTGTATTTGAATTTGTTCGGATTCGATATTCGTGTTTCGGATTTCTTTATTCCGGTTTCTTTTCTTCCTCCTTCTTTTCTTCCTCCGTCGTAGCCTCATAGCTCCTGCCAGATTCCGGCAAGGCATCGATTTCAAACCGTCCTTCCAGGCACCCGGCGGCTTTGGCTTCCTGAATGGCCTGAACGACATCGGGATAGGTTCCGCCCAATTCCACGATGGCGCGGATCACGTCGTCAACCCGATTGGAAACGGTCCGTTTCTGGTCGGCTTCATGCGGCGCGAACTTGCTGATGGAAACCTCGCCTTCCTTGCTGCTGGTGACCATGATCTGGTTGCCGGCGTTCAGTACCAGCGGCGAGAGGAATCGCTGATTCATGCCGAAGAGAACCACTTCGGCACGGCGGTTCCGCGTGACGTGGATCATCGCCGGACCCTTGGTATCCAGGACGTGATAGCTGAACTGCTCGCCGAAGTTTTCGCCCTTGACCAGGCTGTCGTCAGGACACATAACCGTCAAGGCACGGAAGGCGCCGTAGCGGGTTTCGGCGCTGGGTACCCCGAGCAACTCGCGGAGTTGGTCGTAAGCAGCCGAATCGCGCATCACGCTCAATGCCGTCAGGGCCTGACTGCGGAAGGCCGCATTATGGGCCGCCTTGGCTAACGGCTCGGCGGCCTCACGACGATCGAGATAGGCTAACGCCTCAGCGGCAAAGAATTGAACTTTCGGATCGTGCGACTGGGTACCCGCGACCAGGACATCGATCGCTGGCTTGCCGATCGCTTCCAGCTTGATCGCTCCTTCCGCGGCGGTCACCGGATCGAGGAGTTTCGTCTTCAGCATGGCCAGCCGCTGGCTCAACTCGGCCGGTGATTCACGAAGTTCAATCGCCCGTAATACCTGGAAATAACGTACCAAATTGTCCTTATACGTCCGATCGACGACCAAGTCGACGTAGTTGCCACGAATTGCCCGGGCGACTCCCTCTTTGATTCCATGCTTGTGTATGCTGAAGCGGCGATTGATGGCATTGGCCACCTGGGCGCTTCGTACTGCCGCATTCCGGAGTTGCTCTTCCGTCATGTTCGTCTCTTCGGCGTTTTTGAGAAACAAGCCGACCGACCGCGACTCGCGGGCAACGCCTCCGCCCAGCACGACACCACGTCCCAATTGCACGCTGTTGCGTTTCTCTGTGGCCGAAGGATCGACCAGCACTGGCCCCTGGGCGATGCCGCGGACCTTGCCGTCCAGCAGCTTGCCGTAGATCACCGCCATGTCGGATAAGCGTGTTTCCAGCAGGTAACCGCCGCGAAGGCTCGTCGTCTCGCTCCGATCCTTGACTCGCAATTCAACGTCGAAAGGGTCGCCCTTCTGAATGCCCGGCCGCAGGAAACCGCGGACCAGTACCAGCGAATAATTGCGCGTAGCGAGCAGTTGATTGGGTTTTTCGACGTTCCGCCGCTGCATTTCAGCCATGAGCATCGCCCGCTGCGGTGAAGGCTCGGGGTCGCTACCCGTGCCATGCAGGCCCGAGACTAGGCCGACGGCCTCAATCTTCACCGGAAACATGCCAAAGGGGATCGCCAGATCGCCCACCGTATGCGGCTGATCTTCCGGTATATCACTGGGCACTTTCGACTTATTCGGGGAGAAAAGATTCCACGAAGAACAGCCAGCCAGCAATGAGGTAGCGCACAGCAGAAGGAATGGGCGTCGTTTCATGCTTCCAAGCACCATATTTGAGTCGTCGCGATTCGAGGCTATCTGGCCCCCCTCTTCCTCTGGAGGAGGGGTAGGGCTTTTTAGACCTTCCGGAAGCCTATCAAAGCACAATTAGGGCGGAACCATAGCACTTTACCGGCAAGGGGTCAAGAGATGGGTCGGTGAAGTGATAAAGAAAAGAATTCAGGAAGTTTTTCCAAGAAAAATCTTGCCAAGCATGGTTGTAATTGATAGAATGGATAACGTAGGTGGTCTAGGCAAATGGTATCGCGAATTTGCGGGTTCTTTTGCCGTGAACCTATAGTGCTTGTTTTTATTACATCTTCAACGCGGACCCCAGTACGAGGCAGCGTTTTCGTGTCCTAGCCCTTGGCTCGCAGTCCTAGCTCTCAAGAGAGTCTGGCGTTGCGCGCCGATCTTGGCTGGATACGTTTCCCTGGTTGGTTGTCTGTGGCTAATGCTGCGCGCAACCGAAGTAACGGTGCATGGCGTGGATGTGAATACCAAAAATTGAGACATGCTTGCTTGCTGAGGAGAAAACCGAGATGGCTGACAAGACGATGGTGCGATGTTTGAAGGCAAATTCACGGAGGGCTAGAGTGAAGGGTTCCATGAGACACTTACTTTGCGCGGCAGTGCTTGCGTCGATAGGTGTCGAGGGCTTTAATGGCTTGTCCGCAATGGGCGCGAACCTGAATTTGAGCGTCCACAAGCCCGATCTTTCGGCTGGGTATATCACCACCAGCTACAGTGCGACAACCGGAATTATCAGCGTGAATGGGTGGCCGTTAGCGTTTAATCTCAACGGTAATTCTACCCCGGATTATCCTTCCATTGTCGGCGGCCAGTATAGACTCAGTGCGCAGGTCACCCCTACCGGCAAACTGATGACAGGGTCTTTGAAGATCACCGGCACCATCCCCAGTTTGGCGACAAGTGGCACGCTTCTGACGGGTCAACTCTCGCAATTTGAATATCAATCCGCAGGGGGAGATATATTTGGGTTCATCTTTGATGTCACGGGAGGCGACCTGGCACCGTATTACAACGGTGAAGCTGGCGTCATCCTGGATGCCACGAATTCCGGGTTCAAGGGAAGCTTCGCCAATAACTTCGCAGCCAGCCCTTTCTTAAGCGTCGCGGATAATACCGCGATCCACGTCGTGCCCGAACCTTCGACTATGCTCTTGCTGCTGAGCGTGCTAGCTTTTGGCCTGCCGGCCTGGGCATGTCACCGCTTGCGACACCTAGGCACGGTCAAATAAGGAAACTGGTGAGTCTTCGCTGCGATCGACCACCCCTACCTCTCATTTCTCGACTTTCCGGCTAGCCTCCAAGAGGATTTGCCCCACCATGCCCACAATTTGACAGTTGTTTGTCCGGTAATTAAGATGCATAAGTTAGGTTGACAATGCGTGTTTTTCCTTTGGATAGAAATGCACACGGATGGCAGGCTACCCACAAGGTCATCCTCATCGCTTCATGGTGTAAGTGATCGCGCTCCTTTTCGTCGACTAAATGGCTTTGCGTGATTCCAGGAGGCGCCCGAAGTAGGGTGGGCCGAGTGAAACGAGTCCCACCATGAGAGACGCGGCGGATGGTGGGACTCGTTTCACTCGGCCCACCCTACAGCTACAGTAACGCGTTTTCCCGAACCTCCGGGAATCACGCAAGTCCATCTAGAGGTAACGATGTTCAAGAGACACATGATTTCCGGGGCACTGCGCAGACTTCCACAGCTAGGTGGGCGTTCTAAATCGAAGGCTTCCAGCCGGCAGCGGCGGCTGAGTCTGGAATCTTTGGAAAGCCGCCAACTTCTGACCCTTATTGGCATCACCCCAAATCTCCCGCTGATCTTCTATGATAGCACGGGCCAGTTTCATTATCGTGCTGCCACTCATACGCTCGATATGGGTGCCACGCCGTTAGCGTTTCTGTTGAATGGGTCGTCCTCCCCCACACCGATCACCGGCACGGCTCACGTCGAGCTACACGCCTTGGTCGATAACTCAGGTAATCTCCTTGGCGGAAACGGAAGTCCCGACTTCCGGGTGACCGGTGCCGTCGACGTCAATGGCGACGGTATCGTGGACTACTCGGGCACGCTGCTGACCGGAAAGATTCTCCAGTTCGGTTCCCAATACAACAGCGGAACGAACACCAGCCAATTCGACTTCCGATTCCAGTTCACTGGAGGTGTGTTGCAGCCGCTCTATGCGGGCTTGGACATCGGCGTGACCCTGGCGAGCGAAAATTCCAACACCTTCACGGGGAGTTTTCAAACCGACTTTGATGGTGGCGCTAAGGGGAATGTCGGTCCGATCGCCCCCTTGGTGAATGCCGGTCCGATCGCCCCTTTGCCGAGCATTAGCGTTATCGTACTGGGCATGGACAAGAGTCCGACGACTCCGCAATCGGTCAAGGTCATCGACCCCACAACCGGAACCATGTTAACACAGTTCGTACCCTATGGAAACACCTTCCAAGGCGGTGTTCGTGTTGCAACCGGCGATCTCACCAACAGCGGAATCGACAATATCGTAACCGCACCGGGACGCGGCATTCCGCCTAAAATCTGTGTGTTTAGCCAAGCAGGTGTCCTGCTGACGGAGTTCCAAGCCTATGGAGCGTCGGTTAATGGCGGCGTACAGGTTGCGGTGGCCGACGTCGACGGCGACGGGCTAAAGGATATCATCACCGTTCCCAGTTGGGGTTCCGCCGAAGTCCGCGTGTTCAGGAACCTGGGTGTCGTGAACGGAGCGCCAATTTTCGACGGTGCCCATCCGTACAGAGATTTCCTTGCTTTTCCAGCATCGTTCATCGGTGGCGCGGTGGTGGCCGCAGCCGACATGGGAAGCACGCCGAACAAATCGTTTGTCAATACGCTGGACGGCAAAGCGGAGATCATCGTCGGAAGTGGTGCCGGCATGAAGGCTACCGTCGAGGTCTTCGACGTCAGTCGCATGACCACGCTTACGCCGACGGTTCGGGCCGCCCCCGTTACGAGTTTTACTCCGTTCAGCACGCCCTCGACAACTTTCCAGGGCGGCGTCTCGCTTAGTGTGGCACGAGTCAACGCAGATCTCATCCCGGATATCGTGGTGGGCGCTGGAGCCAATGGCCGTTCGCTGGTGGACGTCTGGACTTGGAATACCACGACCGCCACCCTGTCGAGTCTCTCAGGCCCCGGCAGCAGCGGTTTTGCCGCCTTCACCGACCCGAGCCGCAATGTACCGGTCCAAGTGACGACTCTCGACAAGAACGGCGACGGCATCGCCGATTCGATTTTTGCCGTGCAGGGGCCAGGCGGGACGACCGGCCATGTGGTCAAGTTCGACATCCTCGGCGTTTCACCACTGTCGCTCTCGTCACCCACGGCGATTTCTGGCAATTACCCAGGCCCGTATACCATAGCTGCGATCAACAATGTTCTGCCCAGCCTGCCAATAACGAAGTCCTTGGCGACGACTCCGGCGATCAACTCCGCGAATGTGGCTGCGGCGATAGCGTCGGCGAATACCGTGAAAACAACACCGAAAGCCACCGCGCCAATTCCAAACTGGTTCTTTGCCAGATTGGGCCGCTAACCCGCTCGCGTTACCACCGAGCTTCAAGGCCGAGGTTGACTCCGTGGAGAAGCAAGCCTCCGCTGGCGTGCAGTTGGTTGCCGCTGGGGCTTGTGGCAAAGTTGAAGTCGAGCTGATCGGAGGCCAAGGCCAGACCTTCGATCCAGATAACATTGTAGCCGACCTTGGCAGACCAAACGTCCGTCAAGCGATAGATACCCGAGAAGTTGATCTCGCCCACGAAAGCCGTGTTTCCACCCTGGGCCGATGTAGTCGGCCGGAGCGGGAATAAGGGAAAGTCGATTACCGATTGGCTCTGTTCCGCATCGTTAGCGTAGACACCCGCTTTGCCCGTCAGTTCCCAGCCGAAGCGATTGACGGTGCGTCGCAGCCGCACACCAAGCTGTCCGCCGATAAGGTGATTGCCCGCCTGAATATTGTAGGAGCCTTCTTCCATGCCGCCCAACTCGCGCCGCCCAACGGTGATGTTGAGGTCGCTGCCAATATCAAGGTAGCGAACACCGGCGAACCATTCCACGGAACTGTAGCAAATCTCGCTGTAGACAGGCATGACGCAACCGCACTCGCTACATGTTGGCTCACCGCAGCCGCACTTTGTGCAACACCCGCGACAACAGGGAAAGTTCAGCTCGAAACTGTTCACGTGGGACGAATAGTCTGTTTGAACGCGGTCCATGTTCACAAAAACATTGCCGGCAAAGTTGTCGGGAAATATTAGATAGCTTGTGTTATCGGGTTTTTCGGTGAGGGTGAAGCCGCCTCGGGAAACGCCAAAGTAGCTGAACTCCACGGCTTGGCCGTTACACAGACGCACGCCAAACGTCGCTCGCAAGCCCGGATCAATACCGGAATCGAGATCGGAGGTCGATAGAAACGTCGTCCCGGTATTAGGGTCGACGACCATCGGCCGATTCTGGAATCGGGGAATCTGTTCCAACAAGAGAGCTTCCACCTCGCCATAGACACACGGGCATGCGCGGCAACTCCTGGAACCGAGACAAACATTTTGTTGCTTCATCGAATGGATGTAGGCCGGTTCGGTCGCCAAGCATTCGTCGTCGGAAGACTCGGGGGCAGCCCCGGAAGTCTCTTCACTGCCATTGGGTTCTTTGCCAGGATCCCTGTCGCTCGAAACCCTGGCGGAATTTGCATCGCCGGCAGCGCGTACAGGCAGATAACCGGCCATAGTCAATATGGCGGATACAAACCCAATCAAAAGAGTACGCATTCGCATCGTAGCCCCCTACCTTGTCACAATCCCTATAACAGGATCGGTAGGATTCTTTTGCCTAATGCATACGAAATATCGGGATCGGCAGATTTCTTTCGTTGAATTTACAAAAACAGTCTGTGCCGGTATATATGGAAAACACAGTAAGACTTGCCTATGGCTCCCATGTCGCCGCGTCTGCGTAGATTAACGTGGTGTCGCCAGGCGTAGCCGCTGATTTTTGCAACTAATTTCCGTCCGCCGGACAGGGCATCGCCTTGCCGTGAAGCTCGCACAAGGCGTTTCGCGCAGCCCGTTGCTCGGCTTCTTTCTTATTGCTACCCCAGGCTGGCTCAAAGCGATGGTTACCCACTTGGGCGGCGATTTTGAAGCACTTGCTGTGATCGGGACCCTTCTCGTCCAGCAACTGGTAGATCGGTGTGGTGCCATGCTCCCGCTGGGCAAACTGCTGGAGCGTCGATTTGTAGTTATTGCCCATCTCGCCACAGGCAGCCAATTCGATCTCCGGCGCGAGATGACGTTCCAAGAATATGCGGGCAGGTTCGGCGCCGCCGTCAAGATACATAGCGGCCACGAGTGATTCAAAGACGTCGGCCAACAGCGAAGGCGGAACCGACGGGTGAGTCGTCATTCCTTTACCTAGGATCAGGAATTCCTGCATTCCCAGGCTCTCGCTAATCTTGGCACAGGTCTGGCGGCTGACGACAATCGATTTGATCCGCGTCAGATCACCCTCCGAATAGAGTGGATATTGCCGAAAGAGCAGTTCGCATACGACGGCTCCTAAGATCGCATCGCCGAGGAACTCCAACCGTTCGTTGGAAGCCAAGCGGTGCTCTGCTCCCGAGGCGTGCGTCAGCGCGGACTGGAGCATTCGTTTGTCGTTAAACGTATAGCCGATCCGCTCTTCACAACCCTGCAATAGCGAATGTAAAGGCGGCACCGACTCGGGTAGCTCATCCGGATGCATGCAGCGACCAGTTCTTCAGATAGGCAGTTCTTCTCAGAACCGCCAACACAACCCGGCTCACTCGAGGCCAAGAGACCAATACCAACGTCCCAGCGCACACTTCCGCAAGCCCGGTTGTGTTGAGGGTTCTCACAACACAACAACTTACATTATTAACTCCCAGCCTTCCGTTTGTCAACGTCCCTGGATCGGGAAAACTCGGGGCTTTTATCGTAGGGAGGGACGATCGCAGCAAGCCCCGCCTTTTTTTCAGCAAAACCTCATGGTATGGCTCTTTTAAAAAACGTAGAACGGAATTCATTCCGTTTGCCCAAAAAAAATGCGTACAATATGCTTGGCTAATGAACAATCGCGATTCTTACACGGATGGGAAGTACCATGTTGAATTCCAGTTTTCTACCGACGCCAGGCCGATCTGGAGGGGTTCGGGTCGTGCTGATGCTCATCATTGCATCTTTAGGGGTCTCAGCCAACTGGGCCGACGAAGCAAGCGACATCGCCTCGGCAAAGACACTCTCTAGGGCATTTCGAGCCGTTTCCCAGCGGATCATTCCCACGGTAGTCAAGATCAAGACCACAATCCGACCGCGGACCTTTCGCTCCGACTCGGCGTTACCCGGCAGCAATCGACAGCCAGACTCACCTTTTGAGAATTTTAGTGATAAGGCTCCGGGTTTCACGCCGTCCGACGCGCCCGAGCGATCGGGACTCGGTTCCGGGGTCATCATCGACGCCAAGGGCATCATCCTTACGAACTATCACGTGGTCGAAGGGGCCGATGAAGTCCTCGTGGAACTCTCCGACGGCAAGCAATTCCGCGTCGCGGACGTCAAGGCCGATGAGCAATCCGACCTTGCCGTGTTGCGGATTAAGGCCGACTATAGCCTGCCCGCCGCCATCTTGGGCGACAGCGACAAGTTGGAGATTGGCGATTGGGTTCTAGCCATCGGACATCCCTTCGACCTCGATTTGACCGTCAGCTCGGGCATTATCAGCGGCAAGGCCCGCGTGTTGCCCACCGGCCGCCGGGCCGATTTTTTGCAAACCGATGCGGCGATCAACCCAGGCAACTCGGGCGGCCCCTTGGTGAACCTTGACGGCGAAGTCGTGGGCATCAACACGGCGATCGCTTCCAATAACGGCGGGTATCAAGGCGTCGGCTTTGCCATTCCGGCCAATCTGGCCAAGTGGGTCACCCAGCAGCTTATCGAAAAGGGATCGGTCGAGCGGGCTTACCTCGGAGTACGGATCGAAGAGATCCGTGCCCAACAGGCCGAGGAACTGGGGACCGATCCCGGCAAGGGCGTGCTGGTTGCCGAAGTCTTCCCCGACACACCCGCAGCCAAGGCCGGACTTCGCAAGAACGACCGAATTCTCAAGTTCGCCGGTCACGAGGTTCACAATCCGCGGCAGTTACAAGAGTACGTCGAGCAGGCGAAATTGGGCACGTCGCAGATTGCCCAGATCATTCGCGATGGCAAGCCGCAAACCGTTCAGGTTGTAGTGAGCTCACTGCCAAGGAATTTTGGCTTGGCCGGCACGATCTTGCAGGATCCGAAACTCATGGTAAGCTCGACAGTCAAGGAGTTGGGGATCAAGATCGCGGACCTGACCAAAGCCGATATCGAGCGATTCGGCTACGCAGGATTCAAAGGGGCGCTCATCAAGGAAGTCGAGCCGGACGGCCTGGCCGCCCAGACTGGTATTCGGAGCGGCATGCTGGTCATGCAAGTTGAAAAAAAAGCGATCCGCTCCGCCGCCGAATTCAATACGGCAATGAGGAACCAGTCCCTCTCCATGGGCGTCATGCTGTTGATTCGCACGCCAGATGGCGGCAACCGGTTGGTGCAACTGAGAAAGCCGTAAGGATCTACTATAGTTGCTTCCCCTTGGGTTCCCCAGGCTGTTTTGGCAATTCCGGCGCGGTGACCTCGCTGCCCGACTCAAGTTGTTTGAGAATGTGCTGGGCCAATTTGTCGTTGGGAGTCAACTTGGCAGCCTGAACAAAATGCTCCTTGGCCTCCTCCTTCGCACCGGTCATCAGATAGTGATACCCCAGCAGGAAATGTCCGGGTGCTGAATTGGGCAGATCGGCCACGGTCTTTTCCAGCTTGCGAAGGTGTTCGGTATACTTGTTGGAGTCATTGTAATAGGAGTACAGATTGCTCCAGTCGCTGGGCGGGCTCATGGCCAAGGCTACATGAGCCTCGGTTGCCGCAGCGCGATACTCGCCGGATGCAAACAATGCCAGCGATGTCAACTCGTGGACCTTGGCATTTTGCGGCGATTCCACTCCCGAATGACCGGCCAACCGTAATGCATTGCGATAATCGCCCCGGGTGAATGCAGACCGGGCTTCGTTGTAATACTGTAGACCCTCGTTTGCCGTTGCCTCTCCGTCGTTGCCTGTCAATGGGGGATCGTCGCTCGCGACCAGTTGGCTCGGTGCATGGTTCACGGCATATTGGCCATCGTCGGCGTAAGAATAACGGTAAGCGGCCGACGGATACTCATTCGCATAGACTGAGCCATACGGACAATAGTAATTGGCCCAATATCCGCCCCAGCCGTAAGGATAGCCTCCCCAATACGCAAATCCAAAGGGAAATCCCCAGTACCATGAAGCATCCCATCCAGTCCCCCAATAATAGTTATGGAAGTGATGGTCCCAGTCGTGATGCCCCCAGTTTGCATAGCCCCCGGGATGATGCCAGGATTGGAAATTCTGCGAATGCTGGCTATTGAACCCATTGAGATTCGAGCCGTGGTTCAAGTTGAGATTGCCGGGGTGGACGAAATTACCTTGCGACCCACTTCCGGAATGGTACGTGAAATTATTACCAGTAAAGTTCTGTGAATGCGCGGAGCTGAAACTTTGGCTAAAGTGCGCGGAACTACCACCACCAGGACTGAAATGCATCGATCCTCCACCACCATGCATCGATCCTCCACCACCATGCATTCCACCTCCACCACCGTGCGTTACACCACCGCCGCCGTGAGATCCGCCGCCACCACCGTGTGCCGCGTAGACCGGAGCGGCCGGAATTAAGCACAAAACCGCTAAAGCGAACGAAATCTGAAATAATCGTGGCGTCAACATAATTTGCACCTAGAGGATAGTTGCCATCGAGTTGCCTCCTGAATAGCCACTTCAATTCTACACGGCATTCGCTTACCGGGCATCCGCGAACCAGGGCAATTGCCCTGCATCGGAAGCAGCATTGCCCGCTTGTTAGGTACAATCGGAAGAGTTTCTCGCGATTTCGTGCAGAACCGATGGTCACCGGAGCAAGGGGGGACTTATGGACGCCCTTGCCATTTGCGGCTACAATTACCCGCATTTCGCAGGTAAACACGAAGTGTCAGGTTCTCGCATAAGCGTGGCATTTTCCACAAGGATTCATCAATGTCCAATCCCCTAGTCGGCATCCTCATGGGCAGCGACAGCGACTGGCCAAAGATCAAAGCGGCGGCGGCGGCCCTGGCCGAATTTCATGTTCCTTACGAAGTCCATGTGATGAGTGCCCATCGCACACCGGACCTCGTGCAGCAATATGCCTCGACGGCCACCGCCCGAGGGCTGCGGGTGATCGTCGCCGCGGCGGGCGGGGCAGCGCACCTAGCCGGAGTCGTCGCCGCGCATACCGTTCTGCCGGTGATCGGAATTCCCGTGGCGACCGATCTGCAAGGTGGGCTGGATTCGCTACTCTCGATGGTGCAAATGCCCGGTGACGTGCCGGTGGCTACCGTCGGCGTGGGCGGTGGAGGTGCCCGCAATGCCGGCCTGCTGGCCGTGCAGATGCTGGCGCTGGCCGATCCCGCCTTGCAAGAGAAGTACGCAGCCTACAAACATGCCCTCGTGGAAAAGGTTCTGGCCAAAGATGCGGCACTTCAAGCGATGCTTAAAATATGAAAAAAACTGAAACGCTCCAGTGGATCGGCGGCCCGGACGGCCACCTGCGAATGATCGACCAGACGCAGCTGCCGGTCGAGTTGGTCGAGATCGATTGTCGTGACGTGGAAACGGCCTGGGAGGCGATCAAGGTGTTGCGGGTTCGCGGAGCGCCGGCCATCGGCATCGCCGCCGCCTACGGTGTCTGTCTCGGTCTGCAAACCGCAGCCGGACAGGACGAGGTCGCTTTCTTTCAGCGATTGGATCAGGTCTCAGCCTTCCTGGCCACGAGTCGACCGACGGCCGTCAATCTCTTTTGGGCACTCGATCGCATGAAAACGGCGGGTAATAAACTTCGCGGTCGGGCGGTCGCGGAAATCGCCGCCTGCCTGTTGCAAGAGGCCCGGACAATCCACGAAGAAGATCGTGCCATGTGCCGAGCCATCGGTGAGCATGGGGCAAAGTTATTGACCAACGGCCAAGGCGTTCTTACGCACTGTAACGCCGGCGGACTGGCGACAGCCGAATATGGCACCGCGCTGGCTGTCTTCTTCATGGCTGCGGAGCAGGGCAAACGGTTGAGCATTTTTGCCGACGAAACTCGGCCGCTCCTGCAAGGCGCGCGGTTGACCGCCTGGGAACTCCAAAACGCCGGCCTCGATGTGACCTTGATCTGCGACTCGATGGCGGCTCAGGTAATGCGAGAAGGCCGGATCCAAGCCGTGATTACTGGTGCCGATCGGATTGTGGCCAATGGCGACTCGGCCAACAAGATCGGTACTTACGGCGTCGCCGTGCTGGCGGCCGCGCACAAGATTCCGTTCTACATTGCCGCACCCACGAGCACATTTGATCTTTCGATTGCCAACGGCGCCGAGATCCCCATCGAACAGCGCGACGCCCGCGAGATCACGCATGGTTTCGGCCGGCAGACCGCTCCAGATGGCGTGAAGGTCTACAATCCGGCCTTTGACGTCACGCCTGCCGAGTTAATCGCCGCCATCATCTGCGAGCGTGGCGTAATCCGGCCCGTGACCCGCGAGGCGATTGCCGCGATGATTAAGCCGCGAGGCGTTTGAACTGGACCGTTCCGCATAACACGTTTCCGCTTCACGCCGCTTGCGGCCGAAGCAGGTTGTGCGAAGCTTCCACCGTCGATTCCGCCGTCGCTCGATAACCCCACTTGCGCAGCCAATAGAGATACGACCGCAGATGCTTCCATGCGTCGGTCGAAAGCAACTTGTGGCTGGCACGCTGCTCAATATGATAAGCGCTGGTCGCCCCGTGATACATCACCTGCCAGCCAGCTCGGGCCATGCGCAGGCACATGTCGACGTCTTCAAAATACTTGCCAAAACTTTCGTCGAAGAGCCCGACCTTCTCTACGGCCTTGGTCCGCAACATGAGGAAACAACCGGAAAGCCACTGGCAATCGAACGACTCGCCTGGGGCGTGGTCCATGTAGAAATGGCGCTCTAGCGTCCGACGCATCAAGCCGCCTAGCCCGAATCGCCGTGCTAGGATCACCGACAAGGTCTGAAAGCGACGCGCGGCTCGGGCGTCGTGGCCGTCGACATGTAATAGACGACAGCCGGCAACACCACAGTTGGGATGTGAGTCCAGGAACTCAACCATCCGCGACAGACACCGCTGCCGTGGATCGAAGAACATGTCGGTGTTCATCACCAGGACATAGCGTGCCGTCGAGGCCGCCACGATGCGGTTCATATTGGCTGCGTAGTGTAGCCGCTCGCTGTTTTTCAGCACCTTGGTTTCAGGAATGATCTGCCGCCACGGCTCGATGCCGTCGTGCGAATGGTTGTCGACGAGGATCAGCCGATAGTTCAATCCGGGGGCCGAGGCTTTCATGGTCGAAAGCAATGGGCCCATCAAGTCTCGCTCGCCAGTATAAATGACTCCGATGTCCAGATCGTGTGGCAGCGGCGGAGCAATGATCCGCAAATGTTGACCAACCGAGGGCACTTTTGACGGCAAGTTCCTGAAGCGAAGGGGCATGTGTGGTTTCCCTACCAACGAGCGAATGACGAGGCTGCCTTTCATGGCCGGCCGGCGGCGATATAGCACTCGTGCCTTTCGAGCACGAGTTCGCCTTCCTCGGATCTTTCTTCGACTGTTTCTGCGTCTGCAGAATGCTGCGAATCGATCCGGTACACCCGTGACGATTTGTGAAGAAATATCGACTGCGTAAGATTTTCGGTCTGCCGGCGGACAAGCTGGTGAATCAGGCTGAATTCGCGGTGCCCGAAGACCCGCAGACGGATCATGAATACTATCAGTGTCGTGGCAATGATCCAGGCCAATGCGTCCATGCGAAAAACGGTGGCTGCGGTGGCGGCCGCCCCCGTCGTAAGGCATAAGGCACCGAGAATTCCCACTACCTGCCACGGCCCTAACCCTCGCTCAAGCAGACAATGGTGAATATGTTCGCGGTCGCCCAGGGCTAGGGGTCTTCCCGTCAGTTTGCGACGAACCACCGCCATAAGCACGTCAAACATGGGCAAGGTCATGAGAACCACGGGTGCCGTGATCGACAGGGTGGCCGAGCTTTTCAGACTTCCCTGGATACCCAACACGCCAATCACCAAGCCGATGAATGTGCTTCCGGAATCACCGAGAAAAACGCTCGCCGGCGGACGGTTGAAGACGAGAAATCCGGCCAGGGCAGCAGTCAGCGCCAGGGCTGCGGCGGCCACGTGATCGTTGCCCATATTCAAGGCAATAATACCCATCATCAACGTCGTGGAAAGGCCGACGACCGACGCCAAGCCATCCAGGCCGTCGATCAGGTTCAAGGCGTTGATACAGCCCATGAGCCAGCAAATCGTCAGTGGCACACCCCACCAGCCAAGTTCAATGCGGCAGCCGAAGACGATGATGAAATCGACGGAGAAGCCGGCCAGGGTGAACAGCAAAGCGGCCAGAAATTGCAACACGAGTTTCGCTCGCGAGCGGAGGTTGCAGCAATCATCGACTACTCCGAACAGGCAGGACATGCCCGCGGCCGGGATTAGCACCCAGCAAAGCCCGATCAGATCTCCTTGCCGGAATTTATCCAGCAGCAAGGCCGCGATCAGTCCTGCAACCAGGGCGAAATATACGGCCACGCCGCCCAGAAGCGGCACCGGGCCAGGATGGAACCGCCGCTGCAAATCGGGATATGCCAAAACGCGCAGCCGCCACGCCAAGTGCCGGACCACGGGTGTCAGCACCAATGACGAGGCCAAGGCCACGGCCATCGGAATCAGCAGATAGAACCAATTGCCATCCATAGCGATAAAGCCCGGCATCCTTGCCAAGTGCTTCCGCGAATTCAACTTCGCGGCTTGTCTCCTCTCGAGGTAGCAGGCACGCTCCGTGTACCGTCCGCGACGTGGATCGATGGAACATGGCCTTCGTTTGGGATCCGCTGCACCAGTACTTGTAACTTCTCGCAGCCGCCGGGTAAACTCGCATGATCGACCGCCTCGAACCCCAGGGCCATAACGCAATCCGACAAATCATCGCCGGGTGATCCGCGGCGATCGGTTGAAAGCAAAACGACGTCTGGCCGCAACCGGTCAATCTGCATCATCACCGCCGCTGCCGACACAGTTTCGGGGAACGACTCGCACCGTCCATGTGCGTAATAGTTCACGACTTGCGTAATGCCGTCCGGTCCCAGCATTTTTGCCGCCGAACCGTAGTGTTCCTGTACCCAATGGCCCAGATCGACCGTCGTCGCGCGGGGACGGACATCACTGCCCCAGGCAACGGACAAGTTCACGATGAGCATTACCGCCAGCGGCGCGGCCCCGGCCAACAAGGCGATCTGCGGCGAGTGACGTTGGCGGACGCGATTAGCCACTGCGGCCGAAATCTGCAAAAGACCCCAACCAGCCAGCGGCGCGGCCATGATTACGATGGGGAAGAAGTACCGCGGTCCGGCTTCGTGCGACCAATATAGATGAACCCAAATGGCTGCCAGGATCAGTGCAACGGCAGAGGCCAACGCCCAATAGTTGCTCCGCAGTAGCGTGGATATCCTGCCTGCGTCGAACTTCACAGGCTGGAAGCCTGCGCTACGAGCGGCAATTCCACCCGCGATCGCCAGCAGGTAAAGCGGCGTACACCCTTTGAACATACCGGTCACAAACCGTTGGGCCATCTTCCACAGCGGCAACGGCGCGAGCAAATCAATGCGGTTCTGTTGTTCCACCGCACGCTGCCCGGTAATCGATTCCTGTGCCCAGGACTGGGCAAGTGCTACCGGTTCCGTACGAACCAGATCAGTCGTCCGGCCATGGAAGCAAAGTGTGTTGACGAGCATCAGCGAAAGCGGATATAGACTCGCACAAACCAACCCGGCGACAACCAGTCGGTTGCGAGACAATTGTACGTCAGGCCGACCATGCGTACATGGTGCCCGAGCCTGACCGCGGAAACCATTGCCTTCGCGGCCCCGCAAGTACAACCAAACCACCAGCGGAATATATAGCACTAGGCCTTCAAACCGCGTCAGGCAGGCCAGGGCGATCGCCATCCCTGCAGCCAGATACCAGCCCCAGCGCAGTTCTGTCACGGCCCGCCAGAGCAGATAGAGGCTCAGTGCCAGCAGGAACCAGAAGGTCGAATCGCGTATAATCTCGACGCTCCAGCGGATCAGTCCCGAATGGATCGCATACAGAATGCAAGCGGCGATTGCCACCTGGCGGTTAAAGGCTAGGCGTATCCAGCCAAACAGCGGGAGGATCGTACAACTGGAGATTACCACACCCCAACCCACGCCGGCCGTTTCCCACGACAGGCCCAGTCGATGTAGATACGACAAGACGAAAGGATAGACATTGAAGCGAAGCTGCCCCAGTGCTTCCTGGAAGTGTCCCACTTCGATGGCCTTGCCCAGTCGGATATAAAGAACGGCGTCCGGACAGATCCCCGGCATTCTCCAGGCCATGATCGACCGTGGCACCAGGCAGAGGGCGAACAGACCCGCCAGCACGAACCACCCGGAGGTGGATTCTCCACGGGCCTGCCGTGCGTCAGGTGAGCGAATCGGTCGGGAAGTTGCAGATGTTAAAAACACGACGCGACCAGCGGGTAGGGGACTTTTACGGAGTTTTTGGAAGTTATCCCAAAACCGTCGAATCAGGGCAACGCCAGTTTCCGCACCACCCATCCGCTAGTGGGTATCTTGATTACAAAAAAGCAGGGTGGAAAGAGCGAAGCGAATCCCGCCAGGAGAATTCGCTGAAAAAATTGTGGGATTCTCCGACCATGCTGCGCACAATGCCCGTCGGCCTACCCTACCCCAAATCCTATGCGGAAATTATGGAATTAGGCCGCCTAACGCGAAATTCCGAGCACTCATTCGAGGGCAATTCTCCTGTGCCCCTGAGACTGGGTCTTTCCAATCCGGCCGGTCTGGTTTATTCTGGAAGCTCAGATTCTTAACCGCTCGTCCGCAGGTGAACTCGTGAGTCAAGTCATTGCATGTCCGAATTGTAACAAGAAGCTAGCCGTGAGGGATGAGTTGAAAGGCCGCGCCTTGGTCTGCCCACAGTGCAAGGGCCGGTTCAAGGTTCCCGCCGACGAGCCGCAGCCAGGTGCCGATGTGTTCGACATCGTTTCCGATAATGCACCCACGTCGGGTGGCTCCGACATGGACTTTTTTGAGAGCCTGGCACCCTCACCAATTCCCGCCGGGGCGAAGACGGCCACGAAGATTACGGCCACCGCGCGTCCAGCGGCTACCTCTCGCCCCACGGCTACCCAGGCATCGGCCTTCCCGATTGACTTGGGCGCATCTCGTGTGGCGGCAAGCCGCACGAAGAAAAAGGATGATCAGACGATGATGATCTACATTGGCGGCGGTGTTGCGGCCGCGGTTCTGGTCATTGTTTTGGTCGTTGTGGCCATGTCATCCGGGAACCGTGGCGGCAACGGCGGAAAGAAGAAAAATGAGAATATACGTTTCGGCTTGACCGAGACCCAGAGGAAAAGGCTTTTTCAGGACATGCTCCACGCCGTTGATGAAAATGGCGTCTGTAAAGAATGTCGTGTCGAGTGGCACCGATTAGGTAGCGAACTGAAACTCACCGACCAGCAGATTTCGGACGTCCGAAAGGAAGGCATGGACGAAGGCTGGGAGCAACCCGCGCTACCAGCAACCACAGACCAGAAGCAGAAGACCAATCGTCGTGCATGGATTAAAATTATGACTGAAACGAATCGTGATCCGATCATGTCGCAGTAAGAGGCCATCCGGAAAGCGGCACCGGCGGCGAAACAGGTCGCCTATTCGCTGTCAGCCTGCGTCTCGTCGTGCCAATGATATGTTCGCTCCAGGGCATGCCAGACGGCACCGGTAATCTGTCGCAAGGGTACGGTCTTGGGCAGGACGAGAAACGCATAGGCTGAAAGGGCCTGCTCGATCAGCAAGTCGTCCAGATGGGCCGACATCAAAATGCAGGGCAGCATCGCCTTGAATTGTTTGACCAGTCGCAAGGTTTCCAGTCCAGTGAGCTTGGGCATGTGCATGTCCAACAGCGCCAAGTGTACTTCCTGCGTGCGGACGATATGCAGGGCCTCTTCGCCATCGCCTGCCAGAAGAATGCGAAAACCCCGCGGTGCAAAGATACTTTCCAACGTCTCCCGAAAATTCAGGTCGTCGTCGCTAATCAACAGAGATGGATCGGTTGTGATCATGGCAGCAGGCAACTTGGCGTGGGCCGTTTCCTAGTGCTCGTCCAAAAACAACTTGTGGTGCGGACGTCTCGCCTGCACAGCCGCACCACAAAAACAGGGAGCTAATGTTGGACAGGTACCTAGCTATTACGAGTAGCAAGTCGAATACCGCAGCCAAGATCTTTTCCCTAAGGTCTGGCTTCGTGTGTCAGTAAGTCTTCACTATATAATATCTTACGTTTTTATGACTGGCGGCCGCAAGTGAGAAAACTTAGGCCGCCCTCTGCCATCGACAACGACAAAATACCTCTGATCTGCCATTTTGGCAGGACTCACTGGGGTTTCGGGCTGCGAAAACTCTCGCCACGACGGGGCCCCAGCACGGCTTCTGCGTATTCCGAGACCTGTTCGGCCGTTTCCCAATAGTGATCGTAGACCCAATTCTCGTCGTATTCGCAATTGTCGGTCGTGTAGGCGCGACAGATCTTGGGACGAGTTTCGTAGATCCCGCAAAGGCTGTTGGGCTGCAAGTGCTTGCAAGGCGTGTGGACTATGAGATACCAGTCGCCACCTTCGATGAAAACGCTCGCCCTCTCGTGCAACAAAAACCATCGCATGTGATCAAAGTCGCGCCAGGTGGTCGGCTTGTCCATCGCCAGGGCGAAGTAGCGGCAGCATTTCGCCGTGCAAAAAGAACACAAACACTCACCGGGATTGAGATCCTCTCGGCGAGGTTTACCGCATTTTAACTGCGATGGATCAAGAATGTCGAGCGCGACCGTGGCCATACCCTTACTTCACCAGCGATGGACAACTCCCGCCGCAGGGACACGGATCCGGCTTGCGCAGCATCACCCGGCTATCGGCCACCGAACAGCCTTGCCCACGGGCGTGAACGATCAGCGGGTTGATGTCCAGCTCGGAAATCTCCGGATGATTGCAGACCATGTGGGAAAGCCGCAGCAGGATATCGACAATGGCATCGACGTCCGCCGGCGGTTTGCCGCGGAAGCCGTCGAGGATCTTGAATGCCTTGATCGAGCGGACCATGCGCTGGGCCGAAATCTGCCACATGGGGGCTAGGCGGAAGGTGACGTCCTTGAGAACCTCGACCATCGTGCCGCCGAGGCCGAACATCATCAGCGGTCCGAAGCGGGCGTCGCGACTAGCGCCCAAGATCACCTCGACGCCCTTGGGGGCCATCTGCTCGATGAGGATGCCACGGATCTTTGCTCCCGGCACGTGCTTCTGCACGTTTTCGTGGATTTGGGCATAAGCGGCCCGGGCCTGTTCGGGGCCTACTACCTTGAGGATTACGCCGCCGGCGTCGTACTTGTGAATCACATCGGCCGACATGACTTTCATAGCCAGCGGCCCGCCAATTTCTGCCGCCAGTTTGGCCGCTTCGTCGGGCGAGCAGGCGACGTCGCTCTTTAGCAACGGCAGGCGATAGCACTCCAGCAACGGGCGGCACTCGGCCTGGCCCATGTAATAGCTATCCTTGTTGCCCAAGGTCTTTTCAACGATCTTCCGCGCACCGGCCACATCGCAGTCGGTCAGATCAATCATTACGCGGTTGGGAACTTCTTGCAGCGTCACCAGGCGAACGGCTGCGGCCAAGGCTCGCACGCCGTCCTCCGGGAACGGATAGTTGGGAATGTGCGCCTTGCGGAGAATTGCCACGCCGGCGGCCACGTCGCGAACGCCCATGAATGAGCAGACGACCGGTTTGTTAATGCCCTTGACTGCTTCGGGCACGACGGCGGCCGTCTCTTCAATTTCGGTCATCGACTGCGGTGTGAGAATGACAATACCCATGTCAACGCCCGGGTCTTCCAGCACCGTGCGGACGGCCGCTTTGTAGCGATCGCTGCGCGCATCGCCGATCACGTCGACCGGGTTGCGAAGCGAAGCCGTGGCAGGAAGCGAGGGGCGAAGTTTATCCTTCGTGGCCTCGGACAACTCGGCCAACTGTAGGCCGTTGCGCACTGCGGCATCGGTGGCCATGATGCCCGGGCCGCCGGCATTGGTGATGATCGCCACCCGTGGCCCCCTGGGCAGCGGTTGGGTGGTATAAAGTGCTGCGTAGTCGAACAATTCGGCAATCGTATCCACTCGCTGCACGCCGCTTTGTGCCAAGAGGGCGTCGTAGACGGAGTCGGAACCAGCCAGCGATCCGGTGTGGCTGCTGACCGCCTTGGCGCCTTCCGGCGACCTGCCCGACTTCAAGCAAAGCATCGGCTTGTGCGTTTCCCAGAAGATCTTGCGGGCACGCTCGATGAACTGCCGGCCGTTGCTCACGTCTTCCAGGTACATGGCGATTACCGCGGTATCTTCATCCTGAGCCAGATAGTCCAGCAGGTCGATTTCGTTCACGTCGGCCTTATTGCCGAAACTGATGAACTTACTGAAGCCCATGTTGCGTTCCTCAGCGTAATCGAGCACCGAGGTGCAAAGCGCGCCACTCTGCGAAAGGAAGCCGAGGTTGCCCGCGGCGGGCATCTTGCGGCCGAAGGTGGCGTTCATCCGCACGTCGAGATGCGTATTGATCACCCCCAGGCAGTTGGGACCGATCAGCGGAATACCGGCCGCTTGGACCTTCTCGCGAAGCTTGTCTTCCATCGCCGCTCCTTCCGGCCCGACTTCCTTGAAACCGGCCGAAATCACCACCATGCCGCGGACCTTCTTGGAGATCGCTTCATCGGTCACGCCTAACGCCGCGGCAGAAGGCACGATCAACACGGCCAAATCCACCGGGCCTGGCACGTCGCTGAGTGTTGGATAGGCGAACACGCCCATTACATTGGTGGCCTTAGGATTGATAGGATAGACGGGGCCATTGAAACCAGAGTACAACAAGTTGCGGAAAATATCGTTGCCTACGGTGCCCGGCCGCGTCGACGCGCCGACGACGGCGATCGACTTGGGGGAAAGGATGCCATTAAGCCTGGAACAACTCGTACCACTGGACATGCTTGAAACTCCTATCGGTAGTTATGGTGGGCGTCGCCGACTCGCCAATCGCGACGGATATGCGGGAAGAAAACGATGTTCAAACCATTATCTCGCAAGGGCCAAAAGACAACAAGGGGAGTTACGCGTCCAAGTTTATAAATAAAGCATCGGATTATTATTGAACTAGCAATCTGTCACGAAGGAAACCTCCCGCCAGGTTTTCATCTGGCGACCTGGGACGAGGTTTTCGCTACTTTTGGATCAACATCACATCGAACCACGATGTCCTCCCTGGACCGCCACGACCTTGCTCATGCCGGGGATGCCGAGAGGGTGGAACAGCGCGGTCGGCTTCCATTTGTTATTGCCGTAGAACTCGGTCTGTCCGGTGCCGTCGGGGTTCATCTTACGGTGGGATGGGCATGGCTGTTGGCTTGGTGCTGGCCCAGGCCCGACTTGGCAATAATGCCGTCGATGGTCCGATTGCTGAAGTCGATCTCCGCCGTACACGCATCGACCGCGGTGAGGAAACGTGACACCTGTTCCGCGGTGATCCCCAGGGGCGGCTGAATCCGCAGAACACGCGGGTCGGATCGCGTGGTTTGGGTATAGATATGATGTACCTGCAAGAGGTTGTACATCACGTAAACTGCCGAGACGGCATCCAGCATTACGTCCAGATTGGGAACCAGCAACGAACTGGCGCGGCCGCGCTCGGTATCCATCCAATGGGCTTTGATGGAAGCGGGCGTCGGGTTGAATTCGAGGCCCAGGAGGAGTCCCTGGCCGCGGACCTCGCACAAGACGTCGCGACGACGGCATATTTCGGCCAGGCCGTTATGCAAATCGCCGCCGCGCGTGGCGGCATTGGCCGCCAGGTCTTCGTCGCGCAGAACCTTCAAGGCCGCTAGTCCTGCCGCACAGGCCAGGCTGCCGCCGCCGAATGTACTGGTGTGCAACGCGAAGGTCTGCATCGTGCCATAGGCATGCATCCAGCAGTCGCGGCGGCAGAGCATGGCACCGATGGGCATCAGCCCGCCGCCTAGCGATTTGGCCACCGTCATCACATCCGGCTCGATGCCATATTGGTCCACGGCGAACATCGTACCGGTGCGGCCCAGGCCGGTCTGCACTTCGTCCACGATCAGCAAGGTGCCCGCTTTGCGGCACAAGTGCTGGGCCTCGCGCAGATAGGTCGGCGGCGGAAGGTGCATGCCGCCTTCGGCCTGTAGGGGTTCGACGATCAGGGCGGCGAACTGTCGGCTCGCCAGCGATTGTGCGAGCACGTCGTGGTCGCCGTAGGGGACCGAACAGCAACCACTCAGCAAGTTGCCGAACGGCCGCTGGTAATCGGAGTTCCCGGTCACCGAGAGCGAACCGAACGTCTTCCCGTGGTAGGAGCGATCGCAGTAGAGCAAGCCATCGCGGCCGGTCACTCGGCGGGCAAGTTTCAAGGCGGCTTCGACGGCCTCGGAGCCGCTGTTGGTAAAGAACACCATTTCCAGGCCATCTGGCGCAAGGGTGGCCAGTTGCTCGGCCAGCGCGGCGGCGTACGGATTGACGGCCGATTGCACGAAGCCCGGCGCGCCGTGCGACATGGCCTCGCCGATCGCCTGTACAACGGTCGGATGGTTATGGCCCAGGTTCAGCGATCCGAAGCCGGCAACGAAATCCAGGTAGTTCTGGCCGTCCGAATCCCAGAGTTCCATGCCCTGGCCGCGCTCGAACGTCTTCACGAAACCGCTGGCTTCGCCCAGGCCAACCAGCACCGGATTGATGTGCCTGGCGTGCAGGCTGGCGGCGCGCGGGGCCAAATCGGCCGGGCTGGGCAATCGTGCCGCCGGTCGCTTCGCGCCGTTGCGTTTGTGTGCCTTGACGTTGCTGGGCCGTGTCGCGCGCCGGCTAACGGCCTTGCGGAATTGGACGATCGCTGCATCTTTCAGCGGAAGACCAAACGAGAAAAGTCGCGAGAAATCGAAGCCGTGCCGGTCGGCAATCTCGCCGACTTCCTCGATCCTTGATTGGCACAGGGACCGCCCCAGAGAAAAATTTTCCGCGCGATCTTCCATCGCCAAGGTAATGGTCTCACCCAGGCAGCAGGGCACGATACCGTGATGGAACCAGAGATAGTGGGAATCCAGCGGCATCGTTAGCGGTACGCGGGCCAACCCGCCGGAGATAATCAACACATCGTCCCGTTGGGCCTGGTTGCCCTGCACATCGGTAGGAACGGCCACGTCGACAACGATGCTACCCGGCAGGAGCCAACTTTGATCGATGCAATCGCCGGAGGAAGTTGCGGAGACGATAATGCGGGCACGGCGCAAGGCGTGGGGAATGTCGAACGACAGTTCGGCGTCCAGTCGTTCGGCAAGATGGCTGGCTCGCGACGAAGGCCGCCGCCCAACCAGCAACAGCGATTTGCAGCACCGGGCCAATATGACGGCCGCGGCCGACGCGATGCTGCCCGGTACTCCCACCACAGCTACCATCTCATCGGCCAGATATACACCGGCCTCGCGGCAGGCATTCAACAGGTTCTCCATTGCGGCGTGGACCGTCAGGCTGTTGCCGGTGGTTATCGCCACAGGCACACGATCCGCCAGGTAGGCACCTTGGCCGCCAACCACTCCGGTCAAAGCCCCCAGCCCAACGAGTTTCGCACCCCAGTCGGCCGCCATATTGACCGCTTCTAGAATATAGCCGACGGCCCGGGCAGGCTCCGCCAAGATCTCGCGGGCACCCATGGGAATTTCGTAGAGCCGACCTTCGGCGCGAGCGCCGGTGAGCGAAACCAAGCCCGGCAACTCGTCGACCACCCGCACGCGCGGCGGCGATCCATTACTCCCCTGCTGAAGCGCCTCACTGACCGAGCGGTGCAATTCGCGGCAGAAGCCCAGCAGATCCTGACCCCAGACATTCCTCAGCCTTCCCTCTGGATCGAGCTCCAACAGATTCTTCGTTTCCTCGCTGATCGGATGGATAAGGAAAGCGAACTTCATCGTGACACACCCTTGTTGACGAGACGGCCGGGCTACTGCCAACCCGATCCTACATCTCTGAGCAAACGACGAGAAAACAAACTACCCACAAGAAGGTGATAGCAGATTCTCGAAGGATGTTGTAGTATAGCATGAGATTTTACACCATAACAACACTATCCGAATGTGGCACTTGCCATGTTTTCAACGGATTATAGCTACGTTCTTTGCGAATCGTTCCACGAGACGAATTGGGCCGATTGGGGCCAAGTCGTCCGGACCGGTGGCGACCCGATGATGGATCCACGGTTTCTTTCTGCTGTCGAGCAATCGATGGCAAACCAAACTAGGCTCTGGACGCTGATTGTCTATGACCCACAGCGCCGCCCGGTGGGGACAGCCTGCCTGTCCACGTTTCGCGTCGACGCCTGTGCGCTCATGGCCGCTCCCTGGCGACGACTCGTCGCGGGTATCCGCCGGTTGTGGCGGGGTTACCTGAATTTCAATCTCATGCTGGTTGGCGTCCCGGTTTCAGCCAGCCAAAGCCGTCTGCGGATCGCGCCCGACACGGATGTGCCACGGGTGTTGGACGTCGTTGACGAAGTTGCAAGGGAGTTGGTGCGCCGGCACCGTTCCTATCTGGTCATGTTCTGTGATGCCGACGAGGAAGAGGCCCAGCAATGGAAGCATCTGACCGACCTGGGCTACCTACAGGTCGATACGCTGGCGGTTAACGAACTCCCGGCACGGTTCCGCGACTATGACGAGTTCTGCGCAGCGTTGCGTTCTCAGTACCGGTGGAAGATTGCCTCTTCGCGTCGGAAATTCGCCGAATCCGGATTGAGAACCGTCTGGGTGACTGGGGCGGAGGGGGCCGCCGAGTTGTACACCGACGAGGTACACCGGCTTTATGACGCCGTACTGCAACGCGCTCGCTCGCGAATGGAATCGCTTCCCGCCGAGTTCTTCCGGCAAATCGCCTGGCAATTCGGCGCCCAGGCGCGGTTCTTGTTCGTCTATCAGGGGGAGCGGATTGTGGGCTTCTTATGCTGCCTGGCGGGTGGTGACGAGTATCACGTTCTTTTCACTGGCATCGACTACGCCGCGAACAAGAACAGCGATCTGTATTTCAACATTATGTTCGAGGGCATGGACGACGGATTGCGGCAAGGGGCAACGCGAATCTTCGTGGGCGCCTCGTCCGATGGTTTCAAGATGCGGTCGGGCTGCGTGCAGACGCGTCGACACATGTTCATCAAGGCACGCGGGCTGCTGCAACCACTGCTCCGCATGTTCGCGGACGTCGTTTTTCCGCCCGTCGAAATCATCGCGCCCTACAGCCTTTATCGGCGGCAACTGGACGACTCGCAACAGCCCTCGATCGGAGACCAAGTCAGCGACCGCCGCGGCCCGTGAACGGTTCCCGTGGAGAACGGGGTAATTGCGACGCGGCCCTGATGCGGCGGGCGAACTGGCCAAGCAGATCGATGCCGTCTTCCGAGGTAAGATGCTGTGGGTCGTAGTGCAGGGTGAGTGTCAGGCATCCGGCATAGGTGGCGATGGCTAGTCCGATATGGGTCAATGGCCGCAAGGGCACGAACGGCTCGATCCGCTGAAGCGTCACGTCGCCGGCCACGATGCAGCCCTCGCGGCGCGGCAACGGCGCGCCGCGCAGCGGTTCGCCAAGGTTGGTCAAGACGGCCGTCGCCAAGCAGCGCTCTGCCGGCAGCAGCCACGCCATCCCGCGGCGGAACCGCTGTGCCAGCGCGAGGCAATGAATCATGGTCAGACCCAAGCGTCCCCACTTGCAGACGCCCATCTCCCATTGGCACAGCTTGTCAAACAGCCGTGGCCGGGCCGCCAACATCGTCCCGCCGCGCCGATCGAGAAACACCATGCTGACCACGTTGGCTGCCGGCATGACGGCATCATCGGACAGACGCAGATTGGTCGGAATCATGATCCGTACCCGCCGATTAGGGCATGTCATGCCATGGTCATTCCATTGGAAAAGCGTATGAAAGAGGTCGCGAATCAACAGGTCGTTGAGCGTTCCGCCGGCATGACGAGCGGCCGCAAGGATCTGCTCGGTTTCATTCGGCGTGAACGTCTGGCTGCACCTTGATGCATGGGATCGCGAGTCGTTGCCCTGGGCTCCCGCCAGTCGTTCGTACGGTGAACCCGCCAGCGGCGATGGACGATCGACTAAGAACTGGATGGCCCCCAACACGCCGACAAACTCCTTGTGCAGCCGCAACGCGTATTTCCAGACATTCAGTCCGAACGTGCCTCGCTCCCGCAATCGCCGCGGATCCAGCGGCATCGGCGCCTGTCGCGGGGCGTAGGGCATCACGGCATCGTGATAGGCCGTCAACAGATCCTCAATGAACTGCAGCCCGCCCAGGCCGTCGCAACATGCATGATGGAACTGGAACCGCATGTCGGCTTGGTCGCCGTGCTGGCTAAGAAAAGCGCGCAGGCCGGGGGTGTGTCGCAGATCGATCCCCGTCGCTGCCAAGGCCTCGTAGGCCGCCTCGTCTCCCTCCCAAAGATTGCATCGACGCGGGGACTCGGCGGGCACCCACTCGAAACGATGCCCCTTGGCGGCCGACTCGCGCACCAGGGCCCTTAGGAGGCAGTGACGTTCGAGCGCGGTTTCAAAGGCCGCCTCGATGGCCGCCGGCTGAAAACGGCCGGCAAACGTCAGGTGGATGGTGAAGACAGCGGGGTAGTCCTCGCGATCCTCCGCCAGCATGTACTCTTCAAATGTGGTCAACGGCAGCGGAAACAGGTCCGTGTCGGAGATGTCAGGCATCGGCGCATCCTGCAAACTGAAGACGTGGGCATCGGTACATGAGAACCATTATAGTCGCATCGACTCCCCCCCCACAACACGGAGGCAATAACGCAGTTGGGACGCACCACCAATCGTCTTGTAACGATTGGAGTAGGGGACACGATTGACTTCGGCGTCTATGGCGGTTACGGGGGCGGTAACACCCCCTTGGCGGCGACTATTACAAGTGTCCCCGAACCCTCTTCCCTCGCCCTCCTCGGTGTGGATGCTGTCGTCCATTGCTTGCTTCTCAGATTCCGCCCTGGCTTTTTCTACGGCCGATCTGCTGCGTTCGACTTCTTCCGGTGTGGGCTTGATTTCCGCTGCAAGTCCCTCCCGAAAATTCGGCTGGTGCGATCTTCTGTCAGTTTAATTGGGGTTCTTTCCTGGGAAAGGGTGGAAATATGCGAGATTTCTGATTGTGCGGCAGAATGGGTGCCCTGCCCACTGCGGCTGCCAGCGGGGCTGCAATGCCGGTAGGCGGCACTTGGCTGTGGCTGGCGTCATTTTCTGGTTAACTCTGTACTGCGAATCCTGCCGGATACTTCCTGGCTCGCTGGAAATGGTAGAATGGTGTCCTTTGAGAGATGTTCCGGAAGAATGGCAGTTCGCCCTCGTAGTCCACAGGAGATAACCCGTGAGAATTCGCCTCCTCCCACTTATCGTGCTGACGGTCTTTGGCATTGTGACTTGCTCGGCTGAGAATGTTGTTGCGGCGGCGGGTAAAAGCGAGTTCGAGGCGAGAACCTATCAACAGGTGGGCGGCAAAACACTGCCGTATTTACTGCTTCGACCAGCCGATTACCAGCCGGATAGCAGCAAGAAGTATCCACTATTGATCTTTCTGCATGGCGCGGGCGAACGGGGCAACGATAACCGGGCTCAGATCACGCATGGCAAAGACTTCCTCCTGGCGGCGGCCAAACAGCATGGGTGCTTCGTCATTGCCCCGCAGTGCCCGCGCAACGCCCGATGGGTCGAAGTGGATTGGTCGGCCAGATCGCACCTCATGTCCGAGAAGCCATCCGTACCCATGGGACTGCTATTGGATCTGCTGCCGAAGATTCGCGACGAGTTCGCTATCGACGCAGATCGCATCTACGTCATGGGCTTGTCGATGGGTGGCTATGGCGCCTGGGACATGATCCAGCGTCACCCGGATCTGCTTGCGGTTGCCGTGCCAATTTGTGGCGGCGGTGACGCGACGAAGGTCGAGCGGATTGCTCGGCTGCCGGTCTGGGCCTTCCACGGCAATCAGGATCCCATCGTTCCTACCAGTCGCTCTCACGACATGATCGAGGCGATGCGCAAGGCCGGTGGTTCGCCGCGTTATACAGAGTCTCCGGGCGTTGGTCATGACGTCTGGGGGGTGGCCTTCGGTGACCCGGAATTAGCGAAATGGCTCTTTGCACAGAGCCGCGGGAAGAAAAAAATCCTGACTTCGTCTCGTGGGACAGAAGCGAAGTGAGCTGGAGTGAGGAGTGTATTGTGGTACGATGCAACTCGCAGGCTTTTCTTTGGAAAGTGACCCTGTTCATGGTCTTGCCCAATTCAATGGATCGTGGTCTCGCTGCGGTTCCACAATCTGAATCTCACTCCCCGGCAGCGGCCTTAAGACGTTACAAGATCGAACCCACTACCGCCGGTGTTCTGGATTTACTCCGCCAGTGGCAACCCAGCACTGAGCGCCGTGCGCAGATTGCCCGGCTTATCGGCCAACTGGGCAGCGACAGCTATCCGATCCGCGAGGCCGCCTCCCGGCGGTTGGCCACGTTGGGAGTGGCCGCCGAGGCTGCGCTCCGCGAAGCGACGCAAAGCGACGACTTGGAAGTGGTCTTTCGCGCCCATCGACTGTTGGCCGATTGCCAGCAAGGCCAAGCGGAAGACTTGCTGATGGCGGCTTTGCAGTGGTTGCGGCAATCTCCTTCAGAACAGGCGACGCCCTTGCTTTTGGATCTCCTGCCCGTCGTACCCGATGCGTTTTACCACGCGGCTTGCGAAGCCCTTTGGGCGTGTGTTGGTCCGGGTGATGCGAAGCGGTTGCGGCAGGCGATCGCCGACAAAAGAGCGGCAGTTCGCGCTGCGGCAATTCCAGCCCTGGAGTTGGCCGCCGGGGCCGCAACCGTGAACGAGCTGGAACATTTTCTACGCGACAAGGAGGAATCAACGCGATTGGCCGCTGTCCGGGCCTTACTCGACCGATTACCCCAACCATCGATTGCCGTGCTCTTAGAGTTGCTCAACGCGCGCGATGCCAACATTCGCGATCAGGCTGCCTGGTTGCTTCAGCAGGTTTCAGGTATTCCGCCCGCCGAGGCTCAGTCGGCCGACTTCGCCGCGGTCGTTCAGCGATGGAATGCCTGGGCCGGCACGACCGCCGCGCAGCATCCCCAGCCGCTGGGATTAAGGCGATTGCAGGCAATCCGATACGGGACGATCCTTTTGGAAAGGTTCTCCGATGAGGTGGCGGAGATCGGCCGGACGTATCACCAGTTGCAGTACGAGACCAACGTGGGAGGCAAGGCTGTGGTGGTGCATGGCATGCTGCGGTTGGACGGAAATCATGCCGAAGGAGATCAACGCTTGTGCGCCACGTCCCAAAGGTTGTTGGGCGTGCAAACCTTTCCGCAACGCTTCCAGATCAAGGCCAACCTGGGCGGTGAGTCGCTCGATGCCGGTGCCTGGCACGTGGGCATATCGGCAGGCAACATCCGCCTGCTGTTTCATCCGGGCACCGAGGGTGGGCAGTTTCGCGCTGAACGTCTCGACAATCACCAACTTTTGATGGAGAACCGGCTGATGCTCTTCACGCCCGCGGCCGACATACTGCACGAAATGATTATTGATGTCGCGCAGGGCGGCGACGGTTCGGTTCGATTCGATGCAGTGGTGGTGGATGGGGCTAAAACCGGGAAACGATTCCAGTGCAGTTTGACAGTAGGTGCCAAGGACATCGGATCACTCGGGCGGATCGGGTTGGAGCGTAGCGGCCGCACGGGAGGGGCCGCACTCTTCGGCTCATTCAGTATCCGCAACGCCGGACTGGGCGAGAAAAAAAGGATTCCTTAGCCCAACACGGATCGGACCAGCGTCCGCGGCATGTGTTCCACGGTCAATCATCGAGGATCACTTCCGAACCGTGCATGTCGCCAAGCCGGCCATCGGTCCAGCCGTCGTGCCCAACCAAAGCGGTGAGGGGTGTCAACTTCACGACGCCAGACTGGCGCAGGTTGCTACATCAGCCCCCCCACAGTGATTTGCACGATTTTTCGCAGGGCCGAACGCTCGATCAGTTTGATCGCCTCGCGGAACGATACCTAAATTCGACATATCCACTTCCCTCTCGTGAGCACAAAATGTAGTATGGAGGGATGCTGGAAGAAGAGCGAAGACATCCCGTGGGCGGAGTGGATTGCCACAGGCCGCAGTGGCTAAGAATCTTCTGGATCATTTTCTGTTGAGACTTGTCACCAACGCCGAATACGACTTCACACTGATCCTCGGCGGCATCGCCGAACTTACCGACGAGATTGCCAACGCCGTCTACGCGGTCTGCGACGATGTCCAACTTGACATGTCTTGCTGCGCGGCCTTTTTGGACTTCACCCGCGCGGCTCCGACCATGAAAAACGCGATCCTCTCGGCGATCGCCGATGTCCGCAAGGTGGGCCTGGGCATCGACGTGTTGAGGGTCAATGGTTCCACGCTGCTGACGCAGGCCGAGGTGGCCCGCAAGCTGGGAAAGAGCCGGCAGGCCGGCAGTACAGCCGCGGCAGTCGCGGCCCTGGCGGCTTTCCTCTACCGGCCCGCAAACCCGCGGCTGGTCCCTTGTGGCAGTGGTGCGACGTTGCCGCGTGGCTCTGCCGGCACGACCTGGCCCCGCAGAGGCTGCTCGAAGATACCGATGCCATCGACACGATCAACTGTGTCATGGCCTATCACCGCCAACGCAAGCAGCATGCGCGGCTCGTCCGAGAGGTTCGCAAGGTGATGGCCGGCAGGGTGATGGCCGGCAAGCGCACGGCCTGATTCGCGTTTGCGCCTAGCGTCGTAGCGGGGGCATTAACCACCATCCCGGCCGAACCATCTTCCAGGGACCGAGCACACGCCCCGCGCCTCACGCTCCCCGCCTCACGCTCCACGCTCCCCGCTTCCACGCCCCACACTCACCCCGGCTGGATCATCTTCCAGGGATCGAGCGCGTTTTCCAGCACGTCTTCAGGAAGGATCTTCTTCTCGATGCATAGCTCGCGGACCGTCTTGCCGGTGGCGATCGATTCTTTGGCCAACTTGGCGGCCTGCTCGTAGCCGATGTATGGATTCAAGCCGGTAGCCATCGCCGGGCTGCGCTCGACTTCGCTATTGCAGGTCTGGACATTCGCCGTCATGCCGACGAGGCAGCGACGGGTGAAGGCCAGGGTCGCGCCACTGAGCAGGCGGATGCTCTCCAGGGTCGCGTGCCCCATCACCGGCATCATGATATTCAACTGGAACTGGCTGCCGGCGGCCCCACAGAGAGCGATCGTGGCATCATTGCCAATGACCCGCGCAGCGACCTGCATCAGGCTCTCCGACATCACCGGATTGACCTTGCCCGGCATGATCGAGCTACCCGGCTGAAGATCGGGCAGGGTGATTTCATGAAAACCCGTCTGCGGGCCGGAACTGAGCCAGCGGACGTTATTGGCCACGGTGAAGAGCGTAGCAGCGATGGTGCGAAGCTGACCGTGACACTCGACCAAGCCGTCGCGCTGGGCGTTGGCTTCAAAGTGATCGACCGCTTCAACAAATTGAATGCCCGTCTCCTCCGCCAGGATTTTACAGACCCGCCGGGCGAACTGCGGATGCGTATTGATTCCGCTGCCGACAGCCGTTCCGCCGACGGGCAATTCGAGAATCGCTTCCAAGGCTCGGCCGGCTCGGCCCACCGAGCGGTCCAGTTGCCGGGCCATGCCGCCGATCTCTTGTCCCAGTGCAAGAGGCGTGGCGTCGATGAGGTGTGTGCGACCGATCTTCAGCACCTTCTCCCACTCCTTGGCCTTGGCCGAGAGGGCCGAGCCGCATTCCTCAAGGGCTGGAATGAGCTGGTTGCGTATCGCCTGCGCCACCGCAACGTGAATCGTGGTGGGGAACATGTCATTGGTGCTCTGGCCCATGTTCACGTGATCGTTGGGATGGATCGGTTTCTGCGCGTCAAAACGATCACCACCGGCCAATTCGATAGCCCGATTGGAAATCACCTCATTGACGTTCATGTTGGTCGATGTGCCGGAACCAGTCTGGTAGACATCGACTGGGAATTGGTCGTCGAACTTGCCGTCGGCCACTTCGCGCGCTGCGGCTAGGAGGGCTTCAACCTGCTGGTCCCGGAGAGGATTTCTGCCCGTACCAGTCAGCTTGCTCAGGTCGCGGTTTGCCACGGCCGCTGCCCATTTGACCAGGGCGAAGGCATGGATCAACTCCGCGGGCATGGCTTGGCCGGAAATGGGGAAGTTTTCCACCGCGCGCTGGGTCTGGGCACCAAAATAGGCCCGAACAGGCAAGCGGACTTCACCCAACGAATCGTACTCGACGCGGAACTCGTTCATTGGTTAAAAAAAGTTTCTTTGGAGTAATAATGGGTTTGAAGAATTTAATGGGGTAAAGGAAATCTTCGCCCGACGCATCAACCATGCGGCTTGCTGCGGATCCGGCAATCCTGGAGTATAGGGAAACGGTCAGGTGAAGTCAACGGACACCTATTGACAGACACCTATTGACAGGCCTATTGACAGGCCTATTGACAGCTAGCTTCCGCTACTGCAAAATTGGTCCGCACCTGACCGTCGCTTACTGTCGGTGCCGGCGGTATCCTGGTCTTCGATCCTTCCTTTTCGAGTAACGTCGTTAGCGGTGGTGTGATAGCGGCCGATGTGGCAGTTGGTGTCGCAACCGTGCCGGAACCGGGTACGCTGGTGTTATTGGCAGTGGGCGCAGCGTTGGTGGCCTTTGCCAGTCGGCGGAGGAGGAAGAATTGAGGTAACCAACATCTTGGATTCCAACCAAAAATTGCTCCGGAGCCTGCCCAATCGTGTCGCGATACGATGCTATTCTCTGCTGCCTCCTCAATTTTGCGATTTTGGCAAGTGCCTTAATCCCCTGCCAGGCCGAAGACCAAGTACTTGATGCCAGGCTGCTGCCGCGAATATTACCCGGCACGCAATTGCAAGGAGGAACACTCCTGCCGAACCAGTGGTCGTTGCGGCCGACTGGCAAGCAGGTCGAGGTAGGCAACTTTCCGGTCAACGTCGCTCTGCATCCCCAGGGAGAATGGGCCGTGGTCCTTCACTCTGGCTACGGGCCGCATGTGATCATCGTTGTGGAGGTCAAGAGTAGCCTTGTTGTGTCGAGTGTCGTTGCCCCGAAGACGTTCTACGGACTTTGTTTCTCGCCCAGCGGTAAGCGGCTCTTCGTCAGCGGTGGCGAAGACGACGTCGTCCACGAATACCAGTTCGCCAACGGCTACCTCCACGGGCACAAAGTACTCGAGCTTCCGAAGGACAAGACGGCCCAGATCCCCACGGGGCTGTCATGCAGCCCCGATGGCAAACGGCTCTATGCAGCCTGCTGTCTCGGCGACCGGCTCTTCATCTTGCAGCCGGGCTACACTGAAGATCTTCAACGGATCGATCTCCCGGTGAAAAGCTATCCCTATCTGCCGCTGGTGGCACGGAAAATGGATCGCTTGTATGTGAGCCTCTGGGGCAATTCGGCGGTCGCGGTGATCGACTTGGCGGAAGGCAAGGTCGAAGCCGTCTGGCCGACCGCGTCGCATCCGACGGAGTTGGCCCTCTCGCCGGACGAGGATCTGCTTTACGCGGCCTGTGCCGATAGCAGCGCCGTCAGCGTGCTCGATACGAAAACCGGCCGCGAATTGGAACGGATCGGCACATCGCTCTATCCCAAAGTTCCCAACGGCAGCACGCCTGCGAGCCTCGCCTTGGCACCCAACGGAAATACGCTCTGGGTCGCCAATTCCGACGCCAACAATCTGGCCGTGTTCGATGTTTCGCGTCGAGGAAAGAGCTGCTCGCTCGGCTTTCTGCCGGTCGGCTGGTATCCGACTTCCGTGCGGATCTCGCCGCAGTCGGACAAAATCTTCGTCGCCAACGGCAAAGGCTTGAGTTCAAAGGCAAACCGCAACGGCCCCAACCCGCTGGTGAAAAAGGTAGTGAAAAAAGAGGAGTACATTGGCGGGCTGCTTCCCGGCGTCTTGAGCATCATTCACACTCCCAAATTGAGCCAGATGGGCGAGCTGACCAAGACCGCTTACGAGTGCTGTCCGGTACAGTTTGACGGCAATCCGACGGGTCGGCCGCGGGAGACCGGCAACCCGGTTCCTGGCATGGTCGGCCAGCCGAGTCCGATCAAACATTGCATCTACGTCATCAAGGAGAACCGCACCTACGACCAGATTTTCGGTGATTTGCCGCGAGGCAACGGGGAGCCGGGATTGTGCATATTTCCCGAGCGTGTGACGCCGAATCATCACGCCTTGGCCCGGCAGTTCGTTCTCCTGGACAACTTCTACGTCGATGGCGAGGTGAGCGCCAACGGCCACGAGTGGACCACCGCCGCTTATGCCACGGATTACGTCGAGAAGGTCTGGCCGATGACCTACCGCCGCAGCAGCGAGCACGCTAAGGGAGCTCCGCGCGGATTCCTCTATCCGGCGGAAGGAACGGCAGCCATCGCCTGTCCATCAAGCGGCTACCTCTGGGACCGCTGCATCGAGGCCAAGGTCAGCTATCGCAGCTACGGAGAGTTCATCGCCAATGGCGACCAGCCGACCGATCCCGGCGTGGCGCGAGTGAAGGCCCTCGAAGGCCACTTCGACCCGCACTACCGCAGCTTCGATCTGGAATACAGCGACCAGCGGCGAGCCGACCGTTTCATCGAAGAACTGAAGCGATTCGAGTCCGAGGGCACGATGCCGCAACTCATCATTTTGCGGCTGCCGAACGATCACACGGCGGGCACGAAGGCCGATGCGCCCACGCCGCTGGCCTACCTGGCCGACAACGACCTGGCCCTGGGGCGTATCGTCGAGGCAGTCAGCCACAGTAAGATCTGGCCGGAAACCGCCATCTTCGTGCTGGAAGACGACGCCCAGAACGGCCCGGATCACGTCGACGCCCATCGCAGCATCGCCCTCGTGGTCAGTCCCTACACGAAGCGGTCCTCGGTCGATTCAAATATGTATTCGACCTCAAGCATGTTGCGGACGATGGAACTGATCTTGGGCCTGAAGCCGATGACCCAATTCGATGCGGCCGCGCGGCCGATGTATGACTCGTTCCAGGCCAAGGCCGATCTGACGCCTTTTGAGCATCTCGCGGTTCAGGTAGATCTCAACGAGCGGAACGTGGCCGGCGACTGGGGCGCCGATGAATCAGCCAAGATGGATTTCCGTGAAGCTGACGCGGCCGAAGATCAGCGGCTCAACGAGGTCATCTGGCGATCGGTTCGCGGGGCCAAAAGTCCCATGCCTCCGCCGGTTCGCTCCGCATTCTTCCTCCCGCATCCTGAACGGAATGACAGAGAGTGAGGATTCGCCTACTTATCACCCTCCGCGACGCAAGTCCTGTCCCCGAACCGCGCCGGGCGGTATAATAAAGGAACTTCCTAAAAAGTTCCCTCTCGCTGAAAACGGCTTATCGTTTTTGTCTTTATCTACATGGCCTCTGCTTCCCTAGATCCGTCCGCGGCTTCCCCTCCCCACTACCGTGCCATCAGTCTTTGGGCTGTCTTGAGCGTGGCCTGTGGTGTGGGAGCGGCGGCGATGATAATCTTCGGATGGCTGCTGGCGGTCTTGCCGCTGGCGGCAATCTATTTTGGCCGGAAGGCGCTAGGGCAGATTGACCGCTTGCCGGAAGAATACACGGGGCGGCGGCTGGCTCAAGTCGGCATTGGCTTGGGAGCCGGGCTGGGAATCCTGTTCGGGGGGTGGCTGATTTTCTTCGGCAGCGAAGTCCCTCACGGCTACCAAGTCCTCGACTATTCCGACCTTGAGCCCAATCCCGAGAATAAAACGGAAATGGTCCCGCCGAAGGCCCTGGAACTCAGCGACAAGAAAACCAAGGTTTACGTACGCGGCTATATGTTGCCAGGCAGGCAGCAGTTGAGGCTGAAGGAATTTTCCATTTGTCGCACCAGCGATCAGTGCAGTTTCGCACAAAAAACCAACCGCCCCGTTGACCTGATCCATATCGAGTTGACCGGCGATCGGACGATCAACTACACGACTCACCAAATTGGCTTAGGCGGAATCTTCCACGTTGATCTCGCGCCTCTTCATGGCACGCCCTACAGCGTCCAAGCCGACTACGTCTATCCGTGAAAAAATGCACCGGAAGTCGCCATTTGCAAGGGTCGGTCGCGGCGGTATACTGAGGGCTCTCCTGATCGATCAAAAACATTCAAGCATAATCTTCGGCGATGGTCAAATACGTGGTACGTTACAGTGCGATGCGTATCGTGGGGGTGTTTTCCGCCCACGGTTCGGCCGTCTATTGCCGTGACACACGCGTCATCGCCCGGACGGAACGCGGCCTGGAAGCAGGTGTCGTGCTCTCGGAGGCCACCGAAGTCGTTCGGGCAGCGTTGAAGGATTCGACCGAAGGTCAGGTTCTCCGTGCCATGACCGCCGAGGATGAACGCGAATTGTTGCGGATCGCGGAGCAGGCCCGACGCGATCTGGACGTCTGCCAAACGTACGTCGACCGGCTAGAGTTGGAGATGGGCCTCGTCGAATTGGAACGCACCTTTGGTGGTGAGCGGGTGGTCGTTTACTACCTGTCCGAGAACCGCGTTGATTTTCGCGAACTGGTCCGCCTGTTGGCCTCTGAGTTCCAGACGCGGATCGAAATGCGGCAGATTGGCGCGCGCGACGAAGCCAAGTTGCTGGCCGACTACGGAGATTGCGGCAAGCCGACCTGCTGCAACAGTCATCTCGTGCAAATGCCGCCAGTTTCCATGCGGATGGCTAAAATGCAAAAGGCGACCTTGGATCCGACGAAGATCTCGGGGCGCTGCGGCCGCCTGAAGTGCTGCCTGCGCTATGAATTTGAACTGTACGAACAACAAGAACTGCCACCGGTGCGACTGGACGACAGCCAGTTGGCCAGCCCGGTAGTTCCCAACGAAGCCGACGATTCGGAGCCGTGAGTAGACCCTGCATGCTTGATCCTGCCATCGCCACACTCTTGGAAGAGGACCGCCGCTTCCCACTGGAAGCCTATATCTTCGTTTTCGAGGCCCTGCACTATGCCCAGACCGAGTTGGACATGGGCAGCGAAGGCCCCAGCGAGCGGACCGGCAGGGAGTCTGAGGAGGAAGATTCCGGCCTGCAACCGCATGTGACCGGCCAGGAACTGTGCCAGGCCATCCGCCAGTTCGCCCTGGAGCAATACGGCTACATGGCCAAGCTCGTGCTAGGCAACTGGGGTCTTTACACGACGGGCGATTTCGGCGAGATTGTCTTCAACCTGATCCGCATTGGCCGGATGCGCAAGACGCCGCATGACCGCCGCGAAGATTTCGACAACGTCTACGATTTCGACCAAGCCTTCCGCGAGCAGTTTCGCATCGTGGTGCCGGAAAAGGAATGAGTTCTCATGCCCCGACCTTCTTCACGCCCGACGTCTGACCGCGAAGATCGGCCCGCTGACGCAGCTAGGCCCTTTTGGCGACTGTCCGAAACGGTTCCGGAAGTTGGGCCGCCGGCGACGGAGTGGAAGTGGCTTCTGGCTGCGGCCGTCGTATTACAGGCGGCCTGGATCGTTGCCTTAGTTGCCATGGCGGCAAGGTAGACGAGTAACACGAGTCCCACCCGGTCCCATTCCGTTCACCCACCCAGCCATGACGGCAACTCGCCGGCAGGCGGGAGCTTAACTGTCCACGCCCGCGTAACTTGCGGCATAGCCAGGATGTCGGCCAGAGCCGCAGCCGGCGGGACCGAGTCGAGCGAGAGCACGCCGACGGCCTCGCCGCCCGGCTTGTTCGACGGACGACCGACGGCCATCTGGGCGATGTTCACCTGATGCCGGCCAAAGATATTGCCGACGCTGCCAATCACGCCGGGTAAGTCGCGGTGGATAAAGATCATCAGGGTGCCGTCAAGGAAACTCTCCAGGCGGCATCCGTTCTTTTGCACCAGTCGCGGCATGTTGTTTCCGAATAACGTGCCGGCAGCCGACGAGGTTTTCTCGTCGCTGACAACTTCCGCCGTAATCAGCGAACTGAAGTCGCCGATGTCGGTCGACCGCTGCTCGACCAACTCGATGCCCCGTTCGCGGAGCAGAACCTCGGCGTTGACAATGTTCACGCCCTGCACGGCATGAGCTAACAATCCGGCCGCAAAAGCCTGTGACAACAGCCGCGTGTCTTTCTTCGCCACTTCGCCTTTGTAGCTCATGCGGCAACTGGTCGGAGAGCAATGGTCGCCTTGGGCCAGGAGCAGCCCAAGCCGGTAAGCCACGTTCAAGTATCCGCGGAGACTTTCCAAGGTCTTGGGATCCAGCGGCGACATGTTCACCGACTGTTTGATCGCGCCCGTGGTGAAGAAGTCGATCAAAAGCTCGGCCGCTTCGACCGCTACGTTGGTCTGGGCTTCTTCCGTGCTCGCGCCCAGGTGCGGCGTGCAGAGCACATTGGGCATGCCGAACAAGGGACTGTTGGTGCAAGGCTCTTCGCCATAAACGTCCATGGCCACCCCTCCGAGATGCCCGCTCTTCAGGCCCTCGACTAGGGCTGCCTCGTCATAGATGCCGCCACGGGCGCAGTTGATCAGCCGCGACCCCTTCTTCATCATAAGGATTTCCTTCGTGCTGATGAGATTTTTCGTCTGCTCATTCAGCGGCGTGTGGACCGTGAGGATATCAACCAGCGGCAACAGTTCCTGCGGCGAACTCACCAACTGGACGCCCAACTCCTTGGCTCGAGCGGCAGAGACGAACGGATCGTAGCCAATCACCCGCATCTCCATCGCCACGACCCGGCTGGCCACGGCCTGACCGATCCGCCCCAGGCCGACGATGCCCAGCGTCTTACCAGCCAACTGCGTGCCCATGAACTTCTTGCGGTCCCAACGACCCTCGACCAGGCTCTGATGGGCCGGGGCGATGTTCCGCACCAAACCGTAAATCAAGGCCAATGTCTGCTCGGCGGTCGAGATCGTGTTGCCGCCAGGCGTATTCATCACCACGATGCCCTGCCGGGTGGCGGCCTTCGTGTCAATGTTGTCAACGCCCACGCCCGCCCGGGCGATCGCCTTGAGCCGATGATTTCCCGCGAGCGATTCGGCCGTGATTTTCACGCCGCTGCGGCAGATCGCGCCGTCGGATTCCGCCAGAGCTGATTTCAGGGCATCGCCCTTCAGTCCCGTGCGGATTTCAACTTCAACATTGGCGGCCGATCGCAATAGATTCAGGCCGTCTTCGGATAGGTCGTCCAGAACGATGATTTTTGCCATGCTTCACTCCCTGAAAATTCTGTTTTCTCGTGGGGAAACTGTTATTCTAGCTTAAGTCTGGCAGGATGGTAGGAGAGAAAGAGAGTTGTGATTACCGGGCCTTGATCGTAAGGTGGCGAAATGCTGTCACTGCTGCACCCACATTTCTCCCCGTAGGGTGGGTGGAGCAGAATTGGTGCGTTACGCGAACACGTACAAAACAGCGGTAATTGTTCTCGATGGTTCAACTTCGTGCGCAACCCACCATTTCCGGGGTGGTTCGCTTCACGCACCCTACTGGTTACTGTCACTGATAGCACTTCGCCACCTAACGATCAAGGCCGATTACCGAATGTCACAATCTATCTATATTGCGCATGCACCCCAAGCTCAATGACTGTTCTTTTCTTCTCTACCGAGTACCACCAGTGGGTGCTCGAGTACGGGGTGGTGGTGAATACGTTCTGGTGGCATTGATCGTAAAGCGGCGAACTGCTGTCACTGCTGCGCCCACATTTCTCCCCGTAGGGTGGGTGGAGCAGGATTGGTACGTTATGCGAACGCGTAAAAAACAGTGGTAAGTGTTCTCGATGGTTCGACTTCGTGCGTAACCCACCATTTCCGGGGTGGTTCGCTTCACGCACCTACGGGTTGCTGTCACTGCTAGCACTTCGCCACCTTACGATCAATGCCTTTCTGGCGAACGGCTGGCGAACGGCGATGGACGGGATGCCGGACGTGCAATAGAATAGAGTTATGCTCTTGGATCTACCCATCTCGTTCCCTTCGGAGGTCGCTCGCCTCGAGCGTCAAGTGGAGATCGAGCGAGATTGGACCGCTACTCAGCGAATCGCAGCGGTTGCCCAGACGCTCAGGACGGTTAGGGCGTTGGCGTCGGCAGGTGGGCGGAGTGCCGGACAGCTTGAGTATCACGAGTGCTGCGAGCGGCAGTGGCAGCAGCGAATGAAGGAGTTTATCGCCAAACATGCCGTCTCCACAACCAACCGCGGATGATCTACAACAGGTGCTCGATCGGCTCGCCCAGGTTCTCAATGAGCACCGGACGAACTACGCGCTGATTGGCGGATTGGGCGCTGCAGTTCGCGGGACGGTTCGCACCACGTGGGACATTGACCTGCTGGTAGCCACTTCGCAGATGGATCTCCCGCGATTGCTGGAATCGCTCCAGCAGGAGGAATTCGACCTGGAAGTCTACCGGGCCATCCGATCCTGGAAAGAAGACAACTTGCTCGAATTCTGGCACGGACAGGTTCGCGTCGACTGGATCAAGGCCCTGCTCCCTCTCTTCCAGCGGATTCTGGATCGGGCGAAATGGGAAGACATTGGTGGACGGCCGATTCGCGTGGCCGATGCGGAAGGGCTGCTTGTACTCAAACTGATCGCCATGCGCCCGCAGGATCAGCAGGACATTCAGGGCATTCTTACAGCAAACCGTGGTTTGCTCGATCTGGATTGGGTGCGCTGCCAATGGTGGGCGGTTGTTGCTGAAGACGACCCGGCCAAGCTGCAATTTGAGCAGTTCGTCCGCGAGTTTTACGTTGCCTGACGACGGCTCCCCGAAGTTGCCGTGACGCACGATCCCTAATCCCCTAACCCCTAATCCCCCTTTCCCATCACCTTCTCCGCCGCGGCCACGGCGGAACCTAGAACGACGTTTTTCCCCATCTCCAGCAGTACCAACTCGATCGCTGCCAGGCAGCCGAGGATATCGACCTCGTCCACGAGACCCATTTGGGCGACACGAAAAATTTTGCCTTTCAACGGCCCCTGTCCACCACCCAATTTAATCCCAAACCGCTCTTCCACTCGCGTCAGGAACTTCTTGCCGTCAATGTCTTCCGGCAGGTAGACAGCCGAAACGCCTTCCGCTGGCCGCTTGGCCACGGGCTTCAGACCCAAGGCGGCGATGCCAGCGAGGGTGGCCCGCGAAAGCAGCTTCGTATGAGCCCAAAGTGTCTCGATGCCCGTGCCGCGGATCAGTCGTAGGCTTTCGGCCAGGGCCTCAATCAGCGGGATGGCTGGCGTATAGGGGGTTTCGCCCGTTTGAGCTGCCTTGCGGTAGGCCAGCAGATCGAAGTAGAAGGCCGGCCGGGCGATCGATTCTATCTGCCGCCACGCCCCAGGGCTGACGGCCAGGAAGGCCAACCCGGGCGGGGTCATCATCGCCTTCTGCGCACCGACGACCAGCACGTCGATCCCCCAGGCGTCGGTGCGACATTCCATCGCGCCGACGCCGCTGATGCCATCGACGACCAGCAAAGCCGGGCTGTTCCACACTACGCGGCCAATTGCCTCGATATCATGGCCCACACCGGTGCTCGTTTCCTGCAAGGTCGAGAAGACGGCCACGATCTCCGGATGTTGTTTGAGCAATCGCTCGACCTCGGCCGCTTCAAACGCCTCACCCCAAGGCAGTTCATACCGCACGACCTCGATGCCATACCGTTCGGCGATCAGTCGCCACCGTTCGGCGAACTTGCCCGATTCCAGCACCAGTGCCTTGCCACCGCGGGGCACAAGGTTCACCATGGCCGCTTCCATGCCGCCGGTACCGGAGCAGGAGAGTAAGAGCACGTCGTTGGCGGTCTGAAAAGCGGTAAAGGCCTGTTCAAAAAAGGACGCAGCCGCCGAAGGATCGTAAGGGAAAAGACTCATTGCCCGCCAGTAAAGGAGCCAGGGGTTTTGTCCGGTAATCTCTCCCGGGAGGCCGCTAAGCCAATCCTGCAGAACGTAATATCTTCCCTGCTTGACCATTTCCGGGGCTCGGGCATAAATTAGGTAAACCATTGCTTCGCCGTTGTTGCTTTTCTTCAGTAGATCCATCGCGGCTTCCGTCTGCCCTGCCGCTTCGAGAATCATTGCGGC
>Ga0118677_10001892_pt1 | contig 43312 bp, 25 predicted proteins | sample AliMusrvi5mmetaG_FD_86154 | JGI IMG/M metagenome (GOLD analysis project Ga0118677, IMG submission 86154)
TATTTGCTTGATGGGTGATCATGGTGTTGACAGTATCGCATGAAGATAATACAATGGTCTGACTATGGTATGCTATCGGTATGCCATTAGTGTGTGTAAGGGGGGCATGAGTTGGCCGGTAAGATTGCGATCGTTGTAAGCTGTACAAAGTGCAAACGGCACGTACCGCCTGCTCGCCTGAAATTTCATACTCTGGCTAAGGGACCCATTGATGTAGTTGCTGAGCAATGGTTGCAATGCTTAGGTGACTTCCCGGCTTATCGGCCGGACGAACTCTACTGCGGGCCGGGTTGGTCGCATATTATGCAGGCTGTGCAAGCCGGAAATACCGGACTGGGTGCTGTCAGCCTCTTTGTATTGTCTGCCGGATTCGGGTGGTTGCGATCAACGGACAGTATTCCCGCATACTCTGCATCCTTCGCGGATGGGGAAGACCAGGTTTGCCGAAAGATTTCCGCGACCGACTCGGTGACAGGTATTCATCGACTGTGGTGGAGGGTAATAAATCGGAAAAGAGGGTACGCCGGCAATCCTCTCTCCATACTCGACGAATATGATCATGTATTACTAGCGACTGGGGCTGATTATATCTCGGCCATCAGCGATGAACTGGAAGAGATTGTTCCCCGACTCGGGCGGGAAAAATTATGGATCGTATCAATTGGCACGCATTCAAGCGGTATCGGGCAGGTTTTGTCCAGTTATCTATTGCCGTGTGATATTCATATCGAGCATGTTCTCCCAGGGACCCGTTCGACGGTCAATCAGCGCGTTTTATCCTGGTTGCTCCGCGAGGTGATACCACAATACGGATGGTCTATCGATGCTGTCTCCGAACGTCTCCATTCTGCCGTTGTTGACGGGCGCAGGATCAAGGCGCAACAACCGGCGCGTGAAATCAAACGGCTTTCGGATTCCGACGTAAAAGACTGGATTCGTGAAGGACTAAATATGGATCATCCTATGACGAAATCGGAATTGCTTGCACAGTTCCGGAAAACCGGATCTTGCGAGCAAGCGAGATTTTATCGACTGGTGACTGATGTTAAGTCCGCTCTAGAGTGTAGATAACAACTATGACGATGATATTTTTTTCCGCTGACAATCAAGATCATATCGACCCTGGGTTCAATTTCCGCAGCGACGAATATACTCTGAACCGCCAGGTGCAACGGGATGACGTGTATCCGCATGAATACTTTGACACGCCACCATATGACGGTATCCTCGTGTCTCGGGCAATAGTAGGTGACGAACGTTGGCGGGGTAAGTATACAACGGCCCAGAGCATGCGATTTAAGCGAGATGGGGCGCGGGCCTTCTTGCGTTACAATCCCAGAAATGGTAGTGGCTGGTTGATGGGGGATTGTGGAGCCTTCTCTTATGTGAAGGAATTTGTCCCTCCCTATACTGTGTCTGAAATGGTCGAGTATTATGCCGAATGTGGGTTCACCCACGGTGTATCGATTGATCACGTGATCCTGGGCTATGATGAGAAAATTATTTATGGTTCCACATGTGTGCCAGAAGACTGGGTGCATCGTTTTAAAATCACCCAGGATAATGCAAAAGAATTTTTAACTTTTTGTCATCAACATGATGCGCCATTCCAGCCAATCGGGGTTGCACAGGGATGGAGTCCGGATTCCTACCGCGAGGCAGTGCGTCGCCTGGTTGATTTCGGCTACGACTATATTGCGATAGGCGGTATGGTACCCCTAAAGGTACCTCAGATCCATCGAATACTGGAGGCTGTACGTGAAGTTGCTTCAATGTCTGTGCGATTGCATCTATTTGGCTTCACTAAAGCAGATAATATTGCCGAATTTGTAAAGTATAACATTGCGAGCCTCGACAGTACCTCACCATTATTGCGCGCATTTAAAGATGGACGTCGTAATTACCTTGCTCCGGCCCGCTGGTACACAGCTATTCGATTACCTAATATCGATACGAATCGCAAATTCCAGCAAGAAATCCTTGCCGGCATGAAGCAGCAACGGGAGTTACGAAAACTTGAGGAAGCAGCGCTTTTTGCCATGCGAGCATACTCTGAAGGTGTTCAAGGTGTGGATGCGACTATGCAGGCAGTGGTTGCATATGGTCATCAATTTTCCGAAACACTGCGGGAAAGTGATTACAGAGAGACTATTGAGGCTGCACCTTGGAAGCAGTGCCCATGTAAAGTATGCAGGGAAGCTGGAGTCGAAGTCATTATCTTCCGTGGGTCAAATCGTAACCGCCGCCGTGGTTACCACAATCTGTGGGAGTTCTATCGCCAGTTACAGGCCATTCGATAACGCAATCATGATAGACTAGGTGACGCTATGCGCTTTAACGCTCTACGTATTACACAGCCATCAGGGAAGCAAGTTTACGCTTTTGCAGCCACCGCTGATGAACTTATGCAGGTCACATCTGTGCCACGTATTAGCCGGGATGGTGAGGGAGCCCTATTTGGCTACCAACGCCCGGAGGTAACGAGCCATATTTTGGAAATCCGCCGATATCTCGACGGGAATGAAGCGGTGCTACCGAATACGATAGTAGTGGCTTTCGATGAACGTGTTAAATTTATCCCCGCAGATGCAAGTCATGGTAATCTAAGTGAATACGGTACTCTCGATGTTCCAGAAATCACTGATGTTTGTGCTCATCCTGGCTTTGTTGTCGATGGCCAACAGCGATTAGCTGCCATCGCAAGTTGTCGACATGAGTGCTTTCCTGTATTTGTGACTGCGATGATTGCTACGTCCACAGAAGAACAACGGGAACAGTTTGTGCTCGTTAACCGAACCAAGCCTCTCCCTCAAGGCCTGATCTTTGAGTTATTACCAGAAATCGCTGGCGTATTGCCGACAACACTTGCCCGTCAACAGTTCGCGGCTACTGTCACAACTAGGTTGAACCTAGATGCATCGTCATCGCTCTCAAAGCAAATAAAAACCCCGACCTGCCCGCAAGGAGTCATCAAAGACAACTCCATTCGACGATTAGTGTTGAATAGCCTGAGTGATGGTGCGCTGTATACCATGGCGTTCGACATAAGAGATGATGATCAGTTGTTACAGGCAGCGGTTGAGATGATCTCGACTTTTTGGACTGCAGTACGAGTTGCATTCAATCATGCGAGTGAGTTACCGCCAAACCGTAGCCGTCTCACACATGGCGTAGGAATAGCTGCGTTGGGTTATGTCATGGATCACATTTATATCACCCGCAGCAAGTATGATGAGTGGACGCCAGAACTTGTGCAAGAATGGTTAGAAACCATTAAGCCTTACTGCGCTTGGACGGAAGGGACATGGCATTTCACAAGCTCGTTACCACGCAAATGGAATGAGTTACAGAACATTGATCGAGATATACGGCAGTTAACTAATTACTTTAAAAGACTGCTCGAAGAGGAAAAGCGACGCAAAGCGGGACAGTTGATGCTTGTTTGACGCAGATTAGTTAGATACAACAGCTAAGGCACTCAATTAGCGATTGCCGTGCTTTTTCATCAGACTTGTGCTTGTCCAGCCAACGGATTAGTAACGTCTGGAATTCCTCATCGGTATCAACAGGCTGAGGTGCGCGCTCCCATTCAATTCGCGCAAATGCGCTGTGATTGTGGATGCTCTCCTGATTTACCACTTCAACCTGGAACCAGGCTACACGGTCATCAGCCTGCAGTTGGGTAGCCACGTTGCGAACAATGTCCTCAACAAAGACGGGATTATCATAGGCTTGCATGGTGACATGCCGTTCATCAGCGCGCTTCAACAGCGCGTATACCGGGGCGGAAGCTGATTGCTCAATAATGGCAATCAACTCTTCGATCCAGATAATATGCAGCCGTCCATCTTCAGCAGGAAGACTTCTCACGTCAAGCGTCACATATCCACGCTGGTTATGTGCCCCATAATCGCTGATCGCTTAACTGCACGGGCACAAACTGGCCACCGGTACCTGCACGCCCAGGATGAAGTCATCCTCTTCACCGTGGACTTTACCGATGAAAGTGCAGTCATAATCCATCAGTGCCTTAGCCCCACTGATCGGCGCTTGCTGTTCAATAAAATATGGGAAACGCACTTCCACCCGCGCGCTATCGGCTTCAAATTTAGCCTGCATATCTCGGAGAATCTCCGGCAGGGTATGCATTGTCACTTCACCCCGGTGCTCGTTGAGCACTTCGATAAAGCGGCTCATATGCGTACCTTTGAAGTGATGCGGAAGGTTTACTGAGAGGGTCAGTTGCGCAATCGTCTCCTGCTTCTCGCGCTTTGGGTCGAGCACCGCTATCGGGTAGCGCAGGTTCGTTACCCCCACTTCGTCAATCGGGAGACCGCGCTCGTCGGCCTGGTTCTGCATGTCTTCCACGGTTACTCATCCTCTCCACAGTAAAAGCACCCCGAGTCGGGACTTTCAAATACCGAGACTTTTACCAGGCTGGGCAACAACGGTTTCAAGCGAACCCAGATCCAGCGGGCGATATTCTCACTTGTTGGATTGTCAAGACCGTCTACCTCGTTCAAGTAATTATGGTCGAGCTGGTCGAGAAGAGGCAGGAACGCCTGCTGGATATCCGCAAAGTCAACGACCCAGCCCGACTCAGTTCCTTCGGGGCCTGAAACAGCAATATCCACACGGAACGTATGGCCGTGCAGCCGATTGCATTTATGACCGACTGGCACATTGGGTAATTTATGCGCTGCGTCGAAGTAGATGATCTTCACCAGATCCATGATATGCTCCTTACTGAATACCCACCAGCTTGTGCATCTGGACGCTAAATCGCCATTGCGGATGCTTCAGGCAGTAATCGATTGCTAATTGCATGTTCTGCACGCGATCCAGGCCATCGATGGGCTGGAGATAGAAATGCCGAAACTCAAAGTGCTCGACATCATTTGGCTGCAGACCCAGCAATGGATAGAGGAGTTTCAACTCGTCTCCTCTTACCACGACGAATGAATCTAGTACTTTCGGACTCACACAGATCCAGTCAATGCCAGGCGGGGGAACGATGGTGCCGTTCGTCTCAACAGCCACCTCATACCCCTGCATATGTAATTCACTGATAAGCGGCTCATCCAACTGCAATAGCGGCTCCCCTCCCGAGCAGACGATCAATGGTTTGATGGACGAATGGGACAATAATTTCCAGCACTCGGTCATAGCCTTCACTAGCTGCACAGGACTGTTATATTTTCCTCCACCGGGGTGATCCATAGTCGTCCAGTCAGTGTCACAGAAGGTACATTTCAGATTGCAACCGGCAAATCGACAGAATACTGCCGGTTTTCCAGCCTGTATGCCCTCTCCCTGGATAGAATAGAAGATCTCACAGAGTCGATAGCTCACCGGCGAATACCTGCCCTTCGAAGGCATCTGCTTTACCGACACCCTCGACCTGGCGGAAGCAAAACAACTCGGTCTCTTCGGCGAGGAAAACACCGAACGCGTGGCGCGCGAAAAGGGCGCGGAGATCACCGTGGTCATCGGCAACCCGCCCTATAACGTGGGCCAACAGAACGAGAACGACAATAACAAGAACCGTGCCTACCCGGTGATCGATCAGCGCATTCGCGAGACCTACGGACGCGACTCGAAAGCGACAAACCGCAATGCGCTCTCCGATGCCTACGTGAAGTTTTTCCGCTGGGCGACTGACCGGCTGGGAACGCAAGACGGCATTGTCTGTTTCGTGAGTAATAATTCATTTCTGAGTAAACTCGCCTTTGATGGAATGCGAAAGAACCTAGAGAGCGATTTTACGACTATTTACCATTTCAATTTTAAAGGCGATGCGCACACCAGTGGTGAGCGTCGCCAACGCGAAGGCGGCAACCTGTTCAATAATCAAATTCGTGTCGGTGTAGGCATCACGTTATTAGTGCGTAACCACCAACAACTTCAGACTCATCAACTCAATTATCATGTTGTCGGTGATTACTGGACCGCTAGTGAGAAAACGGCGTATCTCAGGCAATTTAGCGAAGTTACTAAGATGCCATGGCAAACGTTGCAACCCGATGAACGCCACACCTGGCTGACAGAAGGCTTGCAGGATGACTTTGATGCCTTCATACCCATCGGGACGAAGGTAGGGAAGGCCGCGCAAACTGGTCTGGCGCAAACAATATTCCAACTCTACAGCGGTGGCGTCAAAACAAATCGAGATCAATGGGCATATGATTTTGATGCAAATAAACTCCGGAAGAAAATTCAGGAATTTATCGAGTTCTATAATTGCGAAGTTGACCGCTGGCAGCGTCGCACCGACCGAGATATGCGAATCGACAATTTTGTATCTTATGATGAGAAGCGTCTGAAATGGAGTCGTGATCTAAAACTCGACTTACAACGCGGCCATGTTGCCGAATACAATGAAGCGAAACTAAGAGCATCACTCTACCGTCCATTTTGCAAACAGCACCTCTATTTTGATCGAGTTATCAATGAAGAAGTCTATGTATTCCCTCGCATTCTTCCTATACGGGATTGCGAGAAGGAAAACCGGATTATATGCGTAGTCAATGAGGAGCAGATACCATTCTCAGTACAAATAGCGTCACTTATCCCTTGCCTTCACTACGGAGGTAGACAAACACAATGCTTCCCCTTCTACACCTACAACGAGGACGGCAACAACCGTCAGGAAAATATCACCGATTGGGCATTAGGGGAGTTCCGCGAACAGTATGGCGACGGGGTGACGAAGTGGGACATCTTCTACTATGTCTACGCCTTGCTGCACTACCCCGCCTATCGCGAGCGTTACGCCGAGAACCTGAAGCGCGAACTGCCGCGCATTCCGCTGGCGGTGGCCGCGTCTGATTTTCCCGCCTATGTAGACATTGGCCTCAAGCTGGCCGACCTGCACCTGCACTACGAGACGGTGGAGGAATACCCGCTGAACTGGATCGAAAACAATAAGATTCCTTTTAGCTGGCGGGTGGAGAAGATGCGGCTAAGTGCCGAGAAAGACGTGCTGGTGGTGAACGACTCGCTGACGCTGACCGGCTTCCCGCCCGCGTGTTTCGCCTACCGCCTGGGCAATCGCAGCGCGCTAGAGTGGGTGATCGACCAGTACCAGGTAAGCACCGACAAGCGCAGCGGCATCACCAGCGACCCCAACCGCGACGACGATCCCGAATACATCATCCGCCTCCTCGCTCGCGTCGTCACCGTCAGCGTCGAAACGGTCAAACTCGTGCAATCGTTGCCGGAGTTGGGGATTGACGCCTGATAGGGCACTGGAACTGGCATGAATACAGAGCTACTTCACAGCTTTGATAACGATACAGAGACGACTGCTCAGCATCGAGCTGCCTGGTTGGCAAAGGAGCGAGACCGAGTCGTGGCATACCAACGTGGTGAAATACCGGCAACCGATGCCGAGGAATTCTTTGAGGAAATCGACAGGAAGTTTTCCAATTGATGCGCATACGTTTCATGGCGCCGGCAAAACGGGAAGAGCTGGATGCAATGGATTATTACAATGAGCAACACCAGGATTAGGCATTGAGTTAGCACGTGAGATACGTTTGACAACCAATAGAATTAATGAACATCTAATTTTCTACTCCGTTAAATATATTTTTCAACGCAGAGACGCAGTGAATGAGAAGAAAAATATCGAGGTAAATTCCCTGGGAGCCCGGCAGTCCTCTGCCGGCAACGCAGTGCATTGAGGTAAGTTCCCTGGGAGCCCGGCAGTCCTCTGCCGGCAACTCAATGCATTCATGATCCAGTGCAATATTGTTCTCTGCGTCTCAGCGTTGAAAACATAACGGAGTAGAATAATTGTAAGGACAAAAATTGATGAGATCATTCGATGTTGCCTGACTAATCGGTGTTACGGGTGCTTCCGGTGTGTCGTGCTAACCGTGGGAAATATCACATCACGCCGGGAATGCCGATCACATCCCAGTTCACACGCTGCCAATACGGCCGTCCATGGTGGAAATTGACGACGTTGGCGATGAATATGCGAAATTCGCGGAACGGCAGCACCATGCGGACGTTATAGCGGAACAGAATATGCCGTTCCGTCGGATCATCAATCTGCGAGGCGATGCGCGCTGTGGTGCGTTCTGCCAGGATACAGCACTGGTCGAAGTGAGACTCGCAGTCATCCAGATGCGCCAGCATCTCGTCAGTCTTGCCATGCTGTTTGGCGCGGAAGGCGGCATCGTAGGCCATGAAACCCCGCATCAGTGCCTGCAGCGTGTTCAGGTGCAGCACGAAACATTCGGTCTTGTAGATCAGATATTCCAGTTCTTGGCGGGCGCCGGGGAGTACGAGTTGCCTGGCGCTGATCAACAGTTCCAAGGCTGCCTGCAGCTTTGCGACGCTCTCGGAAAACCGCTGCGCGCGATACTGCATCAGCAGCATGAGCCGGGCCGGCGCGTCTTCGCGTACGTCCCAATTGCCGGGGAAATTCGGCCCATCAAACGGCATGGCCTGCCCGCGGAACATCTGCAGCCACCCTAAATCCAGGCTGTCGGCGTAGTTCGTGAAATTGCTCATCCCCTGGAAATAATGGCCGCTGTGTTCGGTGCTGGCGTGCAACCCGAGGAAGAGCTCATTCTCCTCCAGCATGCGGTAGGCGTCGAGGAGCGTGGCGCGGGCGCGCTGCCCGAAGATGCGGGTGACATACTCCGCGTAAAATGCTTCCGGTGTCAGGCGCGCATCCCAGGCGGCTTCCGCCAGGAAGCGGGCGTTCTGCTCCAGGCCGCGCGTTTTTCCCACCTGCGGGATGGCGCCGGCCAGACCAAATTCCACGCTGCCGGGAATGACCCGGTCGTGATCATACAGGCCGACATTGAACTGCATGGCGAATTCGTGCTCGTCGTCGTCGAGTCGCGGCACGACGAACAAGTCACGCCCGGTTACCTTCCCGAAGTTTTCCATGGGCACGCGGGAATGACGGTTCCAGCAGGGAGCCGATTCCATGCTCTGCAACGCAACACCCGTGGGGAGCAGCGCATCGAGCACCGGCAGCAGGTACGAGCGCCCCAGCACCGAGACGCCAAAACGGGTATCCGGATGCCGGGCCTGCGCTGCATCGATTAAGGATTTCGCGTAATGCAGCGACGCCACGTCGGATTCGAACGCGACGGATTCTTCCATGCCGATCATGTATTGGTCATACCCCATGGCGCGGATCTCGGTAAGATCGGGGATCAGATGCCGGTACGGTGCGTATTGGGCGATAATCTGCCCCGCTTCCGGATCGTCACTATGAAAATAACATTCTGCCAGCCACAGCCAGTACCCGTCAGCCTCCGGATAATCACGAATCATCGATTCGAGCATCGCCGTCCAAATCTCCATCCCAAGTGGATCGGCCGGCGAGAGGATGCGTCCAAAGAAACCGGTCCACTGCCCGGAGCGCGCATGACGTCCCAGATTGTTGGGCACACCGGGGCAATCACCCTTGCCCAGCCATACCTCGATTTTCCTGGAGTGGGCATATGCGATGACACGACTGAGCAGTTGGTGTGCCGTGCGATAGGCTTCCTCCTGCGTATGACAATGCTGGAACTCCGGAGCACAGGGACGTTCTTCGTAGAAATGTTCCTGACCGATGGCGACGTCACCGGTCGTAAAGGTGCCGGTCTCCAGGCGCCAGGAAGTAAAACCCGACTCAGGCGTATAGATATCGCCCAACAGCTTCGTCTCCCCATCGTTGTTCCCGTACTGAAACCAGGGTGACCCGACATAGGCATAGAATTCCAGGTAATTGCAGCGCATTTTCGCCATTTGATCCAGCAGGCGTTGGAAGTAATCCATGCCCATCCACGGCATGACGAAATGGCGGATGTGCAGCCCGCGGTATGGCAACGCTGGCTCACGGCGCACCCCTGTTGCTGGAAAATCCAGGTCCGGCTTCGTCTCCGGAATGATGTCGCCGGTCAGTTGAAACACGATGCCCAATTGTTCGAGCAATTCATACACCGCATACATCGTAGATTGCTCGTTGTTTCCTGCCAAAAATAGCGCCGGTTGATTGTCATGTACCGCCGGCTCGATGAGATAACCTCCCGGCTTCATGTCAGCTAGCTGGATATTTTCGCGGCGGCAGAACAGACGAACCAATTCATGACTTGCGGGATCACCCACCACCAGCAGATTCGTGCCGGTTGGAATGTCGCGAGCGGTGGCGATGGGTACTTGCGCGCCGGACAATTGCCGGAGATACCGTTGGAGCTCCTGCCCCAGCCAGCGGTAAAACGGCGATGGCTGGTCACCCAGCACGATCGTGGCGCGAGGCTGGCTCTGGGTAATGATGGCAGGCCGTATGGGGGGATGTTCCGCTGACAAAGACGCTCTCCTGAATCGCATATATCTCTCGACACGTGCAAGTATAACCGCAAATATCGAAATGCAAAATGGCTGCGTTCCGCCAGTGGCGCAATACTGCCGGCGGCGGTTGCGCGGACGGCGTGACACCCCTCCCCACGAGCGTGGAGCCCCCGGCGCGTCCCCAGGGCGGTGATTCGCCGTGCAGGCACCCGCCCGTGCCACCGGCGCAGGAAGGCACCTGCGGCTTTAGAGGGGCAACCGTCTTTTTCGCCGGTCCTTTCCGGGGTGCGGAAAGTCCAGCCACACTCGGGATCACGGCTGAACTTCCCTGGCGTTTTTGGGTTCGATGCTCGACTTCCACGGCTTCGATCTCGACTAACCCCCTCATCTGAGCCCTACTGGGTCATTTGTCACGTGCACCGGCATGGTTGAATAGTTCCCGTGAGCGAAAAACGGGGACTGGCTCGGGTGTCCCCCGCGAAGCGGAAATGTGGACACCCGTGCCTGTCCCCGCTTTTCGCGACGCCCTAATTCCTGTGTTCATGACGCACGACCCACTACTTGTGATACGGTTCTCCTCACCCAATCCTGATCATCCGACTATGAACACGGAATTTGATTACCGTCAGCAGTTAAACCGGCTGTAAACATTCCGGGAGTAGTCCGCACCCGCCGTGGCGCGTGGTCTGGCATTGCCACCATGTGTGGAAGAGTGGAACCACGCGCCACGACGGGCACGGGCTATCCCCCGAGCGTTTACAACAGGTTTTAATAATTGTAATGGCACTCGGAGAAACTCCTGAACAGTACCAGCGTATCGATGATAAACCCAACGTTGTGTGCTCTTGTATGAAGAAGCAAGAGGTAATGCGCGCAATGCGTTGAATAATTAAATCGAAAAAGCGCTAATATTATCCTGCCACCCGTTTCCGGAGGTTCGCCATGTTCCGACAGGCACGCTCGCTCGCGTTTATCTGGTCTTTCTTGTTTCTCCACTGCCGGTCGCTGCTGCGCAGTGCACGCTTGCGCCAGGCTGCCGTCCTCTGGCTTGCCGTGCTGTGCCTGGGGGGGGCGGCCATTGCCGGTCTTCCCGTGTTGACGCTCAATACGTCGGCAACGCCCACCACGGTCGGCTACGCCGGCACGCTGACTTATACCCTGCGCTATGCCAACAACGGCGCCGTGCCGGCGACGAATGCGACCCTCACCGATATCATCCCCCCGTACCTGCAATACGTAGCCGGCAGTGCCACCGGTGGGGGAACGTATGCGCCGGCAACCCGCACGGTGAGCTGGGCATTGGGCACCGTGAATACCGGCATTCCCGGCGGGCAAACGGTGACCTTCCAGGTCTCGCTGATGCCCGATGCACCGGTCGGCACCCAGATTATCAACCAGGCGTCGATTAGTTGTACGGAAGTTCCCACCCCGGTCACCGCGACGGCCGCTTTCACGGTCGCCTCCGCCGGCCCCGGCGATTGGTCGATGTTTCATCGCGACGCACAACGGACGGGACGCAGTCCGTATCTCGGTTCCAGCACTTCGACCACCAAAACCGGATGGCCATATAATATTGGGGCCGCCATCTATTCCTCGCCGGTACTCGGCGCCGACGGCACGATTTATGTCGGCGCGTATGATTCGAACTTACATGCGCTCACCCCGGCGGGCATTCAGAAATGGGCATTTCCGACCGGCGCCGGGATACGCTCCTCGCCGGCAGTGGGACCGGACGGCACGATCTATGTCACTGCACAGAATAATACCCTCTATGCCGTCACCGATAATGGCGCCTCTGCCACGTTGAAATGGTCATTTGCTGCCACTACCGGTATTTCGTCCTCACCGGTGATTGGCTCCGACGGCACGATTTATTTCGGCGCCGGCAATTTTGTGTATGCCCTCACCGATAACGGAAACGCTGGTATTCAAAAGTGGAAATATACGTTGAATAACGGCGACACGATCGGGCAGCAGTCACCGGCAGTCGGTACCGACGGAGCGGTCTACATTGGCTCAACCAACGACTATCTGTATGCGATCAATCCTGACGGCAGCAAACGGTGGACCTACCAGGCCGGTGGATCGTTTGGCGGCTTCGGACTCTCGATTGGCGCGGACGGCACCGTGTATATCGGTTGCCAGGATGATAACCTGTACGCGATCAACTCGGCGGGTATGTTGAAGTGGACGTATAAAACGAACAACCAGATTTGGTCGACGCCGGCGATTGCCAAGGATGGCACGCTGTATTTCGGTTCCAGTGATTCCAATCTGTATTGTCTCGCCGATAACGGGAATTCCGCGACCAAAAATTGGTCCTATACGGCTTCCGGCGGTATCACCTCCTCGCCGGCCATCGGTACGGATGGCACGATCTATTTCACCAGCACCGGCGCCAACAATGGCTGCGTCGCCCTGAATGCCAATGGAACGGTGAAGTGGATCAATGCCGCAGTGGGCGGATCATTTTCCTCCCCGGCAATTGCGCCGGATGGCTCGCTCTATCTGGGCTCTGAGGGTGGGGTATTGTACGCCATCGGCGGCACGCCGAATCCCACGCCCATTATTTCGCTTACGAAAACCGTCACCCCGAACAGTGCCAAGCATGGCGATGTGGTGCAGTATACGCTCAAGGGGGTGAATAACGGCACGGTTGCCGCGACGAACGCCACCCTGACCGATCTGCTGCCCGCGCATGTGACCTATGTGCCGGGCAGTGCCACCGGCGGCGGTGTTTACGTCCCGGCTTCGGATGCGATCACCTGGTCGGCCGGTACGATCGATCCCGGAACCAATGCGCAGGTGAGTTTCCAGGTGACGGTGGATCCGGATGCCGTGGTTGGCATACCGATTTCCAATGCCGCCAGCTTCGTCTGCGCGGAATTGCCCACGCCGGCGAGTAGCAACACCGCGTCGTTTATCGTCACCGCAGCGCCTTCGCCGGTCTTGACACTGAGCAAAACCGTGGCTCCGCCCAGCGCCGGACTCAATACCAGCGTGCTCTATACCTTAACCTATGGCAATAGCGGGGTGGGGACAGCGAGTAACGTCACCCTGATCGACACCTTGCCGGCGCATGTGACGTATGTACCGGGCAGCGCGAATGGCGGTGGGATCTTTAACGCCGGTACGAATACCATCACCTGGTCGCTGGGGACGCTAACTGCCGGCGTCAACGGGCAAACGGTAAGCTTCCAGGCCACGGTGAATCTCGACGCCGTGGCAGGATCGCCGATCGCGAATACGGCCACCATCGCTTGCACGGAACTGGCGCAACCGGTAACCAGCAATGCGGCCTCCTTTATGGTGACCGCGCCGGTGTTTACCGTGAGCAAATCCGTCTTGCCCACTTCCGCCGGCGCCGGCTATACCGTGACGTATACGCTCACTTCCAGCAACAACGGCGCGGAAACCGCGACCAATGTCACGCTCGCCGATGTGCTGCCCGCGCATCTCACCTATGTACCGAACAGTGCGACGGGGGGAGGCAGTTACAACGCCGGCACGAATACCCTCACCTGGACGATGGGCATGCTCGCTCCCGGCGCCAACGGACCGACGGTGAGCTTCCAGGCCGTTGTGAAGGCGGATGCCGTGGTGGGCACGCAAATCACCAATACTGCCGGCATGGCCAGCACGGAAGTGCCGACGCCGGTGACCAGCACCGCGGCGATCTTCACTGTAATCGTGAACGCGCCCGGCGATTGGTGGATGTTCCATCGTGATATCAAGCACACCGGGTGCAGCCCGTTCACCGGACCGAGCGCGCCGCTGCAGAAATGGGCCTTTGCCACCGGTGGCAGTATTCTCGGTTCGTCACCGGCGATCGGCATGGATGGTGCGGTCTATCTTGGTTCGGCGGATGGTAATCTCTACGCCATAAATCCGGACGGCTCGCAGCGGTGGGCGTTTAAAACCGGCGCGGTGATTCAGAATTCGTCCCCGGCGATGGGCGCGGACGGCACGATTTACATCGGATCGAACGATAAAAAAATCTACGCGGTCAATCCTGATGGCACGGTAAAATGGGCCTTTACGACCGGCAACTTCGTCAGTGCTTCGCCCACCATCGGGACCGACGGCACGATTTACGTCGGATCATTGGATAAAAATCTCTATGCGCTGAATCCGGACGGCTCACTAAAATGGTCCTACGCCGCGGTGTGGGCGATTGGCGCATCTTCCCCGGCGATCGCGACGGATGGCACGATTTACTTCGGCGATAAAGGCAACCGGCTCTACGCGCTCAATGCGAACGGCACGCTGAAATGGTTGAAGAACGTCATCGGCCTGCAATCCTCCCCCGCACTTGCGACGGACGGCACGGTATATATCGGTTCCGAAGACGGCAACTTATACGCCATCGATACCACCGGCAAACAGAAATGGGCGCTCGCGACGGGTGGTATGATCGATTCGACCCCGGCAGTCGGCACGGACGGCACCATCTATGTCGGGTCGGCGGATAAAAAGCTGTATGCCGTGAATGCGAATGGCACGCAGAAGTGGGCCTTCGTTTCCAAAGGCGCAATCAACTCCTCCCCGCTGATCGGCGCGGATGGGGTCGTCTATGTCGGCTCGGAAGATCGCACTTTCTACGCTGTCAATACGAATGGTTCGCAGAAGTGGAGCTTCACCACCGGCGGATTTATCGACTCTTCACCGGCACTGGGGTCGGATGGCACCCTATACATCGGCTCGAATGATACCAATCTCTATGCCATCACCCAGGGGACACCGCTGCCGGCGTTGTCGCTGACAAAAGCAGTGGTGCCGACCACATCACCACGCAATGGCCAGGTGACCTACAACCTGAGTTATATCAACAATGGCAGTCAGGCCGCGAGCAATGTCACCATTACCGACGTGCTGCCGCCGAATGTGACCTGGGTTTCCGGTGGCTCCTATTCTCCGGGTACCAACACGGTGAGTTGGTCGTTGGGCTCGGTGGGGGTCGGCGGCGCGCCGCAGACCGTGTCATTCCTGGTGACGGTGAACTCCGATGCGCCGCTGGGGGCGAATATCGCCAATACCGCCGCCATCTCCTGTACCGAAGTGCCGACGTCGGTGGTGAGCAACATCGCCAACCTTACCGTCACCATTCCGCTGCCCGTACTGGTGTTGGCGAAATCCGCCTTGCCGATCTCGGCCGGGGCGGGGGCGACAGTCACTTATACGCTCAACTATGGGAATAATGTCACCGACGCGACCAATGTCCAGATTACCGACATCCTTCCCGCCAATGTGACCTACGTGCCGGGCAGCGCCACCGGCAATGCGTCGTACTCGATCGCGACCAATACGCTGACCTGGGCCATCGGCGCGGTGAATGCCGGCGATGTTGGACAGGTGGCCTTCCAGGTGACCATCAATACCAATGCGCCGGTCAATGGAAAAATCGGCAATATCGCCGGCATCAATTGCTACGAAGCCCCGACCCCGGTGGTCAGCAATACGGCGAACGTCACCGTGCTGCCCGCCGCCGGGCGCGGTGACTGGTGGATGTACCATCACGATGTGCACCACACCGGTCTTAGCCCCTTCAACGGTCCGACGATTCCGACCCAAAAGTGGGCGTTTACCACCGGTAATCAAATCCAGAACTCTTCCGCTGCCATCGGAGCGGACGGCGGTATCTTTATTGGCTCCACCGACATGAAGCTATATGCGATCAATCCGGATGGCACGCCGCGCTGGAGCTATCTCACCGGTGGCACGATTGTGAATTCACCCGCCATTGCTACGGACGGTACGATCTACTTTGGATCAAACGACAGCAAACTGTATGCAATCAATCCGGATGGCACGAAGAAGTGGATATATACCGCCGGCGGTGGGCTATCCTGGAGCAGCCCGGCAATTGGTACGGATGGCACCGTATATATCGGCTCACAGGATAATAAGTTATATGCCGTCTCTGCCGCGGGAGTTATGAAATGGGTCGTAATAACCGGTGGCCATGTCGATTCATCGCCGGCGATCGGTGCTGATGGAACGATCTATTTTGCTTCGGAAGATAAAAAAGTCTATGCCGTCACTGATAACGGTGCAAGCTATACCCAAAAGTGGGCCTATACCACCGGCGCCGCGGTGACCGGTCATCCGACCATCGGCAATGACGGCACGCTGTATATCGGCTCGACCGACGGTAGTCTCTACGCGTTAACCGATAATGGCGCTTCGTATACGGTGAAATGGTCTTATGCAACGGGAGGAATCAATTCGACACCGGCTATCGGGAAGGATGGCTCGATTATCGTCCGCACGACGGCAAACAATCTCTATTCACTCTCGCCGGCGGGCGCAAAGAATTGGATGTCCTCCATCGTGGTTGCCTCGACGCCGGTCGTTGGCGCGGACGGAACCATTTATGTGGGTTCGACCGACAACAACCTGTATGCGTTGAATCCGGCGGACGGTTCGAAAAAATGGGGATTTCTGACCGGACAGTCGGTCGGGGCATCACCGTCCATCGGCGCGGACGGCACGCTGTATATCGGCTCGCAGGACAATAACCTGTATGCGATCAATAGCTGGCAACAGCCGCAGCTCACCCTGACAAAAGCAGTGTCGCTGAGTAAGCCGCACCGGAGCGACGTGGTTACCTATACCCTGACCTATGGCAATAGTGGCGCGTTGCCGGCGACCGGCGTGATTCTCACCGATGTATTGCCGGCCAATGTCGATTACGTGCCCGGCAGCGCCACCGGCGGGGGCAACTATGACGCCGGCACGAATAGCATCACCTGGGCGCTGGGAGGCTTGGCGGTCGGCGCGGCGCCGCTGCCGCTTACTTTCCAGGTGACGGTATCGCCCACCGCGCCGTTTGGCACCCAGGTTGATAACAACGCCGGTATCTATTGCACCGAAGTGACGACACCGGTGGTAAGTAATACCGCCTCGTTGACCGTTACCGCGCCGTTGCCGGTATTACAGCTGACGAAATCGGCGCATCCGACCAGCGTCGGCCCCGGCGGAACTATCCGCTACACGCTCGACTACGGCATCACCGTCTTCACCGCAACCGGCGTGGCGATCAACGACGTGCTGCCCGCGAATGTCAGTTATGTGCCGAATAGCGCGACCGGCAACGGGGTCTATGATGCCGGTACCAACAGCCTCACCTGGACGCTGGGCACGGTAAATATGGGCACGACCGGCGAGGTATCGTTCCTGGTGACGATCAATGCCGATACCGCGCCGGGCAGCATCATCAGCAATATCGCCGGCATCGCCAGTATCGAAGTGCCAACCACGGTGATGAGTAACACGGTTAACCTGACCGTGGCCACCACCGGACCGGGCGACTGGTGGATGTTCATGCACGATCGGTCGCACACCAGCCGCAGTGGAAATAGCGGTCCGCTTTTCCCCGCGCAAAAGTGGGCGCTGGCCACCGGCGGTGTGATTTCCGGTAGTTCACCGGCCATCGGGTTTGACGGCACCATCTATATCGGCTCGAACGATCATAATCTCTATGCGGTCTCGTCGGGAGGAATCCAGCAATGGATGAAACCGACGGGAGACGTCATCCTCTCCTCGCCCGCCGTCGGCGCGGATGGCACCGTCTATGTCGGTTCGCATGACGGCAAACTGTATTCCTTCGCGGCGTCCGGCACGCAAAACTGGGCTGCTGGAACCGGCGGCGCCATCTCCTCTTCACCGGCGGTGAACGTGGATGGTACGGTCTATGTGGGATCGAACGATGGAAAACTGTCTGCGTTCAATCCGGACGGCTCGCTGCAATGGACCTTCACCACCGGCAGCGCGATATATTCGTCGCCGGCGGTAGCAGCGGATGGCACGATATTGGTCGGTTCTACCGACGGCAAGCTTTACGCGGTGAATGCTGACGGCTCGCTGAAGTGGACCTATACGACCGGAAATGCCGTCTGGTCTTCCCCGACCATTGGCACGGATGGCAGTATCTACGTGGGATCGGACGATTGGACGCTGTATGCCCTGAATCCGGACGGCAGCAAAAAGTGGCTGTCCGCCACCGGAGATAAAATCCGCTCGTCACCCGCACTCGCCGCGGATGGCAGCATTATCGTGGGATCGAACGATGGCTCGCTCTATGCCTTCACCGCCGGCGGCGTGCCGCGCTGGGTCTTTGCCTCCGGCGCCGCGCTTACCGCTCCGGCGGCGATCGGCGGCGATGGGACGATATACGTCGGATCGTCCGATCATAATGTATATGCGCTCGATCCGAGCAGCGGTACGGTGAAATGGCTCTATCCTACCGGAGCCGCCATCGATACCTGCCCGGCCATCGGCGCCGACGGCACGGTATATGTGGGCTCAAATGACCAGAAGCTGTATGCGCTCACGCTTGGTACGCCGCAGTATCAATCCGACCTGCGCATCGGCGCGACGCTGGCCGGCTCCATCGGGCAGAATGTCATTAACGCCACCGGCAGTGGGCAGACCATTCAGCAGTTCATCAATATCGGCGCTTCCGCTACCTGCTATGTCACGGTAGCTAATGCCAGCAATATCGCGGATATCTTCACCCTGCATGGCACCGAGCAGAATTCGAGCGGCGTGTGGACGACGCAGTATTTCGATAACGATACCCAGGCGGATGTGACCGCCAGCGCGGTAGCCGGGCAATTGGTCGTCCCGTTGGCGCCGAATGGCAAAAAGGTCTATCGCGCGGAGATCACCGGGATGACGACCAATACCACGGATACTCTCACCGTCACGGCGACATCAAACGGTGATGGCAGCAAAGTAGATGTGGTCAAGGAAATCGTTACCGCCTATAACTTGCAACCGGACCTGGCGATCGGTCCAACCATCGCCACCACCATCGGGCAGACGATCTTCAACCTAGATGCTGCCAATCAGACCATCCAGCAGTGGCCCAACGCCGGACAATCGGCGATCTGTTATCTGACCATCGCCAACGCCGGCACGACCGCGGATACCTTCCTGTTGCACGCCGTCGATGCCGGTGGAACGGGCTGGGCGGTGCAGTATTTTGACAACATCTCCCAGGCAAATGTGACCGGCAGTGCGACGGCCGGTACGCTGGCCGTGACGCTGGGCATCGGCGCGCAGCAGATCTATCGCGCGGAGATCACCGGCGCGACCCCGGCCACCACCGACACGATCACCGTAACGGCGACCTCGGTCATCGCTCCCGCGAAGCAGGACGTGGTGAAGAATGTCGTCACGGTGAATAAATATCTGCCTGACCTGTGGATCGGTACGAATGCCGCCGCCACCGCCGCGATTGGGCAATCAATTTTCAATACCACCGGACTGAATCAGACGATAACGCAATGGCCCAACGCCGGGCAATCGGCAATCTGTTACGTGACTGTGAACAACGTCGGGAATACCGCGGATAGCTATCAACTGCAAGCGGTCGATGCCGGTGGAACCGGCTGGACGGTACAATATTTCGATAATGACACCCAGGCGAACGTGACCGGAGCGTTGACGGCGGGAACGCTCAATCTGCCGTTGCTGGCCGGCGCACAGAAGATCTACCGGACGGAGATGGTCGGCACCGTGCAAGGCGCGACGGATACCATGACCCTCAGTGTGGCTTCACAGAGCGATGGGACGAAGCAAGACGTGGTGAAAGCGATCGCAACGGTGAACGCTTATCAACCCGACCTCTGGATCGGTACGAATACCGGTGCTTCCGCTGCCATCGGACAGACGATTTACAATCTCACCGGCGTGAACCAGTCGCTCCAGCAATATAATGACGCCAATAATACGACCATTCACTATATCAGCGTGAACAATGTCGGCAATACCGCGGATACCTATACGTTGCTGGCGACCGCTACTGCAAGTATAACCTGGACAGTGCAGTATTTCGATAACGATACGCAAGTCGATGTCACCGCCAGCGCGACGGCGGGCACGTTGCTCGTTTCCCTGCCGGCCGGAGGGCAGAAGATCTACCGATCTTCGGTAGTTGGGTTAATACCGGGAGCAGTGGATACACTCACTATACGGACCACTTCGCAGAGCGACGGGACGAAACAGGACGTAGTAAACGACACGGTGACGCTGAACGAATATCAACCCGACCTGTGGATCGGCGTCAATGCCGGCGCCACGGCCGCGATCGGGCAAGCGATTTACAATGGCACCGGTCTTAACCAGACGCTCCAGCAATGGAGCGATGCCGGGAAAACGGCGACCTGCTATCTCACCGTCAACAATGTCGGCAATACCGCGGATACCTACACCTTGCTGGCCACCGCGACCGGCGGAGCCGGCTGGACGGTGCAGTATTTCGATAACGATACCCAGGCCAACGTCACCGCCAGCGCGACGGCGGGCACGCTTACTGTTTCTTTGCCATCCGGCGCACAGAAGCTCTACCGAGCCGCGGTGATCGGGACGACGCAGGGAACCGCGGATACGATCACCTTCAAAGCAACTTCCCAGCATGATGCCACGAAAAGGGACGTGGTGAAAGATATCGTGACGGTGAATCAATATCAACCGGACCTGTGGATCGGCGCGAATGCCGGTGCGTCCTCGGCGATCGGGCAGTTGATCTACAATACCACCGGCCTCAACCAGACCCTCCAGCAATGGAACGATGCCGGCAATACCGCCACCTGTTATCTGACCGTCAACAATGTCGGGAACACCGCGGATACCTTCCTGCTGTCGGCGACCGATGCCGGCGGCACCGGCTGGACGGTGCAATACTTCGATAACGATACGCAGGCCAATGTCACCGCCAGCGCAACGGCCGGACAGCTCTCTGTCTCGTTACTTGCCGGCGCGCAGAAGCTCTACCGGGTGACGGCGGTCGGATTGGTGAAAGTCACCACCGACACCATCACCATGACGGCAACCTCGCAGAGCGATGGGACGAAACAGGACGTGGTGAAGGAAGCCGTGACGATCAACGGTTATCAACCCGACCTGTGGATCGGCGCGAATACCGGTGCTTCCGCGGCCATTGGGCAGATGATCTTCAATACCACCGGCGTGAACCAGACGATATCGCAATGGAGTAATGCCGGTAAGCCGGCCACCGGCTATATCACGGTCAATAACGTGGGAAATACCGCGGATACCTTCACCTTGCTGGGCACGGATACCGGCGGCGCGGGCTGGACGGTGCAGTATTTCGACAACGCCAGCGGGAGCAATGTCACCGCCAGCGCGGTGGCAGGCCAATTGACGGTTTCGCTGCTGGCCGGTGCGCAAAAAGTATATCGCGCCGCGATTACCGGCACGACGCCGGGGGCGACGGACACCGTGACCATCACCGCGACTTCCCAGGCGGATGCCACCCGGCAGGATGTCGTGAAAGATATCATGACGGTCAACCAGTATCAACCGGACCTGACCATTGGCACGACGCTGGCGGGCGAAATTGGGCAGGGCATCTTCACTGCCGACGGCACGAATCAGACCGTCGCACAGAGTGTGAATGCGAAAAACACCGCCACCTATTATCTGCTGGTGCAAAACACCGGGAACACTGCCGACTCCTATACGCTGACCGGAACCGCCGGCAACGCCAATTGGACGGTGAACTATCTGGCGAAGGGCGGGACGCAGAATATCACCACCGCCGCGACGACCGGCGGCTGGACGACGCCGGTGCTGGCGCCGGGGGCTACCGCCGATTGTTGGGCGACGGTAGTGCCGGGGCTGGGTGCCATCGGCGGCTCCAACTTGCCGCTGCTGATTACAACGAAATCGACCGGTGACGCGACAAAACTGGACGCTGTCAAAGCGGTGACCACCGTGCTGCCGCAATATCAGCCGGATATGCAGCTTCGCAATAGCGCCGATAGCACCTATACCGGCGTGAACATCCTGTTGCCGGACCTGGTGGAACAGACCAAATCACAGACGGTGAACAGTTATACCACGGCGATTTTCCCCTTGCGCGTGCAAAACAACGGCAACACGACGGACAGCTTTATCCTGCTCGGACCGGGAACCAGCGGTGGCTGGACGGTGCAGTATTTCAATGCGCTGACCGGCGGCAGCGCCGTCACCGCGCAATTCATCGGTGGCGGCTGGAGCAGTGGGGCGCTGGCGCCGGGCGCGGTACGCGACCTGCGTGTCGAAATTACGCCGGATAACACCATCGCCGGCGGTGGCAACTTCAACGTGCAGGTGACGGGCACTTCCGCCGCCGATGGCACGAAAAAGGATGCCGTGCTGGCGGTGACCACTGTCATGGTGACCTGCCTGCCGGATATGCTGGTCCGCACGTCGGCAGAGACAGGTTTCACCGGCGGCGGCATTTACAATCTGACCGGAACCGGGCAGATGAAGTCGTTGGTGACGCCGGCAAATCAGCCGGTCAGCTATATCTTCCGCGTGCAGAATAACGGCAACACGGCGGATACTTTCACGCTGACCGGTCCGGCGGCAACGACCGGTTGGACGGTGCAGTATTTCAACGCCAGCGGCACCAATATTACCGGCAGCATCACCGCCGGCGGCTGGAAGACTGCGCTGCTGTTGCCGGGAGCCTATCAGGAGATCACGGCGCAAGTGACGCCGTCCGCAACGCTGCCCAATTGGGCGGCCTTTACCGTGCTGTTGAAAGCGACTTCTACTTTGCAGCCGACGCAGGCGGATGTGGCGGAAGCGATCACCTCCTTGCTGACCTATCAGCCGGATGTGGCGATGAGTAATTATGGCGATGCCACTTTCACCGGCGTCGGCATTTACAATCTGACCGGGACCAATCAGACGACCACGCAGACGATACCGAATGCAGTCATGGCGACCTATATCTTCCGCGTGCAGAATACCGGCAACACCACCGATTCGTTCACGATTACCGCTGCCGGTGCCGGGACAGGGTGGAAGTTGCAGTATGTCGATATCTCAACGGGAGCCGATATCACTTCGACGATTACCAAAACCGGTTGGAAAACGATAGCCCTGGCGCCGGGGTCCTGGCTGCGCTATACCATTCATGTCACCCCGGATACCACCCTGACCGGTGGCGCCGCGCTCACCCTGACGATTACCGCCGCGTCTAATACCCTCGTCGGCAATAAAGACGTGGCGAAAGCGACCACGACGGTCGTGACGAAATACCAACCGGACTTGACGATCAAGAATCCGACTGATGCGAGTTATACCGGCGTCGGCATTTACAACCTGACCGGGGTGGGGCAGAGTCGCGGGCTATCGAGCGAGATCGGCGGGGAGGTGAGTTATCTCCTGCAGGTACGAAACGCGGGCAGCACCACGGATAAGTTCACCGTCACGATGCCGCCGGCCACCGCAGGCTGGCGCATACAGTTGGTCGATCAGGCGACCGGCGCGGATATCACCACGGCAGCGACCGGCAAGGCTGGCTGGGTCACCAAAGCGCTGGCGCCGGGTGCGATCACCGGTTATAACCTGCATGTCTGGCCGGGCAGCGGATTGGCATCCGGTACCATGGAAATGCGACTCATCACCGCCGCCTCCGCCACCAGTCCGGCAAACGGCGATGCGGTACAAGCGAATAGTACCTTTACCCTCGTGCATCAACCCGACCTGCTCATCGAAAACCTGGGTGATGTCGCCTATGTCGGTGGGGGCGTTTACAATGCCACCGGCGTCGGACAGACGAAGATACAACGCTTGCTGACCGGGGTGACCGAAACCTACCTCATCGAAGTGCAAAATGCCGGACTGTCGGCGGATAACTTCACCCTGTCTGGGGCAACGCCCGCGACAGGGTGGACGCTGCAATATTTCAATGCGGCAAACGGTGGCTCGGATATCAGCGGGCAGATGATGGCGGGAACCTGGACGACCGGGGTGCTGCAACCGGGCAAGACGACCTTCTTGCGCGTGCAAGCGACTTCGAGCGCGAACGCCAGCTACATTACGCCCTGTCTGGCGTTAGTCACCGCCGTCTCCACGGGGAATAAGTTGGCCACTGATGCGGTGTTGGTGAATGCGCAGCGTATCGGACCGCTGGCCACCACGCCCTGGGCGATATTCCATCACGATCTGCAGCACAGTGGACGCAGTGCGGTGATCGGCTCCGCCACCAATGCGCAGAAGTGGGCCGCGACGACGGGCGGCGTCTATTCCTCGCCGGTCATCGGCGTGGATGGCACGGTATTTATCGGCGGTCTCAACAGCAAACTGTTGGCCCTACAGCCGGCGACGGGAGCGCAGAAGTGGGCCTTCAGCGCTGGCGGTTCGATCCAAGCCACGCCGGCGGTGTCTGCCGACGGTTCCATTTATGTCGGTGCGCTGGACGGAAATCTCTATGCCGTCAATGCGGACGGCACGACCCGGTGGAGCTACCCAACCGGTGGGCCGATCTATGCGTCGGCGGCCATCGCGAGTGATGGCACGGTCTATGTCGCGGCCAACGACAGCAAGCTCTATGCGGTCAACGCGGACGGCACGCTGAAGTGGACGTATATCTTGGGGACACCGCTCGCATCGACGCCGGCTTATTCCTCGCCGGCGCTGGGGACGGACGGCACTATTTATGTCGGCTCGCGCGACGGCAAATTGTATGCGTTCAAACCGACCGGTGCATTACTGTGGACCTGTGCGACCGGCAATGCGATCTTCTCTTCACCGGCCATGGCCGCCGATGGCACGATCTATATCGGATCGAGCGATCAAAAGCTCTATGCCGTCAATGCGAATGGCTCGTTGAAGTGGTACTTCAATACGCAGGGGGCGGTAAACAGTACGCCGGCGATTGCGGCGGATGGTACCATCGTCTTCGGTTCGTATGATCAGAAGATCTATGCCATTTCACCCCTTGGCGGGCGGAAATGGACGTATACCACCAACAACTGGGTGGTGTCGTCGCCGGCCATCGATGCCGCCGGCAATGTCTACGTCGGCTCGCTCGATGGCACGTTATATGCCTTCACCGCAACCGGCGCCACCCGTTGGACGATGCATTCGAGTAACTGGATCTACTCCTCACCGGCCATCGGGGCGGACGGCACGGTCTATTTCGGCTCCTATGATGGCCATGTATATGCCATTGGCGCGGTGGCGGCCGGCGTGAGTTCCGTAACCACGGCCCGTCCCGATCTGTGGATTCGTCTCAGTGCCGAAACCGCGTATGCGGGGGTCGGCATCGTCAATACCGACGGCGCCAACCAGACGAAATCGCAAACAGCGGCCCTTGGCGCCTCCGCCACCTATCTCTGCCAGGTGTCGAACAACGGCACTGCCGCCGGGCAATTCCTGCTCACCGGCTCCGGCAGCGCTTCCGGCTGGCTGCCAACCTATTACGATACCCTGACTACCGAGGACATCACTGCGTCGATGACCGGCGCCGGCTGGCTGACCGTCATGTTGGCGCCGGGAGAGACCAGGGGCTTCTACGTGCAGGTACAACCCGGCGCGAAAGCGAAACTCGGCACGCCGTTCACCGTGAAGATCACCGCTGTCACCGCGTCCGACGCGACGAAGACCGATGTAGTGAAGGCGGTAACGACGCGAGAGTAAGCGGGTGATAGATGATAGTAACCGTTCAGCTACTCTGGCTCGCGAGGACGCTCGCGCGCCAGCGGTCGCTGAGTAGACCACGGCGGATCGTATCGAAACCCCCGGCGTGCTCGCGAGGACGCTCGCGCGCCAGCGGTAGTTGAACGGTGACAAATGATATTCGACTGATCGGTCGGATCGGACCGATCAGTCGGATTATCAATCCACGGTAAAATTGGGAGATCGCCTTATTTCTTCCGGCAAGCTGTCGCGATAAAGCGGGGAAGGACGGCCATGCGGGGAAAGCGGGAGGGTTCTTGCAACAGGCGGAAGAGCCATTCCAGCCCGGTGCGCTGCATCCAGCGAGGCGCGCGCTGCAGATGGCCGGAGATGACGTCAAAGCTGCCGCCGACGCCGATCATCACCGGCGCAGCCAGTTCCGCGAAGTGACAGCGAATAAAGAGTTCCTGCTTGGGGATGCCCAGCGCCACGAAAAGGATATCCGGGCGCGCGGCGGCGATCTCCGCGACGACCGCCGGCTCTTCGCCGGCGGTGAAAAAGCCATGGCGGATGCCGGCGACGATTAGGCCCGGATGGCGTTGTGCCAGCGCTTCCGCGGCGTCACGCGCGATGCCTTCCGCGGCGCCGAAGAAATACACCCGAAAGCCATGCTCCGCCGCCATCGCGCTCACCAACTCCACCATGTCGCAACCGGAAACGCGCTCCGGGAGTCGAATATCGTGCAGGCGGCAGGCGGTGAGCACGCCGGCGCCGTCCGGGGTACTGAGATCGGCCTGCTGTACGATCGCCAGCAATTCCGGATCGTCATGCGCGCGCATGATGCCGGTGGCGTCGGCGGTGAAGACGTGATGCGGCTGCCCCGAGCGCACGAACTCCTCGATGCGCGCCAGCGCCTCTTGCATCGTAATGGCGTCGATCGGCACGTCGAGCAACTCCACGCGCCCCGCCGCCACCGGTAGCCGCTGCCAACGCCGCCACACCGTCCCGCCCACGATCGCGACGCCGGCCGCCAGCAATGCCCCCAACAAACAACCGGAATTGATGCGTTTTGTCATACCTGTCATCCGCAGATTAATGTAACTGTAGTATAGGGTTTTCAGGGCGGACGGACAAGGTGGGGGAAAAAGGTTTCGGGTGTCGGGTTTCAGGTGACACGGAACGCAGAACGTATATGGACCGCCGGCATCCCTGCCGGCGGCCCGTAGTAGCAGCCACCTCTTTGCCGTCGGCAAGGATGCCGGCGGTCCGTAGCGTTCACCTTATCGCCTCGCAAAGCAGATTGCATCCGGTCACCAAATCCGTTTAAGAGACCTGTCCCTGAAAGGCGATTATCACCCCGTAACAATCTGGTCCAGCTTTGCAGTGATGACGCACCAGAAGGGGAAGAGCAGGTAATAACAGCCGATGCAGACCCAGACGGCGCGGGATAGAGTGCGCGGTGGTAAATTGCTCTCCATATCGGGTAATTGGGTAAACCAGAAATTGCATAGCATTATTGTCACGGCGCCTAGATAGCCAATGAGTAGAATACTATAAATAAGCGTTAATATAGTATAGTTATCCTGGTTGTGTTTTGCAAGCATATTAGCCGCAAAGAAAAGAAGTGCGCCGACGAGGCCGTTGAAATCCTTTGCGTCTTTGCGCCTTTGCGTGAAATATCCGTATGGTTGTTTCTCAGAAAAGCGCAGAGCGGTTGCTCCAACGAGATGGCCGTTTTTCCATAATGTGCCATCATACCCGCAACAGATCATGTCAATGTGCTCGTATGCTGAAAGGAGGCACAACCGCCAACGTCGTATATGCAGTAAGAAAAATTCTCTGCGAAACTCCGCGCTCTCTGCGCCTCTGCGGTAAAAAAAGGAGCAACCCAATGCAAGAAACCACCCAATGGCTCGCACAACTATCACAAGCCACCGATCACACCGATCTGCTGCAACAGCGTGCGCGGGAGATCGAAGAAGCGGGTGGGGGAACGTTGGCGCTGCCGGATGGCATTTATCACCTCGCCCGCCCATTATTGCTGCCGGGCACCGTCAGCCTGACGATGACGCCGGCGGCGCGGTTGCGCGCGATGGAGACGTTTTGCGGTGATGCGGTGCTGGTGAAGGAACGCATCGGCGAGTCGGGACAACATGCCTATTATGGGAGTATTCGCGGCGGGATTATCGATGGCGGCAAATTGCCGGTCACCGGCATCGCGGTGCCGTCCGCCTGCCGGCTGGATATTCGCGACGTGGAGGTGGTCAACGCGCGGATGAAGGGGATCGATATCGGCGCGGAGGGCTGGTATGAGGTGAATGTCAGCAATGTCCGCTGCTCGCTGGACCCGGAGGTGGCGCATCTGCCCGGCAGCATCGGCCTGCACTATCAAAAATGCACCGATAGCCTGGTGTCCGGGGTGATCATCATCGGCTACGAAACCGGTCTGCGTAGCGACAGTTCCAGCAACGATATCCAACTCGTGCATGTGTGGAATTTCCCCGGCAACGGCCCGCTGAAGTATTGCTTCTACTGCAACGGCTGGAACGATTCCTATCACCAGTGCTACGCGGATAGTCCTTTCGACGGCGATAATCCGGCCTATGGCTTCTATGTCGCGCGCCCGTTCAATCGCATCGTCAGCGGGCGCATCTATTGTAACGACTTCGCTACCGATGGCCGCGCCATCGGCATCTTCATCGAACCCGGTGCCACCCACGGCAGCTATCTGGCCAACCACTTCACCGCCCGCGAAGGCCATCGCATCGGCGCCGCCTTTGCCGGCAATCTCGATGCCGCCACCATCCTCGGCAACTCCTTCGCCCCCACGGTCATCGACGGCCTGGTCTGCCAGCTCCCCTCCGGCGGTGGCGGCGAGAGCCGAATGCCGGAGTTGAAGATCGTCAAGGGGGAATAACCGAAGAATTTACCGGATATACAGGATGGTTAGGATGGGTTCCATGAGAATATAGGGATATCTCGTGTTACACTTTTGTTTGTTGGTTGCATGGGCGAGACGTCCGCGCTCCCAGGAAACTTATCCTGCCTATCCTGTATATCCTGTTAAATAATTCAGACCACCGGCTGTCGGTCGAGGTCGCTATAGGGGTAGTGGCCGCGCGCTTTCAGTTTGGCCAGCAGCATGGCGCCGCCGTCGCGAATGGCGAATTCCATTTCACTGCGAAAGATTTCCATGCAGAGCAGCAAGCAATGACGGCGGCGGCCGATGTAAAAGCCGGTGCCGTTCGGGGCATATTCGTCGAGGATGAGGCAGCGGTTCGGTTGACCTTCCACCGGGATCTCGCAGGTTTCGCGCGGGGCGAGTACCGCCTGCTGGGAATAGAAACCGGTCATGGTGAAGATATGGCACAGCCGCCGTTCGATGTGATTGAAGGGAAGGTTGGCGTCCGCTTTCTCCTTCAGCGCTGGCATCGGCAAGCGGGTGAAGGCGACCAGTTCATACGTCCCGATGCGGTTCGGCTTCGGTCCCTGACCGTCAGGCTCGATCAACTCCATGGTGGCAAAACCGGTGCCGGGAAGATGGCGCGGAAAGTAATACATATCGACCGCACCGCCGACGTGAAACGGCACCACCGCGTGGCCGACCAGATCGTGCATCGGCCCCAACACCTTCTCCAACCCCGCCTGCTTGAGCCGGTAATAACGCTGCTCGTCTTCCGCGCTAAATTGAGCGGCAGGTTTCGTTTTCTGAAACAGCTTTGTCAGCCATTGCACCATCACGAGTATCCTCTGAAAGCGGTCTACGGTTGCGATAGACAATCCCGGTTATGGAATCCGGCATCCTGCATCTTAACGCCTGCATCCCGCCTCCTGCAACATCGCGATGGTCGCCGTTTCAATCTGCTGCAGCGCTTCCGGGCAAAGGCGCGACCAGTTGCTGGTGCGCGTTTCATAGCCGCCGCGCGGGAACGCTTCGGCGGTGGGAATATAGCCGGCATACCCGTTGCACATGTGCGCCAGGAAGGTGAAGCGGGTGGGGGAGTGCAGCTTCACCTGCAACTGCGCCTCGACGAACGGTTCGCCCATCCAGGCCACCAGCGCGACGTCGCCCAGCCGGAATATTTGAATCTCGTAGTCGAGCATCGCCTGGCAATCGCGCTGCGCCTGCAAGTCGAGCACGGCATGGGCATACACCCAATCACGTTGCGGGAACGCGTGCGCAGCATCCGTCCAGATCGGCTCCGGGTTAGCCGCCACCAGCGCGCGCGCCGCCGCGACTTCCGCCGGGTCGGGCGTGCGGAGGGGAAGAGGCAGGATGCGCGTCGCCATCTGCAATGTCGGGTTCTCGAGGGCTTCTAATCGTTGCAGCACCGTCGCGGCCGTCTCGGTCAACTGTTGTCCCATCGTGTAATGATTGTCAATTTGCGTCGGGTCGAGGTGGTTGCAATGGTGGATGTTCCCGCACGCGCCATTGAGCACCAGCGGTACGCAATCTCCGCCGCAGAGCGTACGCACACCATCCCCCCATGTCCCCGGCCAGCCGGGTGAGACCCAGCGCTGCGGGAAGCCGTGGACGGGATGGCAGGTGTGATGCAGCAGCACGGCCAGCACGTTGCCGCTTTCCCCGGTAAAGGTCATTACGCCGACTTCGGGATCGATCGGGCCTTCGGCATGGAGGATATGCGGATCGCCGACGCGGGGATGGGTGCGGGCGGAGCCGTCGCGCATCACAAAACGGCGATTGAATGCCACCCGTCCATCGATCCCGCGCCCGATGTGTACCTGTGCCGGCTGCAATGCCGCGCAAGCTTGGACGGCGGCGTCGATGATCCGCGGTATGGCAAACTCGTTGTAGCGCGCATCACCGCCGCGCAAAAACCACAATTCGTCCGGCAGCGGATATTCTTCGCTGATGATCTCCCCGCCCAGGCCGGGCGCGGCGTGGATCTGGGTCGCATGCAGCATCACCGCGCCGAGTTCGAGATGGCAGCGTCGCGCCACTGCGTCGCGAATCTGCTTCCCATACGGCGACATGATCAGGCAGAGATCGACGGCAATGATCACGCAGCGTTGCCCGCCTTCTTCCAATGCCAGCGCGCGCGCAAATAAGGGCTCGCGAATCTCTTCCACCGGCCGGTAACTGCCGATATCGCCCGCCAATTGAATCCCCATCGCCGGCGAGATATCGACTAACGCCGCCCCCGCACGCAAAAATGTCGCTGTCATAACGATGCCTTCCTCGTTGAAAAGATCTAACCGCAGCAGCGCAGCGAGAAAGATAAGATTCGCCTGAATTCTCTACCGCTTTCCATCAACGGCCCAAGCTCTTCTCTGCACTCGTATCCGGATTGAATCCCCCATCCCCCATCCTGCATCCTGCATCCCGCATACTGTATCCTGCCCTCCATCCTGCATCCGTCACTTAATCAACATCAAATTCACCGCGCCCGCCGCGGCGAGAAGCAAGATGACCGCGGTGAAGGCTTGCTCGGAGATGCGCGGCAGCATCCAGCGACCGACGAAGACACCGAGCAGGACGGCGGGCGTGAGCATCAAGTCGAGCATCAGCGAATTGTGAGTGAACAGCCCCTGGTGTAGATAGATCGGCACTTTGCTGGCGTTGATCGTCATGAAATACCAGGCGATGGTACCCATCAGTTGTTCCTTGGGTAGTTGCTGGGCGGTCATAAAAATACTCATAATCGGCCCGGCGGCGTTGGAGACGGTGGTGGAAAAACCAGCCGCCATGCCGGTGCCGGCGACGCCGATCGGCGAATGAGGCGCAAATTTCTCCCCCATTTTCCCCTGCAGCAGGTGCAACGCCAGCATGAGCAGCACCAACCCGCCGATGATGGGATTCATCAACGCCTTGGTATGGTCTGTTTGTCCGAAGTAGTGCAGCGCCCAGGCCCCGAGCACCATGCCGCCCACTACCCACGGCAGCAGGCGCACCAGAATGCCCCATTGCGCGTGCCGCCGATACCAGGCCACCGCGAAGATGTCGGCGAAAACCAGCAGCGGCAGCATCACCCCCACCGAATTCCATCCCCCGAATGCCTGCGCCAACAGCGTCACGGTGAGAATCCCCACCCCCGGCATTCCGGTCTTCGACATCCCGATCAATAAGGCCCCCAGGCCTCCGACAACCCATTGCCACAACAAAATCTGCATGATTGTAAAACCGCCGCGTCAGTGTAGCAGAAACAAGCGGATCAGTGTGGGAGTATGGGAGTGTGTGAGTAGGGGAGTAAATTACGCCAACGGTTCCTACGGAACTAGAAATTCCCACACTCCCACACTCCCACACTCCGTACTACGAAACTCCGCTCTCATACCGCTTCAAAGTGGCTAACTCACGCGGAAGGTGAATGGCGGCGGGTTCCCAGCCGATCCATTCGCCGCTAAGGAATCCCGTATACCCGAGTTGATATAGCAGCGCGATGGCGCGGCGGTGATCGATGGCGCCTTCACCGATCGGCAGCAGCGTCAGCGGTTCTCCCGGGGTGCCGTCGTGAATGTGTAGGTGCCGAATCCACGGGCGTAGCAGCGCGAAAGAATCATCGATAGTGACGCCGGCCGTGCGCACCGGGTGCATGATATCCCAGTTGACGGCGATGGCCGGATGATCGACCTGGCGCATGATTTCCGCGACGTGCGCCGGATTGCACCAGTCATCATGGGTTTCCAGGCAGACGCTCACTCCACGTTGTTCCGCCAGATCGGCGACGGACAGCAGCGATTCCGCGACCAGCGCTATAGCGGCCTCTCGCGTGACTCCCGCCGGAATTTGCCCGCCGAACACGCGGATGCACGGGGCGCCGATGTCTGCCGCCAGCGCAATCGCCTGCGCGAGGTCTGCGCGGTGTTGCCCATTGGTTTCCGGATTGGCAAAGACGCAGGAGGTGGCCACGCAGGCAAACGCGATCTGCTGCGCTTCGGCCAGTTGCCAGGCGTCATGTCGCGCTTCCGGCGACGATGCCAGTTCAATGCCATGCCGTTGCCCACTCCCGATGCGCGGCTCGATGCCGTCATACCCGAAGTCTTTCGCCATTGCCAGAATCTCCGCCAACGGCAACTCGGGCGTCGAGAAGGTCATAAACGAATAACGCATACCGTGTCCTTTCCCCGGGGATTATCGTAAAAGCGACGAGTGAACATACTGAAGTTTACCTTCGCTGCGTCCCGCATTTTTGCCTGCTCACGTTGCATGAAATTAATGAGGTAACTCCCTCTGGCGCGCGAGCGTCCCCGCGAGCACTCCGGTGGTTGAGTAGACCATGGATGGTCGTATCGAAACCACCGGAGTGCTCGCGGGGACGCTCGCGCGCCAGAGCGACTGGAACGGTGAATAAATAAAGCGCGATCGAGAAGGCAGTCGTGTCTATCTGCCTCCTTCTTTAGCGCCATTCCGCCGGCGGTGGGGTATGCCAGTGTTCCGTGGTGACCCGATTCGGGAACATCCCCAGCGTGTCATGCTGCCCTTCGCCGGCCCAGAGCCAGTCGGTTTCGGCGTAATAGCCGGCGCCGTGCGCGTAGGGGGTGTATTCCGGATGGGAGAGGAAATCGTTGCGCGGCCATAGCGCGCGGAGCGCGAAGGTGTCGCTGATGGCGTGATATTCGTAGCTATTGTTGCGCGATTCCGGATGGCAGGCATATCCCGGACCGCGTTCGATTAGCGGTAACAGCGTTTCCTGCGTGCTGGTGGCCATTTCCAGAAAGCTCAATGGGATGCCGCCGTCGAGAAAGACGATGTCAGGGAAGGGGTCGATGCAGCACCACTTCTTCCAGGCTTCCATCCAGACTTCGCTGACGAAATGCCCGCCTTTGCGATCCAGTAAGCCGCCGGTACCGCAGACGCAGCGCGCCGGGATACCCAGCGCCAGCGCGAAGCTGACAAAGGTGAACCCATAATGCACGCAAAAGGCGATGGGATTAGCCTGGAACTCGCCGTAATGCGCCTTGCGCCAGGCGAGAATCGTCTGCGCGTCCCACGGGCAGTATTCCGCGTGCTGATAGGGTTGGGTATCCCCCCAACTGCAGGTGAATTGCCGCGATACCCAGGAGGCTAATGCCCGTGCACGCGCCCAGGGAGCGGTGATGGTTTGAATCTCCCCCGGTACCAACGCGCGCAATTCGGCGAATTGCGGGTGATCCGGTCTTTCCCAGCGCATCGCCGGCGGCGCGGAGTCGGCCAGCGCCGACTCGTCCAGCCGCAAGCGCACGATATATTCACCACGCACGCAATGCTGCACGCTCATGCGCTCATTCTGCCAGCTTTGCCCGCCGTCCAGGCTCAATGCGCTGTCCGGATTTTCGACCGCGCCGGAAAGCGCCAGCATCCAGCCGTTCATCGCCGCGTTGTCCGACCACAACTCGATGACATTCTCCCCGCCGCGCACATCGGTGGCCGCCAACGGCAAGGCATACCAACTCCAGTAATAACTCGGTGGATCGCACGGCGCCAACGCGAACTCTCGCCCGTTAACCGTCACCCGCAACGGCAGCGCGCACCCGTCCCGCGCCTTGCCCAGCACATACAGCGTGCCGCCGGTCGTCACGCGCGCCGGCAAGTGCAACACCTTGCGCGCATGCCGTCGTTTCGACAATTCTTCGCACACCAAATGCATGACCCGACCGGTCTCAGAATAGAAGAGCTTACTCATGATGTCTCCTCAGCGTTCTTCTGCGGTAATAAATCGTGTGCGTTCAGGCCATCCTGGCGCGCGAGCGTCCTCGCGAGCACTCCGGTGGTTGAGTAGACCACGGAGGGTCGTATCGAAACCACCGGAGTGCTCGCGAGGACGCTCGCGCGCCAGGGGTAGCGGAACGGTTACCTTCTACAAAATCTGCGTAATCTGCGGTTAAAAAACTGTGGTCGTTGACTACCAGGCAAAACGGTTCCCAAACTTCCTATTCAGCTTCCAAGGCCTCAATCATCTCTATTGGAATCTCCGCGCAATAGATCTGTTGCACACCGGTGCGGTCGGAATTGAACACCACCCAGTGGCGGTCGGGGGAGATGTAGGCGTGCGGGTGGGAATCTTGCCAGGCACCGCGCTCTTCCGCGCGGCGATAGGAAGCGCGCGCCGGGCAGACGGTCGTCACCCGATTGGTCTGCACCGCGCCGATCACCACCGCATCCGGATCGGCGGCGTCGCCGCAGAAGATGCGTCCCGACGGCTCGACGCCCAGGTGGTTCAATTGCAGCGGCGCGCAATAGACGCGGGCCGCTTCGCCCGGTCGCACGCCGACAATCGGCCCTTTACCGAGATCGTAATCGTCCTGCAGGTTCAGCGTGAGCAGAATTTCTTTGCTGGTGCCACGCCAGGTTTCATGACCGGAGACGCTGGCAGTGTAGGGCGGACCAACCTGCAGGCGGATAACGTTCCCGCTGGGAATCTCCAGCAAAAAGAGGGTACAGCCTTCCGGGCCTACCAGCACCTCGCGCCTGCCGTCGGGCAAGTAGCGGCAACCGCGGTTATGCTGCACCATCAGCAGTTTTCCCGCGCCGGGCTCGAACTGTAAATGTTGATTGCAGATATAGGGGTCGGTGTGTATGATCTCGCAGTGTTCCGTATGCAGATCGACCAGCCCGACGCCGAAGCATTGTGGCGCATAAGAGAGCGTGCGACTGAACACGCCGTAACGCTCGTTAGGTGAAATCAGCACCCCGGCGCCCGCGGGCAGCGACTCCGGCAGTGGAATCACCGCCGACTGCTCGCGTTCCAGATCGACGCGGACGATCTCCGCGTGGCCGTGCGCATTCACCCGTTGAAAATAGAAACGCCCATCGCTCATAAACGCGCCGGTACCGCGCCCGATCACGCGCGTTTCCCAACTGCCGAACTCGCAGGCGACATATTCCACCGGATTCACCGCCTCCGGTGCCTGGCGCATATACACGAAACACTGCGCATTCGGTGGGCACCAGGGGAATTCGCAGTAAATATTGCTCTTATCGACCGTCTCATCCGTCGCCTGATAGACGACCACGCCATTGTCGAATGTTTCGCAGGGGGAACGCATAACACTCTCCAAGTTGGAAGGATAAATATTGGAGCTAAAACTACTTGACTGCCGGCAGCTTGTGGCAAATCGCCGGTGGTCAGATCGCTGCGAGATTCTCTCGCCTGACTTGGTCGAGATGGCGAAATGTTTCTGCCGTTATCCGGTGAACCAGAGGGAGACTGATCGATTACGAGAATTGCTGTCTTACCCGACACTACTGGCGAATAGTATAAACACCCGGCTCAATCTTCTGCGAAATCTGCGTAATCTGCGGTTAAAAAACTTTGCTCGTTGACACCCAGGCGAAACGGTTCCGTTATGCCTTTCGCGCTAACTGCGCTCCTAAATCCCGCATACGCTGCATCAACTCGGTATCATTCGCCACTTCACCGCTGTTGTTGACGCCGGCGGCGACCACTAATTCCTCGACGTGCGTAAAACCGAGCACTTTCAGCACACCTGTCAGCATCTGGGTGTGCGCTTCGTAGGATGCCGTCTGGGGATTGCCCTGGGTAATGATGAGCACCGCCGTCTTCCCCGGCGCCATGCGGCTGGTGAAATCGCTGTTCAAGTAGGGGTAAAGCCGGTCGATAAACAGCTTGAGTTGGCCGGTAATGCTGCCCATATAGATGGGACCACCCAGTACCACCACATCCGCGGCGTCGATCCGCGGGTAGAGCGCGGTCATCTCGTCCTTTTCCGCGCATGCGCCGGTCGTCTTGCAACGATAACACGCCTGACAACCGCGCATAGTGACCGCATTGAGCGAGACCAGGCTCGTCTCCGCGCCGGCTGCGGCGGCGCCTTCCAGCAACGTCTCCATCAACACCGCGGTATTGCCCGTGGTACGCGGACTGCCGTTAAAACCGATCACCTGTGTCATGTAGATACCCCTTATGTTACATATTCACAGGATAAACAGGATAGTAAGGATTTGCGGCTGCGCTGTATCGCCGAAGGCGCATTTATCCTTACGATCCTGCTATCCTGTTGAAATAATTACGACCCCGCCCGTCGCCGGTGCACTTGCATGACGTCGCTCAACGTGTTGATGCGGGCAATGATTTCTTGCAGGTTTTTCACGCCGGTGGTATCGACCTGCAGGATAATCAGCGCCAGGTGCTTTTTGGTGTCCGAAGTGACGCGCGCGGAACGGATATTCATTTTCGTTTCGGAAAAGACCGCCGCGATATCCGCGAGCAGGCCCACCCGGTCGAGCACGGAGATCTCCAGATCCGCTTGATACATGCCGGCCTGACCGGTATCCTGCCACTCGATGGTCATCAGCCGCCGGGATTCCTCGGGATCATCGCGCGTCTTCCGCAGGTTCGGGCAATCCATGCGGTGGATCGTCACGCCTTTGCCGCGAGTGACGTAACCCAGCAGCGTGTCGCCCGGAATCGGCAGGCAGCATTTCGACAGGCGAAAGAGCACGCCGTCGATGCCGGAGGAGGACACCGTGATTGGTAATTCTCCCTGTTCCGCCAGCGCTTCGGTGGTAGAGCGCAGTTCGTCGAGCGATTTCTTCGGAATATCCTCGCGGATGCGATGCACGACGCCTTCCGCCGTCATTTCGCCGTAGCCGATTAGCGCATACAGGTCGTCAATGGAGACCAGGTTCGATTTGGTCGCGATGGACTGCAGCTTGTCCTGCTTCAAAATCTCTGCTGCCGGCACGCTTTGCCGTTTGCATTCCTCTTCCAATGCCTGTCGTCCGCGCTGGATATTCACCTCGCGGTTTTGCTTGCGAAACCAGGCTTTGATCTTATTCCGCGCATGGTTGCTGCCAACGATGTTCAGCCAGTCCAGGCTGGGTTTCTGATTGGCGCGGACAAGGATTTCGGCCACGTCGCCGTTTGAAAACTGGTAGGTCAACGGCACCAGCCGTCCGTTCACCTTCGCACCGGCGCAGCGCGAACCGAGATCGGTGTGAATACGATAGGCAAAGTCGATCGGCGTCGAGCCTGCCGGCATGTCGATGATGTCGCCATTCGGGGTGAACACGAAGACCTGATCCTTGAACAGGTTCACTTTCAGCGCATCGAGCCAGTCTTCTTCGCTCTTGGCCTCGGATTGCATCTCCAGCAGCGAGCGCAGCCACGTCACCTTCTTCTCGAATTCGATGTCGCGCGTCCCGCCTTCTTTATAATGCCAGTGCGCGGCGATGCCCACCTCCGCCGTGCGATGCATCGCCCAGGTGCGTATCTGCACTTCCAACGGCTGGCCATGCGGTCCGAGCACCTTGGTGTGCAGCGACTGGTACATATTGGGTTTCGGCTTGGCAATGTAGTCGGTGAACATATTCGGCAACGGCAGCCACAGGTTGTGCACCTCGCCGAGGGCGGCGTAGCATTCCTGCACCGTATCGACCACCACGCGGATCGCTTCCAGATCGAGGATCTGGTTGAAATCGACGTCCTGGCTTTTCATCTTATTGTAAATCGAGAAGAAGTGCTTGGGACGCCCGACAACATCCGGATGAATCCCCTGTCGCTCCAGCCGTTCGCTCAGTTGCGTGATGGCGGTGCTGATCACCCCTTCGCGTTCGGCGCGCGTGCGATTGACGTGCGTCTGAATTTCGCGATAGGCCTCCGGTTCCAGCGAACGCAGCGAAAGGTCTTCCAATTCCCACTTGATTTTCCAAATTCCCAGCCGATGCGCGATCGGCGCGAAGATTTGCAGCGTCTCATCGGCGATCCGGCGCTGATCCGCCTCCGCGAGGAATTTCAGCGTGCGCATATTGTGGAAGCGGTCAGCCAGCTTAATCAGAATGACGCGGACGTCTTTCGCGGTGGCCAGCAGCATCTTGCGCAGGTTTTCCGCCTGGCGTTCCTCATGGCTGTGGAAGTGCAGCGTGCCGAGTTTGGTCACGCCTTCCACCAGGTTGGCAACTTCCGCGCCGAAGCGGTGCGCGATGTCTTCCCGCGTGACCGGGGTGATGTCGCCATGCTCGCGTTCCAGCATGCCATCTTCGATCGTGTCATGCAGCAGCGCGGCGGCGAGGGTCGATTCATCCATTTCCAATTCGGTCAGCACGTAGGCCACTTCCAATGGATGGATGATATAGGGATCGCCGGACTTGCGGAACTGACCGTCGTGGATCTGCGCGGCAAATTCGTAGGCGCGCAACAACACGTCGCGATTGTAGTTCGGCGCGTAGCGTTCGACACGCGACAACACGGTATTCAATCGCTCATCCAGTCGGCCTTCGAGTTTTGGAATTCCGACACTCAGCATCCCACACGACTTCCCCGCACGTATCCGCTGCCAAAACGGAAGTTGACGGTGAAAAGTTCTTTTTCGTAGTCAATTATACGTGGAATTGAAGCTAAAAGGCAATCATCTATCCGGAAAATTACGCTTTCTTCGCCGTAGATATGGGCCGCCGGCTTCCAGCCGGCCAAAACAAGCCGGCTGGAAGCTTAACGCCGTTAAAATAAGCTTGGTTTGCCAGGGCGTTTCGCGCGTTGCGCGGTGGTTGAGTAGACCATGGATGGTCGTATCGAAACCACCGGAGTGCTCGCGGCCAGGGGAGCCTGAACGGTTACGCGTAGCGTTATAAACCACCGAATCAAGCCTATTTTAACAACATTAGGCTGGAAACCGGCAGACAATCCATCGCGTCCATCCAGTCAAGCCTTTTCAAGGAAACCGAAAGATGGTAAGATCATCTCGGCGCCATGCCGAGGATCTTCGGTGTGGCTCTTTGTTGTCTGCGTCACAATTCACCCGGAAGGCCCCTTGCGGGTTTTGGAGTCAGTATGAACATTGCCGTCTGTATCAAGCAGGTTCCGCAAACCACCAACGTCAAAATCAACCCGGAAACCAATACCCTCATTCGTGAGGGGGTGGAATCGCAAATCAATCCCTTCGACCTGTATGCGCTGGAAGAAGCCGTGCGCGTAAAAGAGCGGCTGACCGCGGCTGGTGAGCCCAGCACGGTGACGGTGATCTCGATGGGCCCACCGCAAGTCGAAGCGGCCTTGCGCGAAGCGATCACCCTGGGTGCCGATGAGGCTGTGCTGCTCTCCGACCGGGCATTCGCCGGCGCCGATACCTGGGCAACCGCCTATGTGCTGGCGGCCGCGGTGCAGCGCGCCGAAGCGCGGCTGGTCTTCTGCGGCATGCAGGCCATCGACGGCGATACCGCGCAAACCGGCCCCGGCATCACCATCCATGCCGATCTGGCGCTGGCAGCCTATGTGAGCAAAGTCGAAGAGATCGATAACAACCGGGCAAAAGTCTACCGCCTGTTGGAAGAGGGGTACGAAGTCTGTGAGGTGTCGTTGCCGGCGCTCTTCACCGTGGTCAAAGAGATCAATGAGCCGCGCACACCCTCCATCCGCGGGAAGATGCGCGCCAAATCGGCGCAGATCCCGGTATGGACGGCGGCGACGCTGGGACTCGATCCCGAGAAATGCGGCCTCAAAGGCAGTCCGACCCAGGTGGTGAAAATCTTCTCGCCCAGTCACCGCGCCGGCGGAGAATGCTGGGAAGGCGACGCGCCGGAATTGGCCGCGAAACTGCTGGATATCCTGCGGGAGCGCGTTACCGTGTAAGAAAATGCAGAATGAAGAATTCAGAATGCAGAATGGAGAATATTTTTAGGAGACAGGTGAATGCGTGAGGATATACAGCGATTATTAGACCGGATGGAGAATTTCGCTTCGGATATTATTGATCTGGTCGAGGAGATTCCTAATACACTGGTTGGGCGGCACATCGGTGGCCAAATCCTTCGCTCCGGCACGTCGACAGCAGCAAACTATGAAGAAGCTTGCGCAGGAGAGAGTCATGCCGACTTTATCCATAAGATGCAAATCGTACTAAAAGAAATGCGGGAAACCCGTTTCTGGTTGCGTATGATCAAGCGGCGAAAATGGCCTATTGCTGCTATCGCTGTCGAACTACACGCCGAAGCAGATCAACTCTGCCGTATATTCACGAAATCTGTCATGACTGCCAAAAATATTAAGCCCAAAAAGGAAAATGAGATTGATACGGGTATAAACAAGTAGCCCTTTCAATTCGACATATATATTCTGCATTCACAATTCTGCATTCTCCATTGTGCATTACCAAAAGGGGAACAATCGATGTCAATTCGCGTCATCACCGAAAAATGTGTTGGCTGTAAAATGTGCGTGAAATCGTGCCCGTCGCAGGCGGTGGCGATGGATGGCAAGTTGGCGACCATCGCCGTGGAAAGCTGCACGTTTTGTGGTTCCTGTGTAAGCAGTTGCAAATTCAACGCCATCGTGATCGAAATCGAAAAGCAGGCGCGCGAGGATCTGTCGCAGTATTCCGGCGTGTGGGTCTATGGCGAACAGCACGGTGGCGTGCTCGCGGGCGTGGTGCCGGAATTGATTGGCGTGGGCCGCAAGTTGGCCGATGCGCGCGGTTGCCCGCTGGCGGTAGTGACGTTGGGCAGCGAGTTGGATGCGCTGGCGGAACAAATCGCGCATTACCCGGTCGACAAAGTGTATGTCTGCGACCATCCGCGGTTGGCGCGCTATCGCCCGGAGCCCTATACCCGCATGTTGTCCTATCTGGTGCGTCAGCATAAGCCGGAGATCGTGCTGGCCGGCGCGACCACCACCGGACGCGGATTCCTATCGCGCGTCGCTGTCGATCTATATACCGGCCTGACCGCCGATTGCACCGGATTGGAGATTGGCGAAGATGGCCTGCTCTATCAGACGCGCCCGGCGTTCGGCGGCAACATCATGGCCACCATTCTCTGCCCGTATACCCGCCCGCAGATGTCCACCGTGCGCCATAAAGTGATGCCGCCCGCGCAACCCGGCCCCACCGCCAGCGCGGAGATCATCAAACAGGCGCCGTTGGAAGCGCTGTTGACCTCACACGTCAACATTCTCGACTTCATCACCGACACCACGCAGAAGGTCAACATCGTCGAGGCCGATATTATCGTCTCCGGCGGTCGTGGGCTCGGTAAGCCGGAGAATTTCGCCCTATTGCATGAACTGGCCGATCTACTCGGTGGCGCGGTGGGCGCCTCCCGCGCGGCGGTAGACGCCGGCTGGATGCCCTATCCGCATCAGGTAGGCCAGACCGGGAAAACCGTCTGCCCGAAACTCTATATCGCCTGCGGCATCTCCGGCGCCGTGCAGCACCTGGCCGGCATGTCTTCCTCCGATTGCATCATCGCCATTAACAAGGATCCAGACGCTCCCATCTTCCAGGTGGCGGATTTCGGCTTCGTGGGCGATGTCATCGAAGTGGTGACCGAGCTGATCAAGCAGATCAAAACCGGGAAACGGGAATTGACGACGGTCTGACCTGCCGCCATTCGCGTATCAGCATACGGGCCGTGCGCCCGCCGGTTTACCGGCGGGCGCACGGCCCGTTTGTTCTTAGAAAATTCCGTGTGATTTTTTTCACAATCTTTTCCGCTAGCGGCAGGAATACCACGCCGGGACAGGAATAGGGAAGAAGGCCCTTGTGTTAAGGGCACTCTGACCGTTCCCTCTTGAGGAGGATGATGATGGCAAAGATTCCTGTTGCCTTGCAGTTGTATACGGTTCGTGATGAGACGGCCAAAGACTTTATCGGCACTTTACGCCGGGTGGCGCAGATCGGCTATGTCGGCGTGGAGTTTGCCGGCTTTGGCGATTTAACGGCTGCCGAGTTGAAATCCGTGATCGGTGACCTGGGTTTGAGCCCGGTCAGCGCGCACGTGGGGATGGAGGCGCTGGAAGAAGGCGCGATCCTGGATTACCTGACGGAAGTCGGCTGCCCATACGTAGCCGTCCCCTGGATGCCGCAGGAACTCCGCGAAGATGCCGCCGGCTGGCGCAATGTCGCCCAGCGCATGACCGCCATTGGCGCCAAAACGCAAGCCAAAGGCATCACGCTGTGCTACCACAACCATGCCTTCGAGTTCGAGAAATTTGACGGGCAGTACGGCCTTGATATCCTCTACGGCAATTCCGACCCCAGCCTGGTGCAGGCCGAGTTGGATTTGTATTGGGTCCAGAAGGGTGGCGAATCGCCTGCGGCGTATGTGAGTAAATTTGCCGGCCGCGACCCGCTGTTGCACCTGAAAGACATGGCCCCCGACGGCAACTTCACCGAAGTCGGCACCGGCATCATCGACTGGGACGCCGTCTTCGCCGCCGCTCCCGGCGCCGGGACGACCTGGTACATCGTGGAGCAGGATAGCTGCCAGCGCCCGACGCTGGAGAGTGTGGAAATCAGCTTCAACAACCTGAAAGCCCGCGGCATCGCGTAAGCATCGCGAATAGGTTCCGCTTACTTGAAGGACCGGCGCTTATCTTGTGCGCCGGTCCTTCAAGTATCAACTACTTGTAGCGGATCATCATGTTGGATTGTAGTAAGGAAATATAGCGATTGTCAGCCAAGGTCGGTGGTTGAGTAGCCTGGAGCGGAGCGGAAGGCGTATCGAAACCACCACGTTGACCTGAACCGGGTGGTTTCGATACGCCCTTCACTCCGTTCCGGGCTACTCAACCACCGACATTTACTGTTTCCTTGATAAGCAGATTTCAATAGACGACCAATTACAACGATCAACCCACAACTAATACTTCCCATACGTCCGCGCCGTCTCGATCATCGCGCGCAGGTTTTCGTC
>Ga0118677_10001893_pt1 | contig 43312 bp, 25 predicted proteins | sample AliMusrvi5mmetaG_FD_86154 | JGI IMG/M metagenome (GOLD analysis project Ga0118677, IMG submission 86154)
CCACGCCCCACGCTCCACGCCCCCTCCTGGCTCGAAATTCGCGGTGCCCGCCACAACAACCTGAAGAACATCGACGTCAAGATCCCCCTCGGCGCCTTCACCGTGGTCACGGGGCCAAGCGGCAGCGGCAAGAGTTCGTTGGTCGAAGATGTGCTCTATGCTTCGCTCGCCCGCACGTTGCATCGCGCAAAAACCTTCGCCGGTGCCCACGATTCAATCCGCGGCATCGAGCAGATCAACAAGGTAATCCGCGTCGATCAGCAGTCCTTGGGTCAGACTCCCAGTTCCAACCCGGCCACGTTCACGGGGGCGCTAGACCTCATCCGCGCGCTCTTTGCGCAACTGCCCGAGGCGAAACTTCGTGGATACCAGCCCCGGCGGTTCAGCTTCAATGTGCCCGGTGGTCGTTGCGAGAAGTGCGAAGGCAACGGCCAGCTTCGCATCGAGATGCACTTCCTGCCCGACGTCTGGATTGAGTGCGATACATGCCACGGCCATCGCTACAATGAGGAGACGCTCTCCGTCCGCTACCACGGCAAGTCGATCGCCGAGGTATTGGACATGCCCTGCGGCGAGGCCGTGCAGCTTTTCAAGAGCATACCCAAGATTCGCCGCATCCTGCAAACGCTGTGCGACGTGGGCCTCGATTATCTCACGCTCGGCCAACCGGCCCCGACGCTCTCCGGCGGTGAAGCTCAGCGCGTGAAACTGGCCGCCGAACTCTCCCGACCCGATACCGGCAACACGCTCTACCTGCTCGACGAGCCGACCACTGGCCTGCACTTCGACGACTTGGCCAAGCTTCTGGACGTGCTCAATCGCCTCGTCGAGTTGGGCAACACGGTCGTGGTCATCGAGCACAATCTCGACGTCATCAAGACGGCCGACTGGGTCATCGACATGGGACCAGAAGCCGGCGATGAAGGCGGCTGCGTCGTCGTCGCAGGGACTCCTGAAGACGTGGTGGCGCATGCACAACAGGCGCGCAGGAAGAATGCCGGCGGCTTGCCACTTCACATATCCTACACCGGCGAAGTCCTGGCAAAAGTTCTTGCCGCCGGTCCTCTTGAACCGCGCAAGCTGTTTGACTTCGCCAAGGCCGAGGCCCAGCACGAGGGCGATCGCGATATCACCGAAGTCGGCCAGGACGCCCGCATGCCATGGGAAATCGACGGCCGTCACTGGCACACCGTGGCCCGCGTCGGTCGCAATGGCAAGCCCTGCCGCTGGGAAGGCCGCATCTTGGGCGACGTGATCGACCGCATCCAAAACCAATCGGAGTTATTCAGCGAAACCGACTGGAACTCGCGATCCGTCGTCGAGATCTCCGCCGCCAAGAAGTCCGACGGCTGGTTCTTTCATGCCATTACCGGCGAGGAATGGCTTCTGAAAATGAAATTCCGCACGGCGCGCAACACATTCTCCCGAGATGAACTCGTGCGGCGGCTGGATCTCAAGCCGCTGAACGATATGCCTGTGCTGCCACTCTACGGCACCGAGCCGCGGGCGAAAATCCGCAGCCTCCGCGGTCCATGGCAGGAGATTGAACTCCGCGTGCATGGTTATAGCGAGATCGACCGGCCGGAGTTCTGGACGTTTATCGATCAGGCCGTGGGCGGGTTCGGCAAATACTCGAAGCAAGCCCAAGTCAAGACCGACATCTTGCAACCCTGGAAGCAACTCGGCCGCAAGTGGCATTTTGCCCGCCGCGGTTTCCCCTTGGGTGGCAAAATCGCGTGGGAGCTGGAAGTACTTGAGGAATTGGTCGAACTACTCAACGAAGCGGCCCCATACGGTCAACTGCTTTGGAACAACAAGCAGGTCGTGCCACTATATGTGCCGCAGCAGCGCGAGGCTTGGGCCGCCGTGCAAACGAAAAAACTCGATGCGGTCTACTTGCACCTCACCGGACCCAAGGGTCGCTTTGCCCAGGGCCGGATTACCGGCTTGGGGTTCGAGGCCCAGGTCGATGGCGAGAAGACCGGCATGGACGTCCTGCGGATCAAGTTCCGCTCGACCGAAGACTTGCATCACGGTGATCTTGCCGCGTTTCTGAAAGAACACCTCGCGGCGTTGGAGAAAAAAGAGTAGCGCAGCCGCTCGCGGCTTCTTTGTAAAATGGATTTTAATCCGTTTGAACGGAATGAATTCCGTTCCACGGAGCAAACCTGAAACAGCAACACCATGACCGAATCGCTTCTCCCACAACGCTTCCTCTTCCGCTTCGCGGCCCCGTGCCTCTATCGCAACCCGCCCTGGAAAGCCAGTGGAGCGGGACTGGACGAAAAGCACCGACTGATCAACCTGGCCGAGCTGGAAGACCAGCCGGCGATGGCCGAGGTTTCGGCTGCGTGGAGCGAAGCGGGACTTGTCTTTGCCGTGTCAGTCAGCGGAAAGAAGCAGCCGGTATGGTGCCGTGCCTCGCGTCCGGAGGATAGTGATGGCCTACAAATCTGGATCGACACCCGCGACGTGCATAATGTGCATCGTGCCAGCCGCTTTTGCCACCGCTTTATTTTTCTGCCTAGCGGCAGCGGCCGCAAACTCGACGAAGCCTTTGGCCAGTCGTTGCCGATCAATCGTACGCGCGAACCGGCACGTCCAGTGTCCGCGGGGCTTTTGCAGGCCCGTAGCCAAATTCGACCCGACGGCTATCGGCTGGACTGTTTTATTCCGGCGGAGGCGATGCTGGGCTTTGAGCCGGCTGAGCATCCCCGGCTCGGTTTTACTTACGCCGTCATCGATCGCGAATTAGGCGAGCAAACCTTCAGCATCGGCCGGCCGATGCCCTATGACGAAGACCCCAGCCTCTGGGCAACGCTGGAACTGGTTCCATAGAGACTAATTTTGACACCTCAATTTTATTTAATCCCATGACGCATCATTCATCGGTTCAACGGTTCTGTGTCGCCATCTTGGCGTGGGGAGTGTCCGGGACGTTCTTGCCCGACGGCTGGCGCGAGGCCAAGGCAAAGCTGCCCGAATTTGAAGTTTGGGACGTGGCCCAGGTCAAGGGACAGCGGCTGGGCTATGCGGAGACGACCCTCCGCTTGGCGAAAGAATCCGGCCGGCAGGTGGCCAAACTGCGGCAAGTCATGAAGCTCAGCTTGCAGCGATTCGGTCAGGAAACCAACTTTGAAGTTGACTATAACGACACCGAAACACCGGATGGCGCACTGATCGACTTTGAGCTTACCATGAAGCAGGGCACAACTCCCATGCGAACCACAGGCAAAGTTGTCGGCAATCGCATGGAACTGCAAATCCAGTCGCAGGGCCAGAAGCAGAAGCATTCCGTTGCCTGGCCGGCGGGGGCCGGCGGGCTGTTGGCCGGGGAATTATCGCTCCGCGCCAAGCCGCTGAAGCCGGGCGAGCAACGCACCGTCGAGCACCTCAACTTCGACAATCAAGCCTGTACCACGGAAATGACAGCCCTAAAGGAGGAGCCGGTCGAATTGCTGGGCGGCAGTTTCCGCCTGCTGAAAATCGATTCAGTCGATCGCATGGCCCCCAACGCCCAGGGGCAGCGGGTAGAGATTCAGGGAGCGGTCTGGACCAACGCTGCCGGCGAGGTGCTGAAAGCCTGGGTCAAGCCGATGGATATGGAGACCTTCCGCGTGACTAGGCAAGTCGCTCTGGCCAAAACCTCGTTGGCTAAACTCGACTTGGGCGAGGCAACGCTCGTGAAGGTCGATCGGGCCATCCCCCGCGCCCATGACACCAAGTGGGTGCGGTATCGGATCCGGTTGGAGGACGGCGACCCTGTGGCCGCATTCCCCGTCAGCCTTTCCCAGCAGGTCAAGCGGATCGATGAGCACACGGCCGAAATGACGGTTCGTGCCGTTCGTGCGAATTCGGGTAAAGATCAAGTAGACAGGTCTGCTGTTGCGCCGGACTTTGCCACGGAGGCAGATCGCAATCCGAATAATTTTATTCAGAGCGACGACCCACTGATTGTGGCCCAGGCAAAGGAGACGGCTGGCGACGAAACCGCCCCCTGGAAGGTTGCGGTAGCCTTGGAAGACTACGTGCATCGAGTCGTGACGATGAAGGATTTTTCGCAGGCATTGGCCACGGCTTCTGAAGTTGCCCGAAACCGGGAAGGCGATTGCACCGAACATGCCGTCTATCTGGCGGCCCTCGCCCGGGCGAGGAAGATTCCCGCTCGGGTGGCGATCGGACTGGTTTATATGCCCCAATCGCAGACGTTTGGCTATCACATGTGGACCGAAGTTTACGTTACAGGCCGCTGGATCGGTTTGGACGGTACGTTGGCCAAAGGCGGCATTGGTGGCGGACATCTCAAACTGACACACAGCTCATTGGCTGGCGCGGCGGCCTATAACAGTTTTCTTCCCGTCATGCTGGTCGTCGGACGGCTCAAGGTGGAGGTGCTCGACTGGGAATGAAAATCTATACCAAAACGGGCGACACGGGTGAAACCGGCCTGCCAGGCGGTGGCCGCGTACGCAAAGATGCCACAGTCACCGAACTCTGCGGAACCGTTGATGAGCTGAACACGGCCCTAGGCTTGGTCCGAGCCACCCAGGTGCCTGGCGACATCGATCGCCTGCTGGATCGGATCCAAAATCAACTATTTGACCTTGGTGCTGAAGTGGCTCGGCTGGGGGCTAAAACGAATTCTGGCTGCCGGATCGGTGCAGCCGATGTTCGGGCCTTGGAAGAAGCCATTGACCATTTCGACGCGGAACTCCCACCCTTAAAGAACTTCATACTGCCCGGCGGAACCTTTGCCGCTGCCGAGATACATTTTGCCCGGGCCGTATGCCGACGGGCCGAGCGCGGGCTGGTGGGCCTGATGCGTGAATCGCCAGCGTTGTCGGCGGAGATCTTGATCTATCTTAACCGACTCAGTGATTTGCTGTTCGTAATGGCGAGACTGGTCAATGCGCGAGCCGGGCAGCCGGAAACGATCTGGCGGCATCACGAGTAGGGTTTTCCAAGAGGCTGTCCGGAAATGGAGATAAATACCCCACGGCTTGCCTCTCAATGGATCGTACCGATGGGTTGCACAAAAAACAGGCAGGTGAGTCACATTTTTGTTCATTCAGGACATAGGGTGATTTCTAGGATTGGAATTGTAACCAGTTGGCGTTTATGGTCTTGCGACAAATACACTCGTTTGAAGAATCGATTTCGGCATGCCTCTTGCGAAAAACATTCGGTTTAACAATTTCCCCAATAGGTGACAAAGTTGTCGCGCCAAAATCTTATTTTTGACTTGGCAGGGGTTTCGGAAAAAGATAGTGCAAGTTATCTTTTGTGTTTCCGGGAAAATGAAGGTGTCTTTGGTACTGAAAAGGAAACAGAGTGATGGGGCCGACTAGGATTGCGAGCTCGATTTTATGGGTGGCGGTATTGTTCTCGGCTTTCGGGACGGCTTCGGTTTTGCGGGGCGCGGAAGAAGCCCCATCAATTTCACCCCCCCAAGCGGCGACAGTCAGCACGACTCCCAAGGTCGATTCGGGCGACAACGCCTGGATGCTTGTTTCCTCGGCCTTGGTGCTCATGATGACCGGTCCCGGCCTGGCGTTGTTCTATAGCGGACTGGTCCGCAAGAAAAACGTGCTCAGCGTCATGATGCAGTGCATTTTCCTGATGTGCCTGATGACGGTAATTTGGGCTGTTTATGGATTCGGGCTGTCGTTTGGGAGAGACCCAGACGCCGGGAAAACGGTTGATAAACCGGTCTATGGATCGTGGATCGGTTACATTGGCGACGTGAAGTACTATCTCTTCTTGAACCATGTATCACCCACCTGGGATGATAAGGCTCAGATATCCGTGACGCCGAACTATCCAGATATGACGGTTCCATCGGCCAGCTTCATGCTCTTCCAGTGCATGTTCTTCATCATCACTCCCGCACTGATCTGCGGTGCTTTTGCCGAACGAATGAAGTTCAGCACGATGGTCGTATTTATGATTCTCTGGGGCACATTTATTTATTGTCCCCTAGCCCACTGGGTGTGGGGTGGAGGAATTTTGCAATTTGGCAGCGAACCGGCCAAGAGAAATCTCTTTGCCGGCGGGGCACTCGATTTTGCCGGGGGAACGGTGGTCCATATCAGTTCCGGCGTTTCGGCCTTGGTCTGTGCCTTGATGCTTGGCAAGCGACTGGGCTATGGCAAGACGGCCATGCCCCCGCATAACCTTACCTACACGGCCATTGGCGCTGCAATGCTCTGGGTGGGCTGGTTCGGTTTCAATGCCGGCAGCGCAGGCAGTGCCGGGCCATTGGCCAGTAATGCCTTCATGGTCACCCACCTTTGTGCAGCGGCCGGTGGACTCACCTGGGCCGGGCTGGAGTGGATTTTCCGCGGCAAGCCGAGCGTGCTGGGGGCTTGCTCCGGACTGGTGGCGGGATTGGTCTGCATCACGCCCGCTTCCGGCTTTGTGACGGCGATGTCGGCTTTGATCATGGGCGTTGCCGTTGCCTGTGTATGCTATACGGCATGCACCGTGGTTAAGGCTCGATTCGGCTACGACGATTCCTTGGACGCTTTTGGCGTTCACGGTGTCGGCGGAACTTTGGGCGCACTTCTCACCGGCGTCTTCGCGACCCGTGCCGTTGGCGGTGTGAGTGGCGAGCATTCCAAGGATTTGTTGGGCCTGATCGAAGGTGGCTGGGTAATCAAGGGTCAGATTGTGGCCGTGGTCATCACCTGGATCCTGGCCGCAGTCGGTACGTTTATCATTCTGAAGATCCTCGACGCCGTGATGGGGCTTCGCGTTTCACGCGAAGCCGAAATGGAAGGGCTCGATGTCAGTCAGCATGACGAAGAAGGATATATCTTTATCTGAGAGGAAATACCACAATTGGCAATCGGGGTCTTGACTCTTGTTTACAGAGGCGGGTTGTTCCATGATGTTCGCTAATATCTTTGCTGCGATGCCGAACTGTAGCGCGGCCGATAACGCCTGGATCCTCGTCTCTTCGGCCCTGGTTCTGATGATGACTGCCCCCGGGCTGGCACTTTTCTATTGCGGTTTGGTCCGCAAAAAAAACGTGCTGAGCGTGATGATGCAGTGCGTCTTCATGATGTGCCTGATGACCGTGATTTGGGCCGTCTATGGCTATAGTTTGGTTTTCGGTGGCAATCAACCTTGGATCGGAGACTTTAGTTACGTGCTCATGCACGGAGTCGATGCGGAGTGGACCACCGAGGGACCGCATCTGCCAATCGTGGCCAACACAACGCTCTTCACGATGACGCACATGATCTACCAAGGCATGTTCTTCATTATTACGCCCACCCTGATGTGCGGGGCCTTTGCCGAGCGGATGAAATTCAGCACAATGGTCGTGTTCCTGGTACTCTGGGGCACGTTCATCTACTGTCCGCTGGCTCACTGGCTCTGGGGTACCGGTGGCGCGCTGGCTCTCACGGGCGATTCCAACCGGTCGTTGCTGGGCGGGGCGATTGATTTCGCCGGCGGCACCGTAGTCCATATCAGTTCCGGAGTTTCGGCGCTGGTCTGTGCCCTGATGTTGGGCAAACGCCTGGGCTACGGCAAGGAAGAAATGCGGCCCCACAATATGACTTACACGGCAATTGGCGCCGCCATGCTCTGGGTCGGCTGGTTCGGCTTCAATGCCGGAAGTGCCCTGTCGGCTGGCGGTCTAGCCACCTGTGCCTTTGCCGCAACCCATTTTGCCGCAGCCTCCGGTGGAATCACTTGGGCTACCCTGGAGTGGTGTTTGCGCGGCAAGCCGAGCGTTCTGGGCGTCTGCTCGGGCCTGGTGGCTGGACTGGCCACGATTACCCAGGCGGCCGGCTATGTGACCCTCGGACCTGCCCTGCTGATCGGCGCGATTGGGGCCACCGTCTGCTATACGGCTTGTACCGCCGTGAAGGTGTTCTTCGGCTACGACGATTCCTTGGACGTTTTTGGCGTGCATGGGGTAGCTGGGACGATGGGGGCAATTTTGACGGGAGTTTTTGCCACCCGCGCCACCGGTGCCTTTGCCGGCGATCCGAATCCGGTCTTGCACGACCTGAAACTGGGGCTATTGGAAGGCGGCTCCATCTGGAAAGGGCAATTGCTGGCCGCGGGAATTGCCTGGGGCTTGGCCATTGTCGGTACCTTCATAATCCTTAAAGTGCTTGATATTGTCATGGGCCTGAGGGTTTCACGGCAGGCTGAAATCGAGGGGCTGGATGTCAGCCAGCACGGCGAAGAAGGTTATATCTTCTATTAGTTACCAGGAGTTATTTTGATGAAAAAAGTAGAAGCCATTATCCGGCACTTCAAGCTCGACGACGTCAAGCAGGCGCTCACCGAGCGCGGAATCACCGGCATGACCGTCTCGGAGGTTCGCGGTTTTGGCCGCCAAAAGGGCCATACCGAGATGTATCGCGGGACCGAATACGAAGTTGACTTCGTGCCCAAAATCAAGATCGAGATTGTGATCCCCGACTCCAAACTCCAGATGGTGCTTGATACGATTATGGGTGCTGCACAGACTGGACAGGTTGGTGATGGCAAAATGTTCGTCTACGACTTGGCCGATGTGATCCGCATTCGCACCGGCGAGTCGGGGGCGGATGCCATCTGAAATGCTTCGCTCCAACGTGCTGGCCGCCAAGGCACGGCTGGCAAAAGGCCACGAGGACTTCAAGGCCCGGCATTTGGCTGGCTGCCCGGGAATCGAGCTTTGCGCGCTAAACAGCAACCTTCGTGACGCCGTGATCGTGGAAATGGTCGAGGATGCCTTGAAGGATCTCGGCGAGGCCGGTCCGAAGGGGCTTATGAACGACATCGCAATCGTGGCGCACGGTGGCTATGGCCGTCGCGACGTGGCCCCCTACAGCGACGTCGACCTGATGATCCTGCACCGGCCGGGAGCCGCAGCGCGCTTGTTCCCTCTGGCCGAACGATTGCTCCGCGACGTATTCGACGCGGGCTTGGTTCTGGGCCACAGCGTCCGCACGGTACGGCAGGCTTGCAGCCTAGCCACCCGCGAGGCCATGATCTGCACCTCATTGGTTGATTCTCGTCTGCTGGCCGGAAATCAAGTCATCTTCGATGGTTTCATGCATACTTTCCGGCGGCGGGTTCGCTGGCGCTGCGGCCGATTGCTCTCGAGTATCAAGGGGGCGCGCGATGAAGAGCGGCGGCGCTATGGCGAGACGGTTTTTCTCCTGGAACCCAACATTAAACGCTCCCAGGGAACGCTACGCGATCTCCAGTTGCTGCGCTGGATCGGCTTCACCCGCTACGGCGTGGCCGAATTCGCCGAGCTACGCGATTGTGGCGCATTGAGCCAGGAAGATTATGACGCCATTCAGCCAGCCTACGCGTTTCTCCTCCGGCTTCGCAATGAGCTGCACTTTCACTCGAGCCAGGCCAGCGACGTGCTTACCCGCTCGGAGCAGCTTCGCCTGGCCGAACAGGGTGGCTTTGAAGCGGCCGACGGTCTGCTACCCGTCGAGCATTTCATGCGCGACTATTTCCGTCATACGAACCGCGTCAGTCACGTGGCCACGAAATTCCTGGCGAAAGCCACGACGAACCAGTGGTTCGATAAGACCTTGACACTCCTCTTTGGCCATCATATCGAGTCGGATTACCTGGTCGGCCCCGTGGGCATGATGGTCACGCGGAGCGGCATGGCGCGGCTCCACGGCAATCTGGCGGCGATCATGCAAATGGTCGATCTTTCTAATTTGCATGATGTGCCCATTGCGGCCTTCACCTGGGAGGAGATCCGCCGCGAGGCGCCCCGTTTGCCGCCGCATTTACCTCCTGAGGCCAGCCGGCATTTCCTCTCCCTGCTGGCTCACCCCGGCCGCTTGGGCACGTTGCTTCGCGACCTGCATGATGTCGCGATCCTGGAGCGATTTCTTCCTGATTTCGCTCGTGCCCGCGGGCTGTTGCAATTCAACCAGTATCACAAATACACGGTCGATGAGCATTGCATCCGCGCGGTTGAGTTCACGGAAAAACTTCTCGATGACCCGGGGCCGGTGGGGCGTGTTTATCGGGGTCTGAAGGACAAGCATCTTCTGCACTTGGCCTTGCTCATTCACGATCTGGGCAAGGGGCTGCTGGAAGATCACCGCGAGGTCGGGCTGAAAATCGCCGAACAGACCGGCTGGCGGCTGGGCCTCCAACCGCACGAGACGGAGATCATCAAGTTTCTCGTCCACAAGCATCTGCGGATGAACCACCTTGCCCTGCGCCGCGATACGAGCGACGAAGAACTGGTCGTCCGCTTTGCCGTGCAGGTCGGCTCGCCCGAGTTGCTGCAAATGCTCTATGTGCTCACCGCCGCCGACTTAGGCGCGGTAGGCCCCGACGTCTGGGACGGCTGGAAGTCGCAGGTCTTGACGGACCTTTACCATCGTGCCATGCAGCAACTGGCAGGCGACAGCCCCGCCACGATGACCGACCACCTTTTCGAGCGCAAGCGGGATGAGATCCGCACCTGCCTCAGCGGCGAAGCGGACGAAGCCTGGCATACCCGACACGTCGATTCCCTGACCTCCGGTTACCTCAGTGCCACGCCGGCCGAGGAGGCGGCAGCGGACCTGCGATTGCTGCACGATCTGGAGCCTGGCGGCGTGCGGGCAACGGCCCGTTACGAGTCTGATGCAGCCACGTTGCAGATTACCGTGGGAACGTCCGAGGCGGTTGCTCCCGGCATCTTTCACAAGCTGACCGGGGCTTTGACCAGCCAGGGCCTGGAGATTCGCTCGGCCCAAATTCATACGCTGGCCGACGGGCTGGTTCTGGACCGCTTCTGGGTAAATGATCCCGATTACTCCGGCGAGCCTCCACCCAATCGGATTCATGCGATCAAGCAGGCGGTCGAGCTCTCGCTTCGCCAGGAAAGCGGTCATGCTCCTTCTTTCCGCCGCACCTGGAAGTCCGGCGAGCAACGCAAGATGCTCGCTCCAAAGCCACAAATCCGCGTCAACACCGACAACAGCACGTCGGACCGGTACACCATCATCGACGTCTTCGCCTACGATCGCACCGGTCTCCTCTACGCCATATCGCGAACCTTCTTCGAGTTAGGCTGTTCCGTCTGGCGGGCGAAAATCAGCACCTATCTCGATCAGGTTCTCGATGTCTTCTACGTGACCGATCAGGAGAACAATAAGATTGTGGACCAGAAGCAGTTAGACGCCATCCGGCAGCGTCTGCTGGAGGTGATTGGGGAAGAGGAGGCACGGTAGGGAGGGACAAGTTTGCCTGGAAACCGCACCTCAGAAGGCTATACTAACGGGAATGACTTGGCTTTTTGACTCCTGGTAATTGAGTTAACAGTCGTCCGATTGGTGATGGCATGCGTGAACGCACAAAGGGAGAGAACATGCGATTTATTCTGGAATGGCTTCTCGATCAACGAAGCACGGTCGCAGGGATTGCCGCATGTATTTTGCTGGTAATCACCGTGGTTTTGCGTTACGGTTTCGATCTGTGGTGGCCATTTGGCATGGTCATGGCCACTGTTTGCGCTATTGTGGCTATCGTAGGTGTTGGCCGCGACTAGCCTTCTAGTCATACTGTGGCGGTTCGCGCGGTCATGCATTCGCGAACCCTCCGCTGCCTTGCCCAGGATCGCGAAGCATCTCGTCCATGAATCGGCAGGCCATCTTCGCCGGAGTTTTGACCCCTTGCTCCCATGCCTGCACCGTAGCGACAGTCAATCCAATTACCTATCGGCTACTTCATTCCTCTAAACAGGTTCTAGCCCCCACTGCATTTCTCAACCCGCAGAGATAGAATACCGAGATGCCAAACCTCGACAAATTGTCTACCTCTCCCGCTGAATTGCTTGCCACGCCGGTGCAATTCCTCAAAGGCGTCGGGCCGCAACGCGCTGAAGTACTCCTGCGGCTCGATCTACAAACGGCCCGCGATGTGCTGTTCTTCTTCCCGCGGACCTATCAGGATATGACCGATCTCCGTGAGGTGCAGCAACTGGAGGAAGACAAGCTGCAAAGCGTCTGCGGTATCGTTGAGGACATGGAACTCCGCGGCAGCCAGCCCGGCAAATGCGTGCTGGGCGTGCTCGTCCGCTCGGGCAGCGGGCACCTTCGCGGGCTGTGGTTCAATCAGCCCTTCATGGAAGAGAAGTTCAAGGTCGGGCAACGGGTCATGTTCGCCGGCAAGCCGAGGCTGCAAGGCATGGTCTGGCAAATGACGCACCCCAAGGTCGATTTTCTCGGCGAGGAAACCGAAGAACCGCAAGGGCGGATCTTGCCGGTCTATCCACTCACCGAGGGCCTGCAACAGTGGCAGATGCGGAAGATCGTCGCCGAGACGGTCACTGCCTTCGGCCATCTACTCGAAGAGATCTTTGCCGACGAGTATCTCCAAGCACACGACCTCTGGCCGCTGCATCGGGCGATCCAACAGATCCACGCCCCCGACAACACCGAGCAATTGGCGGGTGCGCGGCGGCGACTGGTCTACCAGGAACTTTTCCTGCTGGGGCTGGCGCTGGCCGTCAAGCGGTATCAACAGCACGAACTGCGGCAAGCCCCGCCGCTAGAGGCCACGGCCCTGGTCAATGCGCGAATCCTCCGCCTCTTTCCTTTCGAGCTAACCCAAGGCCAGCGGCAGGCGATCGCCGACATCGGGTCCGACATGGGCCGATCGTGGCCCATGAACCGCCTCTTACAAGGCGACGTAGGCAGCGGCAAGACGGCCGTGGCACTCTACGCGATGCTGCTGGCCGTGGCACACGGACATCAGGCCGTGCTCATGGCCCCCACGGAAATCCTCGCCCGGCAACATGCCCTCACAATCCGGCGGTTCTTGACCGGCAGCCAAGTCCGCCGTGCGGAACTGACTGGCGGAATGCCGTCCAAGCAGCGGGCGGCCATGCTGGAAGAAATCTCCGCCGGACGGATCGACCTGATCGTCGGCACGCAGGCCATCTTGCAGGAAGACGTCCGCTTCGCCAAGCTCGGCCTGGTGGTGATCGACGAGCAGCACAAGTTCGGCGTGCGGCAGCGGGCCATGCTCAAACATTCAGGCCCCGATCCGCATTACCTAGTGATGACCGCCACGCCCATCCCGCGAACGATTACCATGACGCTCTTCGGCGATCTGGACGTCTCGATCTTGAGCGACAGTCCACCCGGCCGGCAAAAGGTCAATACCTATCTAGCCGACGATGAGCGGCGCGAGCGGTGGTGGGGGTTCGTCCGCAAGAAGCTTAAAGAAGGGCGGCAGGGCTATGTCGTTGTGCCGCTGGTCGAAGAATCCGAGCAATCGACTGCCGTGAACCTACAGGAAACTTATGAGTCGCTGGCCAATGGCGAGTTGGAGGCATTTCGTCTGGGGTTGATTCATGGCCGCATGACAACCGAGGAGAAAGACTCCGTTATGGACCGCTTCCGCCAGGGCGACATCCAAGTGCTCGTTTCCACGTCGGTGGTCGAAGTGGGCGTCGATGTGCCCAACGCGACGCTGATGACGATCGAGAGCGGCGAGCGGTTTGGCCTTGCTCAATTGCACCAACTGCGAGGGCGCATCAGCCGTGGCAAGTACCAAGGATTTTGCTGCGTCTTCGCCTTGCCGAAGAGCGAGGAATCGCTGGAACGGCTCAAGGCGTTCGAGGCCTCGACCGACGGTTTTCAGTTGGCCGAGATCGACTTCCGCCTCCGCGGCCCCGGCGAATTATTCGGCACGCGACAACACGGTCTTCCGCCCTTGCGGGTGGCCGACTTGCTCCGCGACACGGACCTCTTGATCGAGGCTCGGCGCGATGCCCTGGCCTTGGTCGCCGCCGACCCCGGCCTTGCCCTGCCGCGAAATCTGGCCTTGCGGCAGCGGATGCTGGCGCGGTACGGCAAGGCGCTAGAATTGGGCGATGTGGGATAAAATTAGAGGTCGGAACGGGGACGCAGCTAGTATTGACGAGCATGGCGGTATAGGAATACAACTAGCCGCGTCCCTGTTTCAACCGCAAAATCCCATGGTCGTTTATCGGCATCAACCTTGTCAATGCAATCTGTCAATTCAATCCCGTTGCCGTTTGCATCCGTATTCCGCTGGGCGGCGGCAACGATTCAGCCAGGCCGATCAGATTTTGTGGGCTCACGCGAATAATGCCGCGGCGCGGTGAGTCGATGTCCGCGATGAGCATGAACGCGATGGAGACGATAATCGGCAAAATCGGAAACAATTTGTATCCCGCTTTTGCGCTTCGCGAACCATAGCCGACCAGCAAGTTACAGCCGATCGCGATCATCGCCATCAGACCCCATGCCGCGGTGGGGATTCGATTCCAGTAGCCAGCTTGGGTATATCCCTGTGAATTCAAAACATCGTTCATGCCCGAAACGACCAGGGCCATCACGGGTGTTGGCTGCGCCAAGGCCGGGGCACGAATTGCGGTCCACAACTCGGTCTGCAACTGGGCGGTACGGGCATTGATCTGTTGAAGCTCCTGTCCATCGCCAGCCATGTAGAACAGAACGCGCTGATCGAGGTAGTCCCTCAATAGCGCATGTACGGTCGCCGCATCGGCGGGAGGCAGCAAATCGGCCCGGACGTATTCCGTTCCGATCGCGTTAGCCTCCGCCTCCTCGTAATTTTTGCGTTGGTCATAGCGGCTTGTGGCCATGGAAAAGCTGAATCCGATAATAAGCCCGAGCAGTGTCAGCGTGGCAGCCAAGATAAAGCCGAAGTCTTCACGAAGTTCCGCATCCAGGGCGATCTGCCTTTTTCGTAACGACCATCCAATTCGCGCCGAGAGCCAGAGCACGATACAGGAGAGCGCGAAAAGAAGCAGGGGATAATGTGTTGGGCTGTTCATTTCCTATTCCTCCGTTTCCTTCATGTAGCGACTCACTTCGCCTCTTCGATGACCGCTTCGATCTTTCCATCCTGGATCGCACGTTTGAGCAGGGCGTGGTCCTTTTCGTTCTGATCGGCGTAGGCAACAGAAAAGGCGGCGACGGCCTCGTCGAACACGTCGCTCTTGCCCAGATACCCGCTGATCACCGCAGGCTCCCCGGAGCGCGCATGGGAGAGTGCCAACGAGTGGCCGCACCACTGGGCGAAGAGAGTCATCTCGGCCGTGCCGAATGTCTCGACGGCAGGCTTGATTTTGACGTCTCGAAGTTGGCGAATATAGAACTGACGTCCTAGCTTGCCCTCGGTCCAGCCGAGGAAGATGTCGCTGGCCGGCTGCATGAGCCGATGACCGTTCACGACACGCTGTCCGTGGTTTGAATAGACGCTCTTCCCCGCATAAGCCTCCAAGACCGAGGCCCGCGCCTCCTTGACCTGGAGAATGAGAGGTTCTCCTCCACCAGCCATCAAGAGGACCACGGCGCACATGGTGCCCACGCTGCCGACGCCGACGACCTTGATCGCGACGTCTTTAATGTCGTAGCGATCGAGCAACATGCGATGGGCAGGCGTCAGGGTTTCGCGGTACTGGGTGAATGCCTGCCTGATGTCCGGATGGACCTCTCCGGCGGGATATTCTTTCCAGTGAAAGATCGCTGGGAGCTGGTCTTTGATGCGTGGCGACCCACTCGAATCATCTATGAGCTTCGGGAAGATGCCTTCGGAGGTACTGCTCTCGCGAGCCTTTGCCAGTCGCTTGATCGCGCGGCGGCGAATCGCGGGATCCTCAATGGTCGAGATCAGCATCTCGATCTCGACGGCTTCGTACCACAAGTCCAGCACGTTCATCTCGCTATACTCGGCCATGTGCTCCCGGTAGGATCGGACGCATCGGAGGGCTGCATCCCTGGCGTCCGATTCGCTGAGGCCGTTGTCGCGACAGGCGATCGCGAAGCTCGCCGCGAGACGCTTGAGATCCCATTCCCAGGGTGCCGGGAGGGTCTCATCGAGGTCGTTGATCGCGAAGATGACTTGCCTCTCTGGAGTGGCGAGGCCCCGGAAGTTGACCAGGTGGGAGTCTCCGCCGCATTGTACGCGGACGCCGGTAGCAGGAGTAGCCGCCAGATCCGCCACCATGGCGAGTGCCGAGCCGCGGTAGAAGGTAAAGGGAGACAGGACCATGCGGCCGTGGCGAAGGGGAAGGAGCTCGGGGACTCGCCCCTCGTCGGCCTTCAGCACAAGGCTGACTGGGTCAGGCCGATTGGCAGCGGGTTGCCAGGCCGCGTGCGAGGCACGCGGGCACTTCTCGCGCAGGCTTTTCCCCATGGCGTAGAGTTCAGCCCGCGTGGGATGCGGCTGGAAGGCTGGGCTACTCGCAGTTGCGGGTTGTTGAGAGTCTTGCTTTGATATTTTTCCGATTTTTGCCATGATAAGACACTCCTCCTATGATTGATGGTTGGAACATACATAATTGTCGCAATACCCAAGTGGACAGTCCCATTTTCGTCGAACAAAAAAATAACAGTCTCCTACTTATTCCTGCGCCGGTCCTAATTCGCTCCACGCCAGATCAGAATAACGGGTCTAGCCGGAAGAGGTGCCACTGCCAAGGCCCGAGGGACACAAAGAGCCCCAAGTCGGCCAAATCGTCGCCGCCACGTTTGTAGGATTCGACGGACAGCAGCTCGGTAAGCCGCCAAACCCTCCCCCGCAAATACTCCCAGGGCATCCGGATGACAGCTTGGGAAGGGGTGTTCGAGAAGTTGACGGCAACGAGATAGCGTTCGTTACCCAACTCCCAGCACCATGACACGATGTTCAGGTGGCTCGGGTTATCCGGCCAGCCGCTGCGATCGCAGTGCCGCCACTGGCCGTTCCGGAAGATTTCCCGTGCCGTCTCCGTGAGGAGACGCTGGTAGAATGCTTGCAGATCCTGATCCGGTGACTCGTCTGGGCGGCGGCAGAGGAATACCGGAAGCCGTACCCTTCGACCCTCAAACTGCCCTTCGTGAAGGAGTTTGGCGCCGGGGAGGGTGAGCAACGCCACGGCGGCAGCCCGAGCCTTCTCCACGGCAAAGGTCACCGCCGCCCGAGGCTCGTCGTGATTCTCCAGGAAGCGGACAAGACCTTGTTGATAGGCCATGTCAGCCAATAGGTGCAACCGTACGCTCTCAGCGTCCCCGTGCTCCATCCGATCATAGAGCTTTTTGTCGTAACAGTAGTCGAATCCCTGTTGCTGGAGCGCCCACTCCAGATCCCAATAGGCTTCGGCAAGGAACTGGAACTCCGGATGCCGCGACCGCACGGCAGGAATAAGAGACGGCCAATAGTCTTCGATGGGTCGCGCCCCGGCCCGAGTTTTCCAGGTACGCTCAAAAACGTCGCTCATCATCAGCATGGCCATGTCGCACCGCACGCCGTCGCACTGCTCGGCGATCTGCTGCACCGTCTCAGCGATTGCGCTTCGCAGCCCCAGGTTGAAGGCGTTGAGTTGGAGTACGTCGGGCCAAGCCGGAAAGAACGGATCCCGGCCACAGGCAAGAACTTTTCCCCCGACAGCAATAAAGGAGGCGAGGTCTTTGCACAGATCCTCTTTGTCTCCCTGAATAAAATACTCAGGATGCGCGGACGCCCAGGGATGATCGGGAGCCACATGGTTAGGCACAAAATCGAGGATCAGCCGGATGCCGCGATTCGCAAGCACCTCACGGACAGTCGCGAGTCCCGCGGGACCACCGAGGCGCTCATCAACGACGTAACGGCGTACACAATAAGGCGAGCCAACATTGTCCTCTGCCAAAAAGTCGGGAAGGGCCCGGCGGAAATCCTCCAGGAGGCCCTTGTTCCGCATGGAAACTTCAATTCCAGCAGGGCTTCGCTCCCAGACGCCCATGAACCATACCGCGTCGAACCCGTAAGAGGCAATGGCCTCCCACTCCGACTCAGGAACCGTGGCGAGGTTGATTGTGCGTTGATATTTCTGGCTCAACTCAGTCAGCCAGACCCAGGTATTGATCTCGTAGATGACGGGATTCTTAGGCCACGTTTGCATATCACTGCCCCTGTGTGTTTGCCGTGCCCTTCAAGAACGCAGCTCCTTTGCCCGCCTCCAAGAGCCTCTTGGGATCCAGAAGGCCGAAAAGCTGGATGGTCTTGGCCACGACGCCTGTCCAGCCAGTCTGATGGCTTGCGCCTAACCCCGCACCATTGTCGCCGTGGAAGTACTCGTAGAAAAGGATGTGGTCGCGCCAGTGAGGATCGGACTGGAACTTCTCCGTGCCGCCGTAGACAGGTCGGCGGCCATCTCCGTCACGCAGAAAGATGCCGGCGAGCCGATCGGCGATCTCCTTGGCCACCTCGAAGAGATTCATCATCTTTCCAGAGCCGGTGGGACACTCGACTTTGAAATTGTCGCCGTAGTACAGGTAGAACTGCAAAAGGGCCCGGATGATCATGGCGTTCACCGGCATCCAGACCGGGCCGCGCCAGTTGGAATTGCCGCCGAACATCCCGGTGTTCGACTCGGCCGGCAGGTAGTCCACCCGATACTCCTGGCCTTGTACGTGGAAGACATAGGGATGCTGCTGGTGGAACTTCGAGAGCGAGCGGATGCCATGGGGGCTGAGAAACTCGTTCTCGTCGAGCATCTTCGCGAGGATGCGGCGGAGCCGCTCCGGGTTGACCAGGGCCAGGATTCCCCGCTCGGCAACGCCCAGGTGTGCCGGTCCGGTGGGGTGGATGGAGTTCAGGAGTTCAGGCATGCGGCGTAAACGACCGTGCATCTCTGCCATCGCCCGCGGAATGCGCTCCCGCTGCCACTTCTCCATTATCGAGGTGGCGCACAGGGGCAGGAGTCCCACCATCGAGCGGACCTTGAGCCGCGTCGTGCTGCCGTCGGGGAGCACCAGCAGGTCGTAGTAGAATCCGTCCTCCTCGTCCCACATGCCGTTGGCGCCAGGCTGGTTCATGGCGGCGGCGATGTACACGAAGTGCTCGACGAACTTCACGGCCATGTCTTCGTAGGTGCGGTCGTGGACGGCGAGCTCAATCGCGAGTTCGGCCATGTTCTGGCTGAAGAGCGCCATCCAGGCCGTGCCGTCCGCCTGCTCCAGGCGGCCCCCGGTGGGCAGCGGGGCACTGCGGTCGAAGACGCCGATGTTGTCGAGTCCGAGGAAGCCGCCCTCGAACACGTTCTTGCCGAAGCGGTCCTTGCGGTTCGCCCACCAGGTGAAGTTCAGCAGCAGCTTGTTGAAGGCCGACTTGAGGAAATCAACGTCGGCCTCGCCGCGCAGGGCCTCCTCGGTGCGATGGAGGAAGAGAGTCGCCCACGCATGGACCGGCGGGTTCACGTCGCTGAAATTCCATTCATAGGCGGGGATCTGGCCGCTGGGATGCAGGTACACCCCCTGCAACATCAGTTTCATCTGCTCCTTGGCGAAGTCGGGGTCCACAATCGAGAGCGGTAATGTGTGGAAGGCCAGATCCCAGGCCGCGTACCAGGGATACTCCCACTTGTCGGGCATCGAAATGATGTCCTTGTTCAGCATGTGGAACCACTCCGAGTTCCGGGAGTTGCGATAGCCGGAATGAAGGGGGTTGGAGCGGTGCTCGTCCAGCCAGTTGTCGCCATCAAAGAAGAAAAACTGTTTGCTCCAGAGCATGCCGGCCAACGCCTGGCGCATAACGCGGGCCTCGTCTTCACTCGCAGTCGGCGGTGTGACCGATTTGTAGAACTCATCGGCCTCACGAAGCCTGTCCGCGAAGACTTCATCAAATTGCTTTCCGAAAGGTTTGCCCTTCTGGTCCGGAGAAGTTTTGGAGAGCCGCAGGCGAATTACTTGGGTTTGGCCGGCACCGACATTGACCTGGTAGTGCGCCGCGACCTTGGTGCCCTGCTTGCCCGGGTTCACTGCGCCCTGATTGCCCTGCACCACGCAGTCGTTGATGCCGTCCTTGACGTAGGGACTCTCGTTCTTCTGCCCGGCGAAAAGCCGTTCTTGGTTGGTTTCGTTCTCGGTGAAGAGCAGTGGCACGTCGCCTTCGCAGGAAAAGATGAATTCGCCCAGCACTGGATGCGTTATCGCGACCGCACTCGCTCCTACCGGTGTCTTGACCTGCTTGAGGTTTGGCTTCTCGGCAGCTCGGTTCGATGCGGCAATCCACGACGACCAGTCGTTGCGGAACCAGAGCGTAGGCAAGAGATGCAGATCGGCCGCGTCCGGGCCCCGGTTGGCGGCCGTGATCCGTACGAGGATGTCTTCCGAGCCGGCTTTGGCGTACTCCACGAAGACGTCGAAGTATCGGTCCTCATTAAAAACGCCCGTGTCGAGGAGTTCATACTCCATGTCGTTGCGGTTGCGCCGGCGGTTCGTCTCCAGCAGGTCGCCGTAGGGAAAGGCCGCCTGCGGATACTTGTAGAGATACTTCATGTAGGAGTGGGTCGGCGTGCTGTCGAGATAGAAGTAGTACTCCTTTACATCCTCGCCGTGGTTGCCCTCGCTGTTGGTCAATCCGAAGAGTCGCTCCTTGAGAATGGCATCCTTGCCGTTCCAGAGGGCCAGCGCGAAGCAGAGATGCTGCTGGTCATCGGAAAGGCCGGCGATGCCATCTTCACCCCAGCGGTACGCCCGCGAGCGGGCATGATCGTGAGTGAAGAAGTTCCAGGCGTCGCCATTCTCACTGTAGTCCTCGCGCACGGTGCCCCACTGCCGCTCGCTCAGGTAAGGCCCCCATTTTTTCCACGCAACACCTTGTTCTCGCGCTGCCTTCAGTCTCAATTGTTCTTGGCACATTGAATTACATCCCTCCGTATAGGGGGTACAGAACTGCTGTTTGCTGGCCGTTGTCTGTCAGGTTGTCTTATTCTAATATAGTTTATTGTTACCTAATTGCTACTCCGGGAAGGGTGGGCAGAAGGGTGGCGCAGGCAGGTGTTGGAAGTCTGCAATGAGGATATACATGCTCACGAGAAGCACCCAAAACGGGAAGACCAGCGCGATCCATGCAAAATCGGTGACGACCAAAAGCAGTATTAAACCAAAAGCGAAGCCCGTACACGATACCCAGCGTGCGAGGACTGCCGTGCGCAGCCCGATCGTGGACGTTACAAACATGAAGATGGCTGCCATCTTCATGCCGAAGGTATTCATGAGGGAGTAGGCTATCGCCCGACCGACTACATAAGTTTCGCTGTCCGCGGCGAGGCGGCCTGGGGTCGCAAAAGTTTCCAACAGCCCCCGGGCAACTGCCACGGCGGCGAACAGCATGACGACGAAGAGCAGTCCGCTGCCCAAAAATACCGTGGCGAAGAACCGATCTTCCAGCAAGCCAACGCGGTTGCGCAGCACCGCCATGAACCAAAGGAAGGCGATCCCCGTGAAGGGAACCAGGTTCAGCGCGATGCAGACCCAGTTCCGGTAGGCCGGATCGGCAAGCCAGATACCGGGATCCTTTGGGTCGGCAGGGATCGCGAGTCGGACGAGGACCAGACTGGTGATGTAGAGTACTGAAAATAGAATGCCGCTGACGGCAACGACCCGCGGGGGCGATGAGGCCTGACGAGTTTCGGCCGGCGAGCGGCTCATTGCATCCTCCACAATAAAGGATCGAGAACCTCGAAACGGAACCCGACATAGCGACAATCACAGGTATTCATTCAATCTGTCCTTCGTTCGCTCGGGCACTTGCTGAGGCGTCCTCAGCCTGCGGAACGCCCGTGAGCGGGCCTGGCTGAATTACCAGGAACCTACTCATCGCGGATTTTAGCGTGGGATACACGGAATTGGCCCCGATCACAGCCATCGCGCCGGCGCGATCGAGCATGGCCATCGTCTCAGAGCGGAATCCTGCCAGTCCCAGCCGAATACCCTGCCGGTCCAGATCGCGTGCCAGGGCCTCCAGGGTCTCGGCACCCGTGCTGTCAATCGTATTAACGGTACTGCCGTCGATGACCACCCATTTCAGGTCAGGTTGGGCAGCCGCCAGACCCAAGACACGTTTTTTAAGGTAGGACGCGTTGAAGAATACAATTCCGGCGCCAAAGCGGTAAAGCAGCAGCCCGGGCGTCAGGCTGGCGTCCGCGTGGTGCGTCAGGTCATGGAATCCCTTCATACCCGGTACACGGACCAAGACTGCGTCCGGTGGACGGGCACTGCGCTTCAGGAGAAGGAGCAAGGCCAGGCTGACCGCCATCACGATTCCCTCCAACACGTCCAGCGCGATGACTCCCAGCATGGTGGCGATGGCAACGCCGAACTCCGACCGGCTCACGTGCCAGAGCCGCCGCAGCGAGGCGACGTCGAATAGCCCGAGAGCTGCCACAATCAGTACGGCGCCCAGTGCCGCCTTTGGCAGATAGCTCAAGGGACCCGTCAGAAACAGGAGTACGCCCGCCATGACTGCGGCCGCCACCAATCCCGCAGCCTGACTCTTGCCACCCATGGCGTGGTTCATCGCCGTACGTGACTCCGTGCCGCTCACGGCGAAGCCCTGGCATAGGCCAGCGGCGCACTGGCTTGCGCCCAAGGCGAAGAGTTCGCGATCCGCATCCACTTCATAGTGATTCTTTGCGGCAAAGCTTCTTGCGACCACCATGGCATTACAGAAGCTCACCAGCGCCACGCCGAGCGCACCGCCGAATAAGGGCGGAAGAAACTCCGGGTCGAACGTCGGCCAACTGAGGCGAGGCAATCCGGCAGGCACATGGCCCACCACCGCCACGTCCCGGGCATCGAGCCCCAGCATCTTCACCACGGCAACCGCAGCCACGACGGCCAGCAACGGGCCCGGCCATCGCGGCAGCAGTCGTTTGCTCACGAGCATCACCGCGATTGCCAGCACTCCTACTGCCAAGGTTGGCCAGTGCGTTTGAGGCAGTTTCTTGACAAACTCAATCAGGCTGGCAAGGATGCCATGCGACTCCGTGGAGAAGCCGAACACCTTTCCGATCTGGCCCAGGAAGATACTGATGGCCACGCCATTGAGAAAGCCAATCAGAATCGGGCGGGAAAGGAAGTCAGCCAGAAAACCGAGCCGTAGGAAGCTCGCTGCAATGCAGAACAGACCGGTGAAAATAGCCAAGACGACCGATAGCGGAAGAAGGATCTCTGAATTGCCCGCAGCAAGCGGCGCCAGCGTTGCCGCGATCATCGCACAGGTGGCTGCGTCTGGATTCACGATCAGGTGCCGGGATGTGCCGAACACCGCGTAGGCCAACAGTGCCGGAATGGCAGCGTAAAGTCCGATGACTGGATCGAGCCCGATAATCTGCGCGTAAGCGATCGCCGTCGGCAGGGCCACGGCGGCGACCGAGACGCCTGCGATCAAATCGTGTCTGAGCCAATCGCGCTCGTAAGCGACCAATTGCCCAAGACCCGGTGCCATGCGGATGAGAAGCGATTGGGCCGATGTCTTGTTCTCGTTCATGATGAACTCGCTCGCTGGATTAGTCTTTCAGGGCTTGTGTTACTTTGATCCCTACAAGTCCTGCCACCAGGATCGCAAGGTAAAACTGACCGGCAATGGCCTCCATCCAGGCTAAAGTCCGGGCCAACGGTGTGGTTGGCGTCACGTCGCCATATCCCACGGTGGCCAGGGTAATGAAGCTATAGTAGCTGAGAACGCCACGGTCCGGTTGCACGGCCACGACCCTTGGGCCCCGTGACACTGGCGTGTCAAATGAACCTGGTGAAGCTGTCTCAACAGCGGAATACAATAGGCTCCAAATGATTCCCAAGAGGATGTAGCCGCAGACGGCACCGAAGATCGCATCACCCGACGCCTGTTTTGCGAAAATTGCACGGAGAATCCTATACAAGACGAATGCAAAGAAGCTGGCCGCAAGCAGGTGTGTTCCAACTAGGAGCATTCGTCCGGCCAAGCCGCCGAACGCGTGGCTCACCCAAATACCCAGAAACGCGACTAGTCCGAACGAAACCGCGATTTTTCGGTGTTCTCTTTCCTCGAATACTAACAGCAACACCGCGCCGATCAGTAACGAGAAGAAGATGTCAAAGGAGCTTTGATCACCAAACAGACCTGACGTGAGCGGTTGCGCGACGACAAGCAAGAGCGAGGCCATAAGCACAACGGCGAATCGCCAGCGATGGCGGATGGTCGCGGCTGCTGTCGATGGGTTTGATGTCCCGTTCATTGGCAATCCCTTTCAAACTGCCTCTCGAGCCTTTCGAGACCGACATGACTGCCTCATGTCGGATCCTTTTCTTGTGCTGCGCTAGGCTGAACCTGCCCAGAATTGTTTTTCCCAGCAAATCGCATAGTGATCGAGTAGAACACGGGTGTGAAGATCAAGCCGAAAAACGTTACGCCGAGCATCCCGCTGAACACGGCGACGCCCAGCGGAACGCGCATTTCCGCGCCCGCACCCTTGGCAATTGCCAGGGGCACGACGCCGAGAATGAAGGCAAAGGCGGTCATGAGGATCGGGCGCAACCGCGTGCGCGAGGCCTCGACCACCGCTTCCAGCCGACTCTTGCCCGAATCTTCCAACTGCTTGGCGAACTCCACCACCAGAATCGCGTTCTTGGCAGCCAGTCCGATCAAGACCACGAAACCGATCTGGGCGAAGATGTTGTTGTCGAGATGGGTCATCCACAAACCGATCAAGGCCGAGAGGACGCACATCGGTACAATCAGCAAGATCGCCAGCGGCAATGACCAACTTTCATATTGTGCCGCCAAAACCATGAACACGAAGAGGACGGCCAACGGGAAGACCAGTTTGGAAAGCAGGTCCTTTTCCGCCAGCAGTTCCTGAAAGCTCAACTCGGTCCATTCGTAGCCCATCGTGGATGGCAGTTGATCGGCGGCCACGCTGTCCATGATCTCGATCCCCTGGCGGGAACTGATACCCGGTGCCAGGATGCCGGTGATCTCGGCCGAGGGGTAGAGGTTATAGTGGTTGACGATAGCTGGTCCGGAGGTGTCCTTCACTCGTATCAGCGTAGCCAAAGGCACGCGGTCCCCCTTGGAGTTGCGGACCTCTAGGCGGCCGATATCCTCGACGCGCATGCGGTACTTCGGATCGGCCTGAATGTTGACCTGCCAGTTGCGATTTTGAAAGGTGAAATCGTTGACGTAATAGGATCCTAGATAGGACTGTAGCGTGTTGTTGACATCTTCTAATGACACAAACTGAGCCTTGGCCTTATCCTTGTCGATTTCGACGTAGACCTGGGGTTGGTTCGCGCTGAAGGTGGTGATGAGTGCGGCGATGCCTGGCTGGCGCCGGCCTTCGTCGGCCGTCGCTTCCACGGCTCCTTGCAGGGACCGCAATCCGGCATCCCGCTTGTCCTGGATCTGCAATTTGATGCCGCCGGTCGACCCCAAGCCTTCGACGGGCGGTGCTCCAAAAACGCCGACATTGGCTTCCTGGAAGGCCTCGAACTTCTCTCGCAATTCGGCGGCAAGGCGCTGGCCATGCAACTCGGGGTGTTCCTTGCGCTCTTCAAAGGGGGCCAGGATTACGAACATCCCACCCACATTGCTGAGATTCGTGCTCAGGAGTGTGGAATAACCTGGAACGGCAATCACGTGTGCAATGCCAGGGACGCCGGGATAATGCTCGCGGTCCTTTGGATCGCCCAAGGCGACCTTGCTGAGTTTGGTCACGAGTTGGTCCGTGCGCTCCAAGCTCGCACCATCAGGAAGCTGCACGTTGACCACCAGATAGCCCTTGTCCTGATCGGGGATGAAGCCTTTGGGTACGACTTTGAAACCTAAGGCCGTCAAGCCAAGTAGTCCTCCGTAGACTAGGATTAGGATAAAGGACACGCGGAGCAGACCACGAACCAGAAATCCGTAGCCGCCGGAGAGCTTGTCAAAAACCCAATTAAAGCCGGCCAGAAAGCGATTGAGAACCATATTCACCGGCGGGGCGACGAACCAACCCAACACACTTCCGGCGCCAAGGAGCAATAACCGCACGCTCCATAACGTAACGATTGAAGGGCCGGACCCTTCAACTGCTTCGGTGCCGTGCCCGCCGCCCGGGGAGGATATACCCAACATCGCCAGCACCATCGGGACGGCAATCCGATAGACGAGATAACCGATCAACAGCGCGATACCCCAGCGCGGCAGGGCCTCGCGATGGCCCTCTTGACCGGGAATATGCGGTTTGATCAGCGTAACGGCTCGAGCAGGGGCCATGGTCATGGCGTTGATGGCCGAGATAATCGTGGAAGCAGCTATTGTCAGGGCAAACTGCCGATAGAACTGGCCCGTGATGCCGGCCAGGAATGCCGTGGGAATGAAGACCGAACTGAGCACCAACGTGATGGCAATGACCGGTCCGGTAATTTCGTCCATGGCCTTGATGGTGGCCTCGCGCGGAGGCAGCCCCTTGGCCATCCAGCGCTCAATGTTCTCGACCACCACGATGGCGTCGTCCACCACGATCCCGATCGCCAGCACTAGGCCGAAGAGGGTCAGGTTGTTCAGCGAGAAGCCCATGAGGGCCATCACTGCGAACGTGCCGATGAGCGATACGGGAACGTCGATCATCGGCATGAGCGTAGCCCGCCAATCCTGGAGAAACACGAGCACGACGATGAACACGAGAATGAAGGCTTCAAAGAGCGTCTTGTACACCTCGTGTATGGACTCGTCGATGAAGACCGTGGTATCGTAGACGATTTTATAGTTTACACCCTGGGGGAACTTGGCTTTCAACTCCTTCATCTTCGCCTTGATTTCCTCGGCGGTTGTCAAGGCATTCGAGCCAGGCAACTGGAACACGGCCAGCGTGACGGAGTCATCGCCGTCGAGATAGCTGTTCACGTCGTAGTTTTTGGCCCCTAGTTCCGTGCCCTTCTCGACGACATGGCCATTCTCGTCGCGCTGAATCTTGCGCACGACGTCTCGCAGTTTGACGACTTCGCCCTTCTCCCCCGTCTTGACGACAATGTCGTCGAATTGCTGTTCGCTGCTCAGCCGCCCCTGGGTTCTGATCACCAGTTGAAATGGCACGGCTTCCTTGGCAGCGACCGGCGGTTGCCCGAGTCGCCCCGCGGCGACCTGGACGTTTTGTTCACGGATGGCCTTGATCACATCGGCCGAGGTCATCCCCAGGGATGCAAGCTTCTGGGGATCGAGCCAGACGCGCATGCTATAATCGCGGGGGCCAAGGAAGGTCACATCGCCCACGCCCTTGACGCGGGCCAAGTCGTCCTTTACGCTCAGAGAGGCATAGTTGCTCAGGTAGAGTTGGTCGTAAACGGAAGTCCCGTCCGGCTTCTTGTCCGAAACTAGGTTGACGCAAAGCAGGATGCTGGGCGACTTCTTTTTGGTGGTCACGCCGATTCGCTTGACGTCTTCAGGCAATTTGGCAGCAGCCACTGAAACGCGGTTCTGCACGAGCACTTGAGCCGTGTCCAGGTTGGTGCCCAACTCAAAGGTTACGTCCAGGAACATCTGGCCGTCGTTCGTGCAGCGAGATGCCATATAGAGCATCCGCTCCACGCCGTTGACTTCCTGCTCGATAGGGGTGGCAACCGTGGTCGCCACCGTTTCTGCATCCGCGCCGGGATACGTGGCGGAAACCTGGATGGTCGGTGGCGCTACATCCGGATATTGGGCAATCGGCAGGCGGGTCAAAGCCACCAGGCCAACGATCACGATCACCAGCGACAGCACGGTGGCGAAGATCGGTCGATCGACAAAAAAACGAGCAAACATGGGTAGGCCTCTGTTGGTTGTGTGATGGTCTTATTGCGAAACAGCCTTGGTATCGACTGGCTGGCCGCTGGTGTCCAATGGCTGGACCGGGTAGTTGATGCGTGCCCGCTGCAAGCCTACCGTAATCACCCATTGTTGCTCCCAGCTCTTGATCCAGTCGGCCGTTCTCTCCTCACCGGGTGTCGGCAGGATGACCCGCATGCCGTCATCGAGCAACCTTCCCGGGGTGATATTACGACGCAGAACCGTGTTGTCCTTGCCGAGGACGAGTAAGTACTTTCGATCTTGGTCGGAGAGCACGGCCGAGTCGGGGGCCACAATTGCCTCGTACTTGTCGCTGACGGGAACGCGAACCCGGACCCGCGAACCGGGGACGAGCTGGCCATCGGGGTTCTTGGCTTCGCCGCGGACCAGGACCGTCCCGGTACCCGCCGCGTACTTGATCTCCGAAAAAACGAGCCGGCCCTCGTGTGGGAACCCCTTTTCGGTATCCAGCGCGAAGGTGAAAGCGATCTGCCTGTCGCGTAAAGATTGCTTGTCCGTCTGGCCGGACTTGGCTTGCTGATATCGCTGGATGGCGCGCTCGTCAACATTGAAATCGACGTAAACAGGGTCAACCGAAACGATTGTCGTCAGTACGGGATCGGTCCCGCCCGCGTTGACAAGGGCGCCTTCGACAAGGTTTGCCTTGCTAATCCTGCCGGTCAAGGGAGCGATGATCTTGGCGTATTTCAGATCGAGCCGAGTCCGATCCGCTTCTGCATTCTTCGCCACGATCTGCGCCTCGAAAGATTTGGCATCCGCTTCCGACTTATCCAGATCCTGCTGTGATACCGCGTTCGTCTTAATCAGAATTCGGTCCCGCTCCGCGACTTTCTTCGCGGATACTTCCTGGGCTTCGAGGGCCTTGATCTGGGCTTCGTTCTGTGCCAGTTGCACCTTGAACGGGGCCTCGTCAATGTCGAACAGGGGAGTCTTGCCCTCTGTCACGAGATCGCCGTCCTGAAAATGCACCTTGGTGATGTGGCCCCGTACCCGCGCACGCACATCAACGGTCTTATAGGCTTCCAGCCAGCCGTTATAGTCGTCTTCATCCATCAGGCTCCGGGCGACAAGATGAGCCACGGTGACTCGCGGCGCCTCCTTGATCTTGCCCGGCTTCGTTTCGCCGCATCCGGCAACGATGAAGCAGGCCAATACGATGAGAATCCAGGTCGATCGGAAAAACAGATTTCTTGCCATGAAATAACTCCTCATTCAGTAACCTTGTTTATATCCTTGAGATTGAGTCGTTGTGATAAACATTCTTCGATTTTCGTCATTATCACTCGCTAAGAGGACGCGGCATGAGATCGCGACAACATGCCGCCGGAAACATTTCGGGCTTTGAAGCCATTCTGCAATAGGATACGCGTCGCGTAGTAGGCCCGCTGGGCGGAACGGCAAATAACGAGAATCTCGCCGTCGCGGGGAAGTTCGCCCAGGCGCGTGCGGAGTTGCGGCAGTGGGATATTGAGCGCGCCTGGAACAGACTCCACGGTGAGTTCCTGAGGATTCCGCACGTCGAGGAGGAACTCGCCATCCACAGAGCCCCAGTGGCAGAGCGGCATGTCGCCACGCAGGATATTCGCCGCAACCATTCCCGCGAAGTTGACGGGATCCTTCGCGCTTCCGTAGGGCGGCGCGTAGCTTAGCTCGGCCTCTTCCAGGTCGTAAACGGTGCAGCCCATCTGGATCGCCATCGCAAAGGAATCGATCCGCTTGGCAACGCCATCCTCGCCCAGCATCTGCGCGCCGAGGAGGCGACCATCGGATTTCCGAAAAAGAACCTTGATGGCGAGCATCTTGGCGCCGGGGTAGTATCCCGCGTGCGAATTCGGATAGAGGTATATCTTCTCGAAGTCCGTTTGCCCAAGCTGGGTAAGAAGCTTTTCGCTGGCACCGGTCTGGGCGATCGCGGCCTCGAAGACCTGACAGATCGAAGTGCCCTGCGTGCCGCGGTAGCGGGAGTCGCGCCCGGCAATCACATCGGCCGCGATCCGGCCCTGCCGGTTTGCCGGCCCGGCGAGCGGGATGAGCGTCCATTGGCCGGTAACGAAATCCTTGACTTCGACCGCGTCGCCGACCGCGAAAATATCGGGGTTGGTCGTGCGCATCTGCTCATCGACGCGAATTCCTCCTCTCTGGCCGATCTCGATCCCGGCCATCTTCGCCAGCGCGGTCTCCGGACGCACGCCAATCGCGAGAATCACGATGTCCGCCGGATGTCTCTTGCCTGCACTCGTGAGGACTTCCAGCGAACCATCCACCGCCTGCTGGAATCCGGCCACGCCGTCATCGAGTTCGAGCTGGACGCCGTGCTTTACTAGGTAGCGTTCGACGAGGCTCGCCATTTCTGGATCAAGCGGGGGCATGACCTGGTTGAACTTCTCGATCAGCGTCACTTCAAGCCCGCGGTGGACCAGATTTTCCACCATCTCAAGGCCGATGAATCCGCCGCCGACCACCACCGCGCGGTGCGGTTTCGCAAGGGCTTGGCAGCCCGAATTCATTCCAGAGCAATCGGCCGCACCCCGATCGAGCCACTCACGGATATTCCTGGCATCGGGCACGGTTCTCACCGAGAAGATCCCCGGAAGATCAATGCCGGGAAGCGGCGGACGGATCGGAGCCGCACCGGGCGACAGCACGAGCTTGTCGTAGTGTTCGGTGGTCACCTCACCCGTTGTGTGATTTTTCAACTCCACGGTCTTCTTTTTCGACGAGATGCCAACCACCTCGCAGCGCGTCCGGCAATCGATCGCGAACTGCTCGCGAAACGTCTGTTCCGTCGCCACCAGGAGGCTCGACTCCTTTTCAATCACGCCCCCAACATGGTAAGGCAACCCGCAGTTCGCGTAGGAAATATTGGGTCCGCGTTCCACCATGAGGATTTCAGCTTTTTCGTCCAACCGGCGCAGGCGTGCCGCACACGACGCGCCACCCGCCACTCCGCCAACGATGATGACTTTCATAATTTGTTTCCGTGTTTTTTTTGATATTGAATAATCACTTTCATCCTACCGTTGACTGAGTCTCTAATCCGATAACCCCTCGTTCTGGGCGGTTTTTTGATCGAGCTAAATCAAAATGCGATTCCCAGAAGAGTGGCCTGCCGACCACCCTTTATCATACATCTCTACAGACAGACTGAGAACAGTGGGGGGGCGATGAAATTTCCGAAATATCGGAGATTCTGGCGAATGCACCTCCCTTGCCTTGGTCGAACACTGGCTGCCCAACGTCTTGTCTGAGAGTGGGTTGCGCATTTTCCAGTATCAAGTCAATTCGTCTCTTTGGTACACCTCTTGCCCCGCTTGGTTTCCAACTTGGTGGAATCGGGTGCCGCGCCGTGCTATAGTTGAAGAACGACGCCTGCTGGGCTGATATGGCACTGGGCAGGCTGGGCCACAACCGTCGAGGAGTGGAGTTTGTGGCATTGGTTCCGTCATTATGCTAGGTCGCTTGGCTAAGAACTCAATCCCTTACGCAACCCTATAGGAGAAACAGAAGATGTGCAGGATCTCATGCAAACCGCTGGCACTTGGCACAGGCCGTTGGGTGCTGGCAACGATGCTGTCGGCCCTGATCTTGGCCGCTTCCGCACAAGCTGTGGAAAAGAAGTCCAAGAGTAGTTCGGAGGAGAACGCCATTCGGGCCGCCGTGGAATCTTATGTGGCCGCCTACAATCGGGGCGACGCGAAGGCCGTTGCCGCCCATTGGAGCGAATCGGGCGACTGGATCAGCCCAACCGGCCAGCGGTTCCAGGGTAGGCAGGCCATCGAGAAGGAGATGGTGTCACTCTTTGCCGAGAACAAAGGCGTAAGGATCGAGGTCATCAACCCCAGCATCCGCCTAGTCTCGCCGGATGTCGCGATGGAAGAAGGAACCGCCCGTGTAATGCGGCCCGCGGAACCGCCCAGCGATTCGACCTACCTGGCTATCCATGTGAAGAAGGACGGCCGCTGGAGGCTGGAGAGCGTTCGCGAAACGGATCTTCCCGACATACCCGCGGCAAGTTCTCAGTTGCAAGATCTGGCATGGCTCGTCGGCGAGTGGGGCGACCAGAGCCCTGACGCCGAGATCGCGGCTAAGGTAACCTGGACGAAGAACAAGACTTTCCTGAGCTATGCCTTCAAGGCATCGGCGACCGGCATGGACGACCTCGAAGGAACCCAAGTCATCGGCTGGGATCCGGCGACAGGCACGATCCGCTCCTGGATGTTCGATTCCGACGGCGGGTTTGGCGAAGGTGTCTGGACGAAGAAGGGCAATGGTTGGATCATCAAGTTCAGCCAGGTTCTGCCCGATGGCCGCAAGGCATCGGCGACGAACATCTACACGCTTGTCGATGCGAACACGTTCACTTGGAAGTCGATTGGCCGGAAGGTGGGCGAAGACTTCCTGCCCAATGTGGAGGAAGTCAAGATCGTTCGCAAAACGGCAAGCTCTCCGGCGATTGCATCGCCCAAGGCTACCGAGAAACCCAAAAAGCGTGCGACAAAGAATTGAAAATGCTCACGTCCACGTTTGACCAGATGATTTCCCACAAACCCCGATACACTTATAGGTGATCTTATGAAAAAGTCCACAATTCTATTCGGTAGCGCGGCGATCGCTATGTTGCTTATGACGACGGATGGTTTTGCCCGAGGAGGCGGTGGAGGTGGCGGACGTGGCGGCGGCGGAGGCGGAGGGGGAGCACGCGGCGGCGGAGGGTTCTCGGGCGGGGCAAGTCCCTCCATGAGCCGAACTGCACCCTCGCCGGCCATGAATCGCCCTGCTCAGTCTCCAGCCGCGGCTCGTCCCGCTCAATCCTATTCGGGCCAACGTCCCGCGGCAGGAGCCGGTCAGGGGCTGTCGGCCAATCGCCCTGCTCAGTCTCCAGCCGCACGCCCCAGCACTGGCGGGCCGGCGGCCTCGGGCAGGACCGCCCTTCAATCACCGCAGTCGTACCAAAAGCCAAGCCAGAGCCAAGTCGGCAACTTTTTGAACCTCCCGCAGCAGCCACAGGCAGGCGCGCGCAGTTCCAGTCCGCCCGCTGCCGGTCAATTGACCAGTGGTGGCCAAGGTCCGAAAACGGTCACAACTCCCGACAGTTCGACGATTACAGTTGCCGGCGGCAGCGGATCGCGCACTACCGCGGGCGGTGCAACCATCGGCGGCGCCGGAGCGGCCATCAAGGTTGAAGGCCCGGGCGGAAATACCGCGGTCAAAGGCTCGGGCGTGGCCGGAGCCTCCAAGGGAGACAGCGCCGTTGTCGCGGGCGGCTCGCGAGCGGGAATTGAGACTGCGGGGGGCGCGGCGGCAGGTCGCGCAAGCGGCTTCCGCGGTGCTACCGACGGGACGAACTCGGCCGTTCGCGCCGGCAGCGTAAGCGGCGCCAGGGACGCCGCCGGCAACTCCGTGGCAAACGTCCGCGGCGGGTATGCCGACTCCTCCGGCTATCGGCAGGGCGGCTCGCTGACCGCAGCTCGTAATCAGTGGGGCTATACCGGCGCGCGGGCGGTTGGCGGGGCCGGTGTCGGCGGCACCGGTCAAGTCGGCGCCGTCGCGGGGATTCGCGGTCCTGGTGGAAACGTCGTTACGGCCGGCCGCGGCGCGGCCTATGTCAACGGCCAGTTCGTCGGCGGAAAAGCCTGGTCCGCGGTCAACGGGGCCTATACTCGCTGGGGCGCCTTCGGGCCGGGCTGGTATGGGCGCTATCCCGGTGCCTGGTGGCCGGGCAAGTGGGCAGTCGCTACCACGGCCTGGGCCACGGCAACCTGGGCCACGGCCGGCAGCTACTGCGGTTGCAGTGGCGAGGGTGCCTACTATGACTATGGCGAAAACGTGACCTACGAAGACGGTACGGTCTACAACGGTGATCGGCCGGTCGCAACGGCCGAACAGTACTACGAGCAAGCCGGCCAGATCGCCGATTCCGGACAGGCGGCGCAGAACGAGGAGTGGCTGCCCCTGGGCGTGTTTGCCGTGATTGCCGAACCCGCGCAGACGCAGACCGACAAGGTCGTCCAACTTGCCCTAAACAAGGATGGTATCATTCGCGGTAATCTTCAGGACTCTCTTGCCGACAAGGTTATGCCCGTGACTGGCTCGGTCGATAAGAAGACCCAGCGAGTCGCCCTCAAGATCGAGGGCAATGATTCGGTGGTCGTCGAGACGGGCCTCTACAACCTGACCAACGACGAGGTGCCGCTGTTGGTCCATTTCGGCGCCGACCGCCAGGAGGCTCGGACCCTGATCCGACTGAAACAGCCGGAAGGCCAGGAACAGCAATAGATGGACTTGCGTGATTTCCCGGCGATTCGGGAAAACGCCTTGCCGTAGCTGTAGGGTGGGCCGAATGAAACGCGTCCCACCATGAGAGACGCGGCGAATCAATAAGTGTCATTTTTTATCTCCCATCACACTTGAGATTATCGGGATCAGGAGTTCAGTTATGAAAACATGGATTATGACCGACGAAGCAACAACCAGGCGTGCATTTCTTGGCGGCGCGGCAGCCCTTGCGGTCGGCGCCATCTTACCCCAACACCTGCTGGGAAGTAATGCGCCGCTGGTGGCCGCTGCCGCGTCAGTCAAGCCCAACTCCGTCTTTAACGGGGTGCGCATCGGGTGCATCACTTACAGTTACCGCGGCGGCATCAATTCGGCAGAGGATACTCTCAAGGCCCTTATTCAGGATGGGCTTAGCGAGGTGGAACTGATGGGTGGGCCGATACAGGCGTATGCTGGCTTGGGCGGGGCCGCCCGTGGTCGCAAAGCCAGTCCCGCGGAGCAGCCGGCAAAGGCGATCGACGCCCACCGCCAGACGCAACTGGCAAAGTGCCAGGAGCTACGCAAGATGTTCAACGATGCGGGCGTGAACATCCACATCCACAAGATCGGCTTCGGCCAGTCGGATGAGGATATCGACTTCAATTTCCAGGTGGCCAAGGCGCTGGGCTGCGTGGGGATCACTACCGAGCGTTCGGAGGCGCTGGCCAGGAAGCTTGCACCATTCGCCGACAAGCACAAGATCTGGGTTGCTTTCCACAACCACACGAACAACTACCCGGTGATGGATAAGACCGACCCTATCCTGTCTTATGGCCAGTACATCGGCTTCAACTTCGATGTCGGTCATTATTTCGCCGGGACCAAGGGACGCTCTCCAATACCCGTGATGGAGAAGTACCACGACCGCATCGTCAGCCTTCATCTGAAGGACAGGACGGCGGAAGGCGGAAACCTGCCCTGGGGCCAGGGGAAGACGCCGATCAAGGAAATTCTCCAGTTGATGAGGAAGGAGAAATGGACTTTCCCCGCCGATATCGAGCTTGAATATAACATTCCACAAGGCTCGGATTCCGTGGCGGAAGTGGCCAAGTGCCTCCAGTACTGCAAGGAAGCGCTCGCCTGATAGGCTTTCAGTACGGCCAGTCCCGATCCACTGCCAGGCAGCGGCCAACGAGCGATCGGGCGACATCGGCCGTCATGGTTTTCCAGCGCGCCCGAGTCGAATCGCCTCCACGAAGTCCACTTTTGACTTGTCCAGGTCGCCCTTGAAGCGGTAGGCGAATCCACGGATGCGGTAGGCGTCGGCCTCATCGGGCTTCAGACGGATGGCCTGCGTGCAATCGGCGATGGCCTTGTCCAAGTCGCCCTTGTAGTAATGGGCGCTGCCCCGGTTGCTGTATGCCGCGGGGCCATCGGGCTTGAGCCGGATGGCCTCGCTGTAATCGGCAATGGCCTTGCTCGGGTTGCTCTTTTTATCGTAGGCCAGTGCCCGGTTGTCAGAGGCCGTGGCGTAACCAGGTTTGATCCGGAGAGCTGCGGTGTAATCCGTAATGGCGTTGTCCAAGTTGCCTTTGACGGCGTTGGCGTTGCCCCGGCTGTTATAGGCTTCGGCGTAATCCGGTTTGATCCGGATGGCCTCGTTGCAATCCGCAAGAGCCTTGTCCGGTTCACTCTGGGCGGCGCAGACGCGAGCTCTCTGGAAGTAGGCTTCGGCGTAATCCGGTTTGAGTTGGATGGCCTTGGTGCAATCCACAACGGCCCTGTTCAGGTCGCCCTTGCAGTAGCAGGCGTTGCCCCGGTTGTTGTAGGCTTCCGGCAAATCGGGTTTGAGCCGGATGGCCTCGCTGCAATCGGCGATGGCCTTGTCGAGATCGCCCTGCTGCGCGCGGACGAATCCCCGGCCGGCATAGGCCTCGGCATAATCGGGTTTGTGGCGGACGGCCGCCGTGTAATCGGCAAGGGCCTTGTCCAGGTCGCCCTGCTTCGTGCGGGCGTTGCCGCGGCGATAATAGGTGGCGGCGTCCCTGGGCTTGAGGCGGATGGCTTCCGTGCAATCCGCAATGGCCTTGTCCAGATCGCCTTTCTTCGCGTAGGCAAAACTCCGGTTGTTGTAGGCCTCGGCTTCCTCCGGCTTGAGCCGGATGGCCTCGCTGCAATCGGCGATGGCCTTGTCCGCTTCGCCTTTGGAATAGCAGGCAAATCCCCGGCTGCAATAGGCAGCGGCGAGATCGGGCTTGAGGCGGATGGCCTCCGTGCAATCCGCAATGGCCTTTTCAAAATCGATCTTCTTCAGGTAGGCGAAGCCCCGACTGCCATACGCCTCGGCATCCTTGGGATTGAGGCGGATGGCCTCGCTGTATTGCCCAATGGCTGCGTCGTATTGCCCAATGGCCGCGTCCAGTTCGCCCTTGGCGAGATAGGCGTCGCCCCGCGTGTGGAAGACGGCGGCATAATCCGGTTTGAAGCGGCTAGCCTCGTTGCAATCCGCAAGGGCCTTGTCCAGGTCGCCTTTCTTCGCGTAGGCCTTGCCGCGGGTGAAAAACGCCTCGGCGTAATCGGGCTTGAGGCGGATGGCGTCGCTGCAATCGGCAATGGACTTGTCCAGGTCGCCCTTATCGTAGTAAGCGAAGCCCCGGTTGCCATACGCCAGGGCATAGTCGGGTTTGAGCCGCACGGCCGCGCTGCAATCGGCGATGACCTTGTCCATTTCCCCTTTGGAGTAATAGGCGAAACCCCGGTTGCCATAGGCCTCGGCATCCTCGGGATTGAGGCGGATGGCCGCGCTACAATCCGCAAGGGTCTTGTCCATGTCGCCCTTCTTGGCATGGGCGAAACCCCGGTTGCCGTAGGCTGCGGCATCATCCGGCTTGAGGCGGATGGCCTCGCTGCAATCGGCGATGGCCTTGTCCAGATCGCCCTTTTTTGTATCGACAAGGCCCCGCGTGCTGTAGGCCGCGGCATCATCCGGTTTGATCCGGATGGCCTCGTTGCAATCGGCAAGGGCCTTATCGAAGTCGCTCTTCTTGGCATGGGCGATTGCCCGGTTGTCGAAGGCCTCGGCGTAATTGGGCTTGACCCGGATGGCCTCGGTGTAATTCACAATGGCGTTATCCATATCGCCCTTCTTCGCGTAGACGAGGCCCCGCATGATGTAGGCCCCGGCGTAATCCGGTTTGATCCGGATGACCTCGCTGTAATCCACGATGGCCCTGTCAAGATCGCCCTGGGCGGCACAGACGCGAGCTCTCTGGAAGTAGGCTTCGACGTAATCGGGCTTGAGCCGGATGGCCTCGTTGTAGAAACCGAGATCGCCTTTTGCAAAGGCCGCGTTGCCGTTCTCGAACGCGACGGAGGGTTCGACGGCCCTCGCCACGCCAGGCAGAGCGGCCAAAACCGCAATAATTGCCCACCCGATGCGACTTGCATGGTTCGCCACTAGCATAATTCCACTCTCCACCGCAGCAGCATTATCGCTTGCCGAAAAGGTCTAACATACATGAATTGGCTCCAATTACGGGCAACCTCCGCTTGCGCGGTTCCGAACGCGAAGGGGGTCGGATTCATGTTTTCGGGCAAGGATCTCGGGTGAATATCATCCGTTCTCGCAGAAAAATGGACCAGACCCCGGACTCGATGACTTTCAACCTAACCATCAAGCTTCATGAAGTATATCCGACTTTGACGAAAACCGCAATCCGTGGTAACCTGAACAACACGACAGATGTTCACGAGCGAACTGCCGCCGGAGTCCCTAAACTGAAGAAGGATTATTAACGAGGCATTGGCGAAATGCCCCACCGTTCTCCCCTTGGGACCGAGACGTGGAATAAGATGCAAGCAGGTGATTATTTGATGAACCGAGCGCGAGTATGGATTCTGCTTTGCACCGCCGGTCTGACAGCCGTCGGCCTGGCCGGCGAACCGTCCTCAAAGCCCGCGCCGCCTGCGATCCAACCCGCCGTGCCCGCCGCGCTGCTGGCCCGGCTGCATGCCCAGTACATCCCCGAAGAAGCCAAAACACCTGACATCTCCGAGAGCGATAAGGTCCGCCGCTACCAGGCGATCCTCCGCGAGGGCGGCTGGGCCGAGCGGCAGTACGCAAACGCGCCAAACCTCCATGAGGTCCGCGAGGTGATGATGGTGGCGGCCAAGGGCCTGGCAACCCTGGAAGGCAGCGTCGAGGCACGCGAGCTTCTGACGGAGATCGCCCGAAGGCTTGCGAACTCCTCGGCCCCGCCCGAGAACCGCGTCGTGGCGGAGATGCTGTTGGTGCGGGAGAGGATCGAGGAACTGGGCGGTTGCCCCGCCGAGGGTGCCGATGAAGTGGCGGCGTTCGTGGCACGCTACCGAGGCACGCCCGGCGAGCCTAAGGCCATGTTGAGTGCGGCCGAGCTGTGCCGGGTTGCCGAGGCCGACGCGGCCAGGAACAGCTACTTGCGGCAACTCTCGGAAAAGCATTTCAGCACGCCGGGGGTGAGCGAGTTCCTGGAGGACGAGGGAGCCAATCCCTATCTTGGCCGATTGATGACCGCAAGGCTGACCCGCCTGGACGGCTCGGCGTTGACCTTGCCGCGCGACACGCTGGGCAAGTTCACCGTGGTTTACTTCTGGTCCATGGTCAAATCGGGCATGGGAGACCGCGACGCCAAAGGCGCCTTCAGTTTCCTGCCGCTCTACAAGTCTCTTCGCGACGCTGGGGTGCAGTTCGTGGGCGTGAACCTCGACGCCGACCGTGCGCGTGTCGCCAACTTCGTCCGCGACGTCGGCGAGGGCATGGATTGGGCCCAAACATGCAGCGGGCTGGGCCTCAAAGACCCGACGTTCCAACATTATCCGGCCCCCACGCTACCGGCCTACTGGCTCGTCGGCCCCGACGGCCGGGTGATATCCAATAACTTCGTCAGAGGCGTGCAGCAGTGGCCGCAGTTTTGCGACTCGATCAGCCGCCTCTTGACGCTGTTCGATGAAATGCCCTTGCGGATGCCCTGCTACCGCTCGGGCGAGTTCCTGCTGGACCTGCCCGAGCCGGAAGCCGCACCGCCTGGCGCAGCCGACGTGCCGTCTGCACAACTCGACGAACTCCGCCGCAAAGTCGTTCTCCCGCCCGCCCTGGGCCTGGGCAGGGACAAGCGGGCCGTTGCCTTCCGCGAAGCGCTGGAGCTTGGCCGGGCCATCGAGGAGAAATATCCGAAAGCCGCCAATCTGTCCGCGGTGCGAATCTCGATGCTCGTGGCTGCTCTGTGGCTGGCCAATGAGACGGGCGACAAGGCCCGCGCCAAGCAGGCGCGGGAGATCGCCTCGCGGATCGTGGAGTCCAAGGTTGGAGGCTCGTCGCAGCTCCTGGCCGACTACGTGCGGGTCTCCGGCGAACTGGCCGGCGGCGAGTTTTCTCGCCAGGAGCAGGCCAGGCGGATTGACGGGTTCGTGGAGAAGCACGCCGGCGGCGAGTTGAATTGGGCGGCCTGCATCCTCGGCGGCGTGCTTGCCGCGGAGTGCGGCGACGAAGAGACCCGCACAACGCTGGTCGGGGAGCTGGTCGGCTGCGTTGACAGGCATCCGAAGGTTCGCGGCTTCCTCCGCGACTTCTGCAACGTGAACGTCGATGCACGCACCACGCTGGCCCAGCCTCAGCCCGGGTCGCCCATGATGGCGACGGCGCCGCGGGAAATCCGCGGTGCGCTGCCGCTGCTCGGCGGCGGCACGCAGTTGGTGCAGGATCTCAAGGGCAAAGTGGTGATGCTCCACTTCTGGTCCATCGCCTGCCCGGCGTTCACCCATCCCGACACGCCGGCGCGGGGCATGAGGCCGGACGAGGACATGGCCGTCATCGGCGTGAACCTGGACCGCTCGCGCGAAGATGTGGAGAAATACCTGAAACAACACAAAGAGTGCGAGGGCTGGATCCACGTCTTCAGCGGCCTGGGGCAGAACGATCCGCTGGCGCGGGAATTGGACGTCCATGGCCTGCCGCGGACGGCGCTCCTGGACCGGGACGGCGAGATCTATCTATGGGGGCGGCCCGGCCGTATGAACAACCTGGACTACCGGATGCCGGCACGGCGGCCCAAGGATCGGCCCTTGCCCCCGCGCAACGGGGCGAGGGCTGGAACGGACGGGGCGACGCCTCGCTCCGCCGCACAGGCCGGATCCCTTGAGGCCCCGCTGGACAAATTCCCCAAGGAGATCTCGCTCAACCTGGGTGGCAAGGTCGCCATGAGACTGGCCTTCCTGCCAGCCGGATCGTTTCGTATCGGCTCGCCGCCGACCGAAAAGGGTCGTTTCGACGACGAGGTTCCGCAGCGGCGGGAATTCACCAAACCGTTCTATATGGGCATCTATCATGTTACCCGCGGCCAGTTCGCCGCCTTCGTCCGACAAGCCAACTATAAGACCGAGGCCGAACGCGAGGGCTGGGCACTTGTCTGGAACGGCGTCTGGCGGAAGGTCGAGGGGGCCTCGTGGCGAAACTGCGGCTTCGATCAGGACGACGACCACCCGGTCGTTTGCGTGTCGTGGAACGACGCCGTCGAGTTCTGCAATTGGCTCGGGCAGACCACCGGCAGGACCGTCCGGCTTCCCACCGAAGCCCAATGGGAATATGCCTGCCGGGCAGGAACGGAAACGACGTATCCCTGGGATCCCCGGCGCGAGGATGGAAACGGGTGGTGCAATGCAGCCGACCAGTCCGCTGCCAGGAAGTTCCCGGGCCAGCCAGCCTTTACATGGGACGACCGGTACGCCTACACGTCGCCCGCGGGAAAGTTCAAGGCCAATGCGTTCGGACTGTACGATATGGCGGGCAACGCCTGGCAGTGGTGCGCCGACTGGTACGAATACTCCTACTCGCGAGAGGCGCGCGACGCATGCGGCCCGTCGGCTGGCATGTACCGCGTGACCCGCGGCGGAAGCTGGCACAGCGGCCCGGATTATTGCCGCACTGCCGTTCGCCGCAAGGAGCCGCCTGCCGCCAGGAACAATATACTTGGGTTCCGAGTCGTCGTGGAGGCGCAATAGACCGCCTGGCGCGAAGCCGTCTTCGCCCTCTATCTGGCCGAAGGCAAGATCGAGCCGGAAGTCATCGGACCAGGTTCGGGGGACACGAACCGACATTGACACTTTGGGGTAGATTCGATAGATTCCAAATATGCCAAGAGGCGACGAGTTGCGGATCTTGCCGGTGCGAGGCTCAGGCCAAGCCCCCGCAACCGGTGCGGACTTGGGCAGCGAACCAGTTCGGGAACCGGAGGGAAGAGGTTTCGACAATCCGCTGTCGGGTTTTTGAGAAAATGGTTCTTGGCGCCTTTTCTGCCTCACATCACTCGAGGCCGAGGCGACTGGCTAGGTCTTGTTCCGTACTACTCTTTTATTCGCTACCTGTCTCCGACTTTCGACGACGCACCCCGACCCCTTTATGATGGCGTGCTATTCGCCAAGGGGCCAGGACCATGATTTGAATCGCCGCGATTCCGCTGCCAAGCCCAAGCTGCCAGGGCCGCCACGGCGGCGGACAGGAGTGCAAGCGATCCCGGCTCGGGGACAGCGGCCAACGTGGCGACAGCATGCTTCCCGCTGCCGGCGTCAATCGACGTAAAGCGATAGCCGACCGGCGGCAAGAGATGGGTGGGGGTCAAGTGGCTTGTGGCATTGCCCAATCCAAGTTCGCCATAGCTGTTGTCGCCCCATACCCAAAGGCTGCCGTCGCGCGAAAGCGCATAGCTTGAACCCCAATCGGCCGCGATGGCCGTGATGTCCGTCAGGTCGGCGGGGTCAATCTCTTCAGGAACGAGGCAGCTTACGGTCGTCCCGTCGCCAAGCTGGCCATAGCGATTGTAGCCCCAGGCCCAGACGGTGCCGTTCCGCAGGGCGAGGCTGTGTCTGAAGGCGGCGGCGACGGCGGTGACGCCGCTGGTCAGACCGCTGACAGCCACCGGTGTGGGCCGCGTCGCCGTCGATCCGTCGCCAATTTGGCCGTCGCTGCTCCACCCCCAAGCCCACACACTGCCGTCGCTCTTCACCGCAAGACTGTGCGACCAGCCGGCCGCGATCGCAATGACACCGCTCGTCAGATTCTTGACGGCCACGGGTGTGTAACAGTCGTGTGTTCCCCCGTTGCCAAGCTGGCATTCCGCGTCGGCTCCCCAGGCCCACAGGCTGCCGTCGCTTTTCAAAGCCAAGTTGTGGCTGTCGCCGGCCGCGATGGCTGTCACGCCACTTGTCAGAATATTGACGGCTACCGGTGTGCCCCGATACGCACTCGTCCCGTCGCCAATCTGACCGTTAAAGTTGTCGCCCCAGGCCCAGACACTCCCGTCGCTCTTCAGCGCTATGCTGTGATCTTTGCCGGCCGCCACGGCAACCACGCCGCTCGTCAAGCCGCTGACGGCTACCGGTGTATTCTTGTTGCTCCCCGTGCCGTCGCCGAGTTGGCCATCGCCGCCCAGGCCCCAGGCCCATAGGCTGCCATTGCTCTTCAGGGCCAGGGTGTGCTCGCCGCCGGCCGAGATGGAAGCGAGATCGTATCCCAGACTGCTGATGACCACTGGCGTTGGTCGCCACGTACCCGTCGTCCCGTCGCCAACCTGGCCGTATGCGTTACGGCCCCAGACTGCGACCGCGTCGGCGCGGGCAGACTGCCGGTCTGCCACGATGCCCGCGAAAGCCGCCATGATGACTAGCGACACCCAGGGGAAACTGTGCCATTTCATTACCCGCACAATCGTCTTCTCGAACATGATCGCCTCAAAAAAGTAAGTCTGAACCTATCGTATCCGCATCAAAACGGTGCAGATTGATCGCAACTTTGTCCGTGCCACGCCAAACGGAATATCGCACGAAACCCGAGAAGGAGAGCGTATCAAGAAAGAAACGAGGCTTCCCGGTCGATGAAGAATCCGCTCAAGCGGCTTCACGACGGAACGGTTGTTTTACGAATCCGACACCGACGGCTTCTAAAACGGGCGAACCCGTTTTAGACGGTCACTCGGAACAACGCTGCCTCAATATGTTGCTTCTTTTGATGAAAGTAGGCCGGACATCATGCCACCTACGCCAGCCATTATGGACAATTATTAAACGATGTCAATAGGGGGTACTTTTAATAGTGGGTTTTATTTATACCTGAAATGACTGTTATGATTCAATTTCTGCCATGTTTTTTGGTTTTTTCCACAAAAACAAGTCCACAAACTCGACGGAATTATTTTTTGCCATAAACCCGCCTGAGGGGCAGGTTTTCCACGAATTTCGGGTCGGATGTGCTGGCCGGGTCCGGGAAGGGTAGAGTCGAGAAGTGGCGCGGTGGTTTAGGTGCAGCCTATCTATTGCTGGCTCTTGCGTCTGCCAGTGCCTCACTAGCTTCACCGTGCTCCGTTTCCACTTCCCGCTCATCGAACCGGACGGGCGGATTTCCCGCATCCGGCTCTCGGACAAGGTTCATGGTTTCGCCCACGAGTAG
>Ga0118677_10001895_pt1 | contig 43254 bp, 35 predicted proteins | sample AliMusrvi5mmetaG_FD_86154 | JGI IMG/M metagenome (GOLD analysis project Ga0118677, IMG submission 86154)
ATGCCGTACTCAGGCAACCGGCTGACGCCAGAGGGTTCGTCATTCCTCGCCGGTCACGGCAATCATTACAAAAACACTCGCTCGCCGCTTGTCGTTTTAGAAAATCTCCCGCAGTTTTGGGAGGCGGATTCTGTTTTGACCTGGATCGGCCCCCCGTATTGGCGGGCATTGGGTCCGGCCACGATCCAGAAAGCTTCCCCTGCGCCCGGGCGCTCCGTGGCGGGCGTCCAGATCCGTTGAAGGGTGTTACTAAGGCCGGTGACCCGAAAAACCGTGGCCGTCGACGGATTCATCACGTAGTCGCTGGAAAAAGAGAAGAAATCACTGAAACTGACCAGTTTATTGGAGGAAACCGGCAACCCAACCAGATTCGGTTCGCCCGGAATCCAGCGGGTGGGGTTCAACACCGGCCGGCCTTTGACCTCCAGGACAAAAGGATTCGCATTCGTGGCAACATAAATCTCGTAAGATTCACCGGACAGCAGTCCGGAGAAGGTGCTAATGGTGGCATCGGCGGCAAACCAATATTGCCAGTCTGCGCTCTGGGGGAAGGGATCATGGGGATCGAGATCAAACTCCATTCCCGTTCCGGCCCTGCGCCACCAATATACCTTCTGAACCGCCGTATTACTGAAGACACTGGAACAATCGGCTTGCCCCGGCTGAACGAGTAATTGAACGGCATTCCACCCGCGATTCAACGGTATAGACTGGGATGCCCATTGAGCGTTGACTGATATTCCTAAGACACACCAAACGGCAAACCCTACTATAAACCCCACGAATCGATTCATAAGGTAGCCTTTTTTTGCGCGATGCGCTATTTATTGAAAGCTGACCCACTCACGCACTCCTAAGAAAATAAGCCGGTGAGTTGGAATCACTTGTCTTAAATAATTAGAGCGTCCACACGCAGATTGCAAGATTTAAGAGCTTTGTGATTATCGAATTATTTATTTTCCTGAAGTTATATTTTACCTCTGAATCAACCTGATTCTGTAGAAATGCCCTGTTTATAGGGCTAAAGCGCTCATTTCGGAGTCCAGAACATCAACTCCCATAATGTCCATCGTTTTTATGGTCATTATAACGAATTTGCCCGTCCTCAGGAAATTGGACGCGGGAAATCGGTTTTCCCCCGGTGGTGGAGTCAGACTATTTATCTTAAGTTCGAAGACATTGAAAGGAACTGCCAGTGGACTTCTTTTTCGATGGCGTACCGGGCGCCATGACCGTACCATCCACCTCCGTTCATAAAATCACCCGCGCGCGGGGAGGCACGGAATGCAAACCCTGAAGGCCGCCCCCCCATTCAGCGGAATGTGCCGGATAGTGCGAAACGTCGGAGTAATGGGTGCATTAATTGGAACAATTTCGATCATGGCCTTCGGCGATCAACATCATTCGAAAACCAACCGACTCGCCGACGTGGCAACCGCCCCTTCCGAGGCGGTGTCTCCCGCCGGGAAGCGTACTCCCAACCGACTGGCCTTTGAAAAAAGTCCGTATCTATTGCAACATGCGTACAATCCGGTGGATTGGTATCCGTGGGGAGAGGAAGCCTTCGCCAAGGCACGCAAGGAGAACAAACCCATCTTTTTATCGATCGGTTACTCGACCTGTCACTGGTGTCACGTGATGGAACGGGAATCGTTCGAAACCGATGAAATTGCGAAGATTCTTAATAAATATTTCGTCGCGATCAAGGTGGACCGGGAAGAACGGCCCGACCTCGATCGGGTGTATATGACTTTCGTGCAGGCGACCACGGGCGCCGGCGGGTGGCCGATGAGCGTCTGGTTGACACCGGATTTGAAACCTTTTGCGGGAGGCACTTACTACCCGCCCGAAGATCGCTGGGGGCGTCCGGGATTCAAATCCATATTATTGAGCATCGCAGACGCCTGGCGATCCGATCCCAAGGACATTATCGCATCGGCTGATAATGTAACCCACCAATTACGCCAATTCACCGGGATTCGCGCCGATCCGACTTTGGAACTTGAAAAATCATTGCTGGATGAGGGCTTCCGGCAGATGCAAGCCTCGTATGATCCCCAAAATGGCGGATTTGGCGGAGCACCGAAGTTTCCTCACCCGGTTACTTTCAATTTCCTGCTGCGTTATTACGCGCGCGGCCTTCCGCAGGGATCCGGGCCTGCGGGCCCGCCCGACGCCTTGACCATGACCTTGTTCTCCCTGAAAAAAATGGCCGAGGGCGGCATTCATGACCATCTGGGAGGCGGATTTCATCGCTACGCCGTGGATGCGGAATGGCATGTGCCGCATTTCGAAAAAATGTTATACGACCAGGCGCAACTGGCCTGTTCATATTTGGAAGCCTACCAAATCACTCACGAAACGTTCTATGCCGATGTGGCGCGCGACATTCTCGATTACGTCTTGCGTGATATGACCGGCCCAGAGGGGCAGTTCTACTCGGCGGAAGATGCGGACAGTCCCTTGCCCGGCAATTCCGCGAAGTCAGGCGAAGGCGCGTTTTACGTCTGGACCCAAGCGGAGATCGTCGCCGCCTTGGGCACGAATTCAGCGGAGATTTTCAACTACTATTACGGGGTTTTGCCCCAAGGTAACGCGCCGAACGATCCGCTCGATGAGTTCCGCAACCAGAACATTTTGATCGTGCGGCACACGCCTGAGGAGACGGCCACAAAATTCGGCGTCTCACCCGAGGAAATTCGCAATCGGCTCACCGCCGCGCGAATCACGCTACGAGACGCTCGCTCCAAACGAACGCGGCCGCATCTCGACGATAAAACCCTTACCGCCTGGAACGGGTTGATGATCTCCGCTTTTGCCCGCGCCTACCAGGTTCTGGATGAACCCCGCTATCTTACCGCGGCGCAAACGGCGACGGCCTTTATCGAGGCGAAGCTCACCGATCCAAAAACCGGGCAGTTGCGGCGGCGTTATCGGGCGGGAGAGGCGGCGATCGACGGGTTTAGCGACGACTATGCATTTTTCATCCAGGGCCTGCTGGATTTGTATGAGGCGTCCTTCGACGTGAAATATCTGACCCAAGCCTTCGAATGGCAGAAGAAACAGAATGCGTTATTCTGGGATCCCGCCGAGGGGGGGTATTTCAGCACCACCGACCGGGATCCCAGTGTGATTCTACGCTTGAAAGACGACGATGACGGCGCGGAACCGTCCGGAAATTCCATTTCCATTTTGAATCTCCTGCGATTATCCCAGATGACCGATAACACCGATTTCCACAAAAAAGCGGACCAATCGCTTTCCCTCTTTGCCGCCCGTCTCCAGCGGGCGCCGCAGGCCATGCCTCAAATGCTGGTTGCTTTCGATTTCAATCTCGCCTCGCCCAAGCAGATTGTCATCGCCGGCAGCCCCGATGCGCCGGACACCCGCGCAATGTTACGCGAAGTCAATGAACACTTCATTCCCCATAAAATTCTGCTGCTGGCTGACGGGGGGGCCGGACAGACCGCTCTGGCCCGTTACCTGGACTTCATCAAAACTGTAAAACCAATTGAGGGACAAGCAACCGCTTATGTCTGTGAAGATTATGTGTGCCAACGGCCCACACCCGATCGGGCCACGCTGAACAAACAGTTGACCGCAGCTCCCGATAACCGTCCGTAGGATAACCTTTCGTCAACCATTTGCGCCTTGACGAGGGGGGTTATTCGTTTCATACTTATTTTCTCAATATAAAGGAAACTAACATGCATAAAATGAGATCTTTAATGGTGGTTGCGGCCGTCTGCTGGTCAACAGAAACCGCCGTGTCGGTGTATGCGAGCGATGCAACGACTCCCCCGGCTCCGGCCCCCGTCACCCAGGTCAAGCCTCAAACCCTGTGTCCGGTAATGGGCAATCCGATCGATAAAAACTTTTTCGTGGACTCGGACGGCAAACGCATCTATGTCTGTTGCGGCATGTGCCTCAGCACGGTCAAGAAAAACCCGGCCCAGTTTGTAAAGCAACTCGAGGCCGAGGGAATCACGCTGGATAAAGCCACGCCGGCCAAGCCCTAAACGATCAAACCGCACCCCAGGCTGAATGGAATCTTCTGAGCAGGATCTTGTTTGCCTGGGCTATGGGCGGATAACCGGACGGGTTCGCATGCGAAAACAACTGATCGGTCTTTTAATCCTCACTGCGGGGTCAGCCTATTCCCCTGCGGTTGTCATCGCCGATCCGCCGCCCCCCCCCACTCTGACACTCGTGGAAGCCGTTGATCGGGCGCGACGCGACAACCCGCAACTCCAAAGTTTGCGCGCCCAATGGGAGGCCGCACAGGAGCGCCCCGCCCAGGCAATCACCTTGCCGAATCCGATGTTCAAGTACAGCGGAATGGATCAAGCCGATGGCGGCACCTGGCCCGACACCTCAGAAAAACGATTCATGGTGGAACAGGAATTCCCCGGGTTCGGCAAACGGGATCTTCGAGAAAACCTCGCCCGGAACGATGTCGACGCCCTGCGTTGGGAACTCGAATCCATGACCCGCGAGGTCATCCTGAAGGTCAAAGAAAACTTTTTCGACCTTTATGCCCTGCAGCAGGTGATCGGTATCACCCGAAAAGAAGATCGGGTCTTACAGCGCATGGCGAAAATAGCGGAAACGATGTATTCGACCGGCGAACGCACCCAACAGGACGTGCTGAAAGCTCAAGCCGAAATCACTCTGCTGAAACAACGATTGCTCGAACTCGATGCACAGGAAAATACCCTTAAAGGCAACCTGAACACGCTGCTCAATCGACGCGCCGACGCGCCTTTAAACGTGACGGCACCTTTAATGGAAACCCATTTCAACGGGTCGCTGGAAAATCTATTCACTTGGGCGGCGACCAACCGACCGGAAATCCAGGCGGCCCAGTCACAAATTGAGCGATCCGATCTGGAAACAAAACTGATGGCTCGGGAGTCCGTGCCGGACTATCGACTCGGGCTGGAATATCGGGACATCGCCGACAGCCCTGATCTGGTCATGTTTACCATCGGCATTGAATTGCCGGTCTGGCAGTCGAAATATCGGGCCGGGGTTCGCGAAGCGGAGATCATGAAAGCCGCCCGTCAGGCAGACCGCGAGACTGCGGAACGGAATAGCGCCCGTGACGTACAGGACGCCCATTTCAAATTGCAAACCGCTCGCCGTCAGTTGGAACTTTATAAAACCGAACTCATCCCGCAAGCCGAAGCCCGTTTCAATGCCAGCGAAACCGGTTATCAAACCGGCAAAGTCGACTTCATGGACCATCTCGAAAGCCAGCGGTTTTTGCTTAATGTTCGGGTCATGGCCGCCATGGCAGAAGGAAATGTCGGGATACAACTCGCCCGCCTGGAGCAGGCCGTTGGAATCGAATTGATCCCGGCGCCCAAGTCAGGAGAGAACGGCAAATGAGAATCCCTTGTTTTTTTCTGGTGGCTATTCTGGGCGCGGCCGCCATCGGCGTAACGCTCCCCATCGGTTGCAGCCGCGAGACTCGCGAACACGGCGCGGCCATCCAGTATCACTGCCCAATGCACCCCACCATCGTTTCGGATAAGCCTGGCGATTGCCCGATTTGCGGAATGAAGCTGGTGCCGTTCGCGATGAAAATGATTGCGTTTGAGGCCACGCCGAATGTTGCGTCAACTCTGCCGGGATTGGCCGAAGTATCGATCACACCGGTGGCGCGCGAACGCATGGGATTGACGCTGGGCACGGTGGAACAACGCCCTCTTACCCGTGATATCCGCACAGCCGCACGAATCGTGATCGATGAGACCGGTCTGTATCATGTCACGGTCAAAGTCGATGGCTATGTCGAAAAGCTGTTCACCGCCACGACCGGACAGTACGTTAAACAAGGGGATCCGTTGTTGTCGATTTACAGTCCCATGCTGGTGTCGGCACAACAGGAATATTTGAACGTGTTGAATAATAACGCCGAGTTGGCGGCGGCCGCCAGGAAACGGCTGGCCCTCTGGGATGTTTCTGAGGAGCAGATTGAACGGTTGGCGAAAACCGGCCAACCCGAACGAACCGTCACCCTCTTCGCTCCCACCAGTGGCTGGATCATTGAACGCAATATTGCCACCGGCCACAAAGTCGCCTCGGGGGAACAACTGCTGGTGCTGGGCGACCTGACCCGGGTTTGGGCCGACTCGGATATCTACCAATCCGATCTTCCGTTCGTGAAGATGGGGATGCCGGTCGAACTGGAAGTATCCGCTGCCCCGAAAAAGATTTTCAAGGGAACGGTCAGCTATATTGCGCCCACGTTGGACGCCGAGACGCGAACGGTCAGGGTTCGAATAGAGGTGCCGAATTCCGATTTGATTTTGAAACCCGAGATGTATGGGGTCGCGCGTTTGGCCTACGATCTCGGCGTGAAATTGGCGATTCCTGAGTCGGCCGTGATGCGCACCGGCCAGCACGTGTATGCCTTTCGGGATGCGGGCGATGGCAGACTGGTGCCCGTGGAAATCAAACTCGGCACACACACCGAAGGATGGTTCGAACTTTTGGGCGGCCTGGATGCGGGAAACCGGATTGTCACCTCTGCCAATTTCCTCGTGGATTCCGAGTCTTCCATGAAAGCCGCTCTTGAATCGTTGTCTGGGAAATAATCCATGCTTGTTAATGAACCATTGGCCCGGACCTCGATCATTAATCGGATCATTGCGTTCAGTGCCACCCACCGTCTGCTGGTGATCGGTCTGGTGGCGGCCGCAATCGGATATTCCGTCTGGGCGATGAAAAACATGCGGCTTGACGCGATTCCGGATCTCAGCGACACGCAAGTGATCGTCTATACCAAATGGGATCGCAGTCCGGATATCATGGAAGACCAGGTCACCTACCCCATCATCTCCGCCTTGCTCGGAGCCCCCAAGGTCAAAGCGATTCGCGGTTTTAGTGACTTCGGGTTCAGTTACGTTTACGTGATTTTTCAAGATGGGACGGACATCTACTGGGCCCGGAGCCGGGTACTCGAATATCTTCAAAAATTATCCGGCAATCTGCCGCCCGGTGTCACGCCCCAACTCGGACCGGATGCGACGGGCGTCGGCTGGGTGTTTCAATATGCCCTGGTGGATAAGACCGGCAAGCACAGCCTGGCCGAATTACGAAGCTACCAGGACTGGTCGCTGCGATACGCCCTTCAAAGTGTTCCCGGAGTGGCGGAAGTAGCCGGCATTGGCGGTTTCCAGAAACAGTACCAGGTGACCCTTGATCCCGCCCAACTTCAAAGCCATGGACTTTCGGTCCTGGAGGTGGCGGATGCCATCCGCAAGAGCAATAATGAAGTCGGCGGACGCCTGATTGAATGGGCCGGTCGCGAGTACATGGTTAGGGGCCGTGGGTATGTCAAAGACACCGCCGCGCTCAGCGACGTGGTCGTGAAAACCGGCCCAGGCGGCACCCCGGTCACACTGGGCGAAGTGGCAACCCTCCAGACAGGACCAGAAATGCGCCGGGGCATCTCCGACTTGAACGGCCTAGGCGATACGGTCGGTGGTGTGGTGGTCATGCGCCATGGTGAAAATGCGCTGAATGTGATCCAGCGTGTGAAAACCAAATTAGCGGAATTGAAGCCTTCCATGCCCGAAGGGGTTGAGGCGGTCATTACCTACGACCGTTCCATCTTAATTGAAAAATCAATCGACAACTTGAAGAGCGAACTGGTCCTGGAAATGATCATCGTCATCCTGGTGATTCTTTTGTTTCTCTGGCATCTTCCCTCGGCGATTGTTCCCATCCTCACGATTCCCATTTCGGTCATCCTGTGTTTTATCCCGATGTACCTGATGGGAATTTCCTCCAACATCATGAGTCTGGCGGGAATTGCCATTTCCATCGGCGTATTGGTGGACGGCGCGATTGTCGAAGTCGAAAATGCCTACAAGAAACTTGAATTGTGGCAGGCCGGAGGACGAAAAGGGGATTTTCACCAAGTGCGTTTGCAGGCGCTGATGGAAGTGGGTCCGTCGGTGTTCTTCTCGTTGTTGGTCATCGCCGTGGCTTTTCTGCCGATCTTCACGTTGGTGGATCAGGAAGGGCGGCTGTTCAAGCCGTTGGCTTATACCAAGACGCTGGCAATCAGTCTGGCAGCCCTGCTGGCGATAACACTCGATCCGGCGATCCGGATGCTGTTTGCCCGAATGGATCCGTTCCGTTTTCGTCCCCGCTGGCTCGCCGGGCTGTTCACCTCGATCGTCGTGGGCAAATATTACAAGGAAGAAAAACATCCGATCAGTCGCCTCTTGTTCTGGCTCTACGAGAAACCGTGCCGTCTGGTGCTGCGCTGGCCGAAAACCGTCATCGCGTTGGCCATCGCGGTGGTGGTCAGCACCGTCCCCATCTACCTGAAACTCGGCAGCGAGTTCATGCCGCCACTGAACGAAGGCACCCTCCTCTATATGCCCACCACTCTGCCCGGCATCTCGGTCACCGAAGCCCAACGATTGATGGAAACGCAGGATCGTATTATCCGTTCCTTCCCCGAGGTCGTATCGGTCTTCGGCAAAGCCGGCCGCATCGATAGCTCCACCGACCCCGCGCCCTTTTCAATGATGGAAACCACCGTTGTCCTCAAACCGATGGACCAGTGGCGGGCGAAACCCCGGGTCTTCTCCACCTGGCCAAAACCGTTGCGTTTCGTTCTCGGCCATCTCTGGCCGGAACATATTTCGTGGGAGGATCTCACCACCGAGATGGACCAGGCCCTGCAAATTCCCGGTTGCGTAAACGCCTGGACGATGCCGATTAAAGGACGGATCGACATGCTCTCCACGGGTGTCCGTACTCCCATCGGGATCAAGGTCTTCGGGTCAAGCCTGGACGAAATCCAGCGGATCGGGGAGCAGATTGAAACCGTTCTTCGCGCCGTTCCCGGCACGCGCAGTATTTTCGCCGAGCGCGCTTCAGGCGGTTATTTCGTCGACATCACTCCGGATCGTAAAGCTCTGGCTCGCTATGGCCTGACGATCGACGATCTGCAGAGCGTCATTATGACCGCCATCGGCGGAGAGAATATCACAACGACCATCGAGGGTCGTGAACGCTATACCATCAACCTCCGTTACCCGCGCGATTTACGTGCCAATCTCGATCAACTTCAGCGCGTCCTGGTCTCTGCCCGTAGCTTGCAGGGAAGTAACGGACTCATCCAGATTCCTTTATCCGAGCTCGCCGAAATTTCCCTGGTTAATGGCCCAGCCATGATTCGCGATGAAAATGGCATGCTGGCCGGTTATGTATATGTGGATATCACCGGTCGCGATATCGGTGGGTATGTTGCGGATGCCAAAAAGGCCGTCGCCCACCAGGTGACTTTACCAACCGGCTATTCTCTGTCCTGGAGCGGCCAATACGAGAATATGCTGCGCGTTCGGGAACGATTAAAAGTCGTCATTCCCATCACCCTCCTATTAATTTTCTTGCTGTTGTACATGAATACCCAGTCCGCCTTCAAGGCGGCGGTCGTCATGTTGGCGGTCCCCTTTTCCATTGTGGGCGCGGTTTGGTTGATGCATCTGTTGGGGTACAATGTCTCGATCGCCGCCTGGGTCGGTATGATTGCCTTGATGGGACTCGATGCTGAAACGGGTGTGTTCATGCTGTTGTTTTTGGATTTATCGTATGAGGAGGCCAGGCAGAAGGGCCTGCTGCGCAATCAGGCGGACCTCCATGAGGCTATTATTCATGGCGCCGTAAAACGGATTCGTCCCAAGATGATGACGGTTGCGGCGGCCTCCTTGGGTTTGATGCCCATCATGTGGTCAACCGGCACTGGGGCGGATTTGATGAAACGGGTCGCCGCCCCCATGGTCGGCGGGCTTGTGACTTCGTTTCTGATGGAGTTGCTCGTTTATCCCGCCATCTTCCTACTCTGGCGGTCCCGGCAGTTGAAACGAAATGGGGTTCATTCATCCGAATCGTCTTTAACGGACGCCCCGTCAAGCCCGGGTTGAGGCGTGGTCCCTGGAGGACGGCACGCCGTTGCCGCCGCTTCCCAAAGAGGCGCCGACAGCCTCTTCGGACAAGCTCAGGGCAGGCGCGGCGCCCTCCATTCTGATTTGTATGATCGATCAATTTACCGGATTTTTTTCCACTGATGGGCAGCCAACACGCCCAATCGGGGCGCTTCACAGGGTTGATCGCCCAAATTGGCGACGATCCGGGTGCCATCGCTGAAGCTGGTGGATTGAAGCAGTCCATCCTCGCTCAAGAATTCGAAGGACGTCATCGCACAGCGTCCGATTTGCGCATGAAGTTTGGCAACCGGTAGAGCCAACGCCAACGCATCCTGAACCGCCTGATCTTCGAAATGCAGTTGATAAGCAAAGGTGCGCCGGGAAGCAATATCGGTCCACCCATATTGCCGGCCGAAAGGAAAGACATTGGGAGGACATCCATACAGCGCGTCCTGGGCGGCTTTCTGGGCGCCCCACCCATTGCCCGTGGCGCCAAACCGGCTGAAACTAACCCCCCAACAAGGCGACGGATTGTAATTGTGGAGTTCCCACCAATCATGGATGGTTGAATCATGGAATACCAAACCGGTTAAAGGAACCGGGGTCGCCCGCAGGTTCCGAGGATCCACCATGAGCTTGGTCGAACCAATATCATAACTCGGGGTATACCGGTCGGTGAAGCCTTCGCTGGAAACGATCCGGTTCCCGTTGGTATCCGGGCCGAGAAGCCGGCGAATCCAGTCGACCTCTTCCCGGCGGGCGACCGGGCGGTTCCCATGCAAGGCATGGTCGGTTCGCAGGCAGGGGGTATGCCCGAGCGCGGTGGCGGTGACATCGTAATGAATCCAATCCATGGCTCGCAGGTCGCCGCGGAAACGCCGCTTGCTTTCTTCGATCTGGTAAGGGGTACAGATATGTTTCCACTGGTTCTTTTCAATCCGCCAGCCGTTGTAGCAAGCCCCTTTGGCATCGTGTTTAAACAGACGCCGCATGCGGGGAGAAGCGTCATCGAGCCCTTCAAAATACCAGCCCCACGGGGCGACCAACGCACCCGGCACCTGGTGCATCCGGGCAATTTCCCGATCGCTGAGCCAGATCGGTTGATCGCCTCCCATGAGGAAATCGAGTGAGTAATTGCACATCCGGACCGGGTAATATAGAACCTGTTTGAATCCGAACTCGTGCATGCGTCGGGCACTCGCTGCGTAGTCAATGCCGGTTGCCTTGTTATAACCGATGAAGGCCATGCAGGCGCCAAACAGATTCTTTAAGATCGGTTTGCGTTCGATCTTTTCATCCCAGCTCACAAACTCGTCGCGTTCCTGAACCCGTTGGCGATAACGCAGCGCGATGGCGGTGACATCGGACGGAACCGGATACAGTCGCACCTCGCGTTCATACCAACCATGGACTGCGCATCGTTCCATTTGAAACGCACAATAGGGACTCCGCGCATCTTCTCCATACCGCCCGCACCAGTTGGTCGGCGATTCGGCCGTGGACATCAGCGCCGCCTTTTCGCCCAGGAGGGCAAGCAAGCTCAAGCTCAAGCGCTCATGTCCACCCCCTTCGCGAACATCCTCCCAAGGAGTGTCGCCGCCTTGATAGAGGATCCCTTGATAGACCGGCACCAAAAGTTGCGCGGAACCCCGGGCCGGCCTGAACGTTCCGGGCAAATCGATGCTATCCACCGTGAGCGAGGCGCTCGTCAAGAGCACCTTGACATGGTCTTTACCCAGTTCCCAACGGATTTGAATCGCGCCTTCCTGCGGAAAATAGGTCGTGATCAACGCGTCGCCTTCGCGGCAGACATCCGGGCTCGGCAAACGATAGCGCGGAACCGGATCGGCCGCGCGGGTATACGTGGGCGGATCCAGAATCCAGCGCATTTGGCGTTTGCGATCCTCGAGAATAATCGAACCCGGGGTGGACCCTACGGAGAGTCGCATCAACGCGTTTTCCAGATGAACAACCGGTTTCCCTTTTTTTGAACCCGACTTTTGAAGGGGCTTCACGTTTTACTCCCGTTTGTAAGCGGTTTGACAATCAGGACGAACTTTAATGTGCCGGGAGAAACGGCGCAATCCAATTATGGGCGGCGTACAACTGTCGGGCGCAAAGCAACTGCGTGGGATGGCTCCTCATCTCCTCCGAGGTGGGGCGGGGCGTCTCTGCCACGCCATTTCTGGGGATAATATTGCAACCCCAGCACAGAAACTCCGATTCATTCGATTTTCCTGGCTATCCCCGGACGACTTTGTCCAGGACAGATAACCTGTTCCCAGGGTCCTTTCTGTGCTCGGATGGACGAGGTTCAGGCGATCCTGCGCCAGACCGCTCATCCCGCCCAGCCTATTCCAGGGGTTCCGCCCACACGATCGGCCACGATGGGCCAGCCTACAGGCCCAGCCTCACGGGCGTCCCAGCCAGCCGGTGCCAATCGTGAGGCGCACCGGATAAGCTTGTGACGATTGTGATGGCGGCTGTCAGACTGATGATGCCAAAAGTTACCAATCGCCTAGGATCGGCATTCTTGGCACATAGCAGGTTGAGGTTCCCTTGCCCAGCGGAGTGTTCACGGACATCCACCCGCTCGGTCATTGTTTTGATTTCATCCCGTCATCTAAATCGATGATTCGCAATAAAAGACGCCCAAGCCAGGTAATGTCAGTAGATTTAGCTTTCAGCATACCTGTCTTGTCGTCGAATTCGGGTATCTGGCCTTTGAATGGGGAATCATAATTCGGCCGAATCAATTCGAGACGTTCCAAATGCGTCTTCATCGTTGCGTGAAGTGCAACCTGATCACGTTCTTCTGTAGACGAGCCAAGGTGGGCATGAGGACCTTGGATGATATCTTTGTGTTTATTCCGATATTCGTCACGATCAGAAGATGCCAATTTCGCATAGAATTGGAGCAGAATAATTTCGGGATCGCTCAATTCCGCCAGTAATTGTAGCAGAGTTTTGGCCTGTGACGCCCGAATTTCTGTTTTCAGAATACTGTTCTTAAAAAGAGAGGCAATATGCTTTCGTTTTTCATCTGTCAATGCTCTCGCTGCCGCCATGAATCCATCTTCAAGAAGATCAACAATCTCCGGATCTTGTAGTCTTGATTCAAGGGTCGCCTTACCGAGTTCAACGAATTTGTCGTCAAGCATTTGAACAAACTTGGCAAGACGGTCGATACGCTGGTTTGGGATAACATGGCCGACTATCTCTGCCAATATAGGACCGACCACAGGGGCGGCACCGATTAGGCCCTTTGCAACGCTCACAGCATAGTCAGTAGATGATGCCTTATCGTTCATAATGCCTTTGATGATAATCCGACCAAGCGCCACTAAACAACTTCAAAATCCTACGGCGTCCCACACGATCGGTTACGATTAGCCAGCCGTCAGGCTCAGCCCCACGGGCGTCCCAGCCAGCCGGCGGCGATCGTGGGGCGCACCGGATAGGCTTATAGAGATTGTGATAGGAACGGCCAAGGTTCCATTCTGACTGGAAAGTTTACCGAATGTTTCCCTCCGCCGAAAAAGAACCCAATTGATTCCCCAGAGATCAGGTGAATTTCACTGGACGGGAACAATTACTATGGCTCAACTTTTTCATTGTGGTCTGGCCTTCTGCAAATATTCTTGCCAATTCTGCGAATCCACAACGAGGGAAAGCGGCGAGTTGTCCTTGAGAGGACGCTTTGTTCTAACATAAAGGGTTGTTGCAGCCATTTCCGCCGGAAGCCCTTTTCGATCGAGACAAAGTAACAGGTCCTCTAGGGTGGATTCTTCTGTCGAAGTCAATACTCCTGCCGCCGTCACCCATGCGCTAAATGAGGCGGCGTCATCTCGGATTGTCTCTCTTGCTTCTTCAGTTGTCATGGCCGTGGATATATCTCCGCACCTTCCGCCCCAAGTTCCTTGAGTATCCGTTTCGTTTTTTCAACAGGCAGGAGCCAGTCCGTTAATTTCGGGTTAAGGATTGACCTCCGGAAAATTGATATGACCTGGCCGTTCTTGACACCAATAGAAAATCCTTGCTCGTCGGAAGAAATAAGTCGTTGCTTGAGCAGGTCGGAATGCCCTTCAATTTGCCCTGCCGCACTCTTAAACAACCGGACATTGCCATTCTCGACAACGCCTAATAGAACATCATCAGCACTATTGGCAATGAGTTCCTTTGACCCGTCGGCAATGTTCATTCCAGTTTTTGCGGCGACAACAGTGAACCCCAGCAACCAGCGGAGGGAAACATAGCCCCGTCCTTGGCCCAGCGTTATTTTCATCGCTGTCCAAGCGTTCACCGCCGAATATGTTTCCAAAACGGATAGAGCCGCAGGGGGTCCGAAAGCGCCCAATAACACTACGGCGGCATGTGCATCTGCCTGTCGCATGCCTGCTTCTGATGGTACCGGAGCGTAATAAATCAAGTCCTCGGGCACATTGAAGTTGATGAATCGATCTTCAATGTGGGGGGGATACGATGCCAATCCCGAGCTGTCAACAACGGTAGGAGCCTCATTTGCCAACCCCAGTGGATCAACTTGATTCACCGGATCGCCTGCGCAGAACGCGGCATTTAACCGTTCCGGAAGGCTACCCCAAATAATAGCCATCACCAGTACGACCTGCATGAGGCATTGTTTGATAGTTTTTATCATGGCCTTCCTTGAATTTCCTCTTTACCTTGTTTGATTTGCCTTTCGACTTCAATGACAAAATAGTTTTGCTGGCCTTGCTCTTTATAGTCCGGGTCAAGCTGCGCCGATGCCGCAAACACGTCCCGGGTTTCTGCCAGTTTCCCCTGACTCCATAAACACATTCCTCGGAGATGCAGGAATGCCGACAATTCGCGTTCAGGCGACAGGGACACAAGATACCCCCGTCTCTCGACTTCTCCGGGATTAAGTTGCGACGGGAACGATCGGTAAAACTCGTCGGGTTTGAACTGCGCAAACTTGTCCGTCAGTTCAATATTGAAGGTCTCGGAGGATGAATCCCATCGTGCGAACAAATGGTTGCGGGTTGTTACCAGCTTGATGGGATATCCCATGCGCCTTGCAACAGAGGCAAATAGAACGGGCATTGAAGCACAGGTGCCGCGATTGGATTCAATGATAAGACCGTGAATGAAGAAATCCCTAGAATCATGAAAATAACTCGTGTCATCGGGTTGGCTGAATTCGCGTTGCTTGAGCAGCGGGTTGAAGGATAAGCCGACGACCTGGCTCAGATACTGCACAAGTGCGGCACAACGCCATCGATTGATGGAGTTGCCGGTTTTCTGTGATTGCGCCGGAAACCTAAATTCGTTGTTACGTGTCAGACGTGTCGCTGTTTCGGCCCATTGATCTAGTTGCCGCACGCAAGTTCTGATGTTGAGATGCTCAGACCCATTCAGACCCTCCGCACAGACGAGGTTGCCGACGGCGATATCTTGTAACACAAGATCGTCATGCGACATTGCCATCAACTGCTCAATTGAAGGGAATGGTCGCATGCCAGCTTTTGATGAGGGCCAAAGGGCCTTGCGATTCATAAGCACCACCGCCAAGGCCAAAACTCCAATGCAAAGAACCGATATGAGAATCAAAATTCTCGGGCTCCTTCTGGAACGAAAAATTAACGGCTCATTCATCTTTTTTTGATCTCGATGCACGAAGTTGGCTACTGATTCTCGAATCATCCCAAAACACATCCTAAATGACCAAAGCCGCCTGACAGTCGATGAACGGAGACATACGATGAGCAAGAAGACGCCGTTTCACCGGCGTAGCGAGGGGGTTGCGTAGGAAAAAGCAGAATAGACGCTGAAATTGGTTCCATCCACGTCGGGGATTGACACTCGGCATGGGGACACCTGTTCCTGTTAAAACAGATACTTGTGAGTTACCGCGACTGTGTCAATGAAACCGTATGGGTACAATAGCACCTTGCTTTTGCGCAACTTAGCGATGACCACTTTTTGTGAATCGGTGACAAACACTTTGACGCCGTCAACATGCCCAGTTTCTGCTGCATTATACCGCCCCACCAGAACATAGTAGACACACAAATCACCCGCTTGGATTGCCTGCTCAAGCAGAACCGGATTTGCCTCGAACGCATCAGAGAGGAGAATCGCCCTGAGTGTACCGGCCCATAGGTCTTTCAAGTATTGCCGTTCGTCAGGCGCCAAATCCCGAATAGTTTGGGCACCAAATGTTCTGCTAACGAGGGATGTGTTGATTCCCGAGAAGGATGTGTAAGTTGGCTCTCTCAGTTTCGCCCAGAGCGCTTCTGCCCTCTGATCCGCTGAAAACCTTACAGCTCGCGGACCAGACAATAAGGACTTGTGATTTTGCTCCATCTTGAGAGTAGATCCCACGGCGATACCGTCCCATTCCATCTGGACCATCTCACAATTCCGAAGGATGCGTTGTTGATCGGCCGTCGATGGTCGTGAGCTTACGCACCCCGCGGAAAGTAAAATGAATATTATGACACCAAGGGGGGAATTGGGGTCACGTCTGTATACTCGATATTTCATCCTCAACCTGCTTCATTTTATGGCCTGATTTTGAACGGGAATCTGCCAATCGCCGCTTCATCAGCCGAATTGCTGCGGCTACTGCCGGAGGTTTCATACCCACAACCTGGGCCAGTTCCGGATAGGTCAATCCCCCATGCCGGTGCGCCAGCACCAGTACCATATCGCGCCCCCAATCCCCTCGCCGGTCCCGAAACACGTCCCACTTCTCGCCATGGATTCGTTCCACCGCAGCTTTCACTGTTTCGAACGGCACCCACTTCTTCATCTGCCGCATCTGCGGCTTTTCCGCCACTCCCGGAATCGGCTGATCTTCCAACCATCGTCTCACTTTGGCGACAAATCCTTCTTCTCCGAACACCAGCCCGGCAGTCGTCCGCGATTCCATCTCAACCGGACGTCCTTGAGTGATCCGCTCTTCCACGCAATCCCGGAAGGCAATCTGGGGATTCTTTCGCCCCCCAGACGCACGACTCCATAATTCGTCGCATGTCAACCAGTCGGGTTTCGGCCGTCGCCCCGCATAATCCCAATAGGAACTCCATTGCCATTCCCGCAATACCTTCAATTGTGCCCGAATGGTATCGTTGGTCAACTCGGCGCTAATCCCTTGCCGTTGGGCGGCTCTTTGGCGTTTGCTCGCGGAATACGCCGCCCGTCGAACCGGATTCAGGTGAATATAAATGCTGGCCTCCAATGCCCAGGACCCTTCGCCATCCACCAGAACACTTTTAAACCGGCCTTGAAACAACGGTCCGCACCGCCGATGTTTGCGGTTGAACCAGATGCTGTAACTGACATTGAGCCATTGCATCGCTCGGCTCGCATTGGCCTGCGGCGTCTCCAAGAGTAAGTGATAATGGTTCGTCATGAGGACATACGCATGCACCCGAACCCGAAACCGTTCGGTCATCGCGTCTAGCAGATCCAAAAAGTGACTCCGGTCCGCATCGCCGGCACATATCGAGGCTCGGTTCAATCCTCGGCACGTCATGAAATACCATCCGCCTACAACATCCACTCGTAAAGGTCTTGCCATGTGCAAAAAACTACCACTTTCCCGTTCACCGGTCAATCGTTTATTATACTATCTAGACGTGACCCCAATTTGTGCTATACGCAATCTTCAGTCGAGTTTGAGGAAGAGGCGGAGTACTGCCGCAGTCCAAAGGGGAAACGTCTTCCGCTCATAGAGCGATGCTACACCTGATCATCAGGGACCTGTTATTAGTTTTGGTTTCCCACCACAAGCGCCTGTTTATTCGGTTTTGAATCTTTAATTCTGATACAAACATAAACAACTCCGTAAGGCGTTCTCCCCCTCGTTACTGACTCCTTATGAATATTTCGATTGCGATTCACCCAATGTTTCAGGCAAAATCCATCGACATGTCAACCCGCCCCAATATTCTTTTCGTATTCGCCGACCAGATGCGCGGCATGGACATGCATTGCGCCGGAAACCCCGATATCCTCACCTCCGCGATGGACCGCCTCGCCCGTGAAGGTGTCCGGGGCTCCCGCCATTATGCCAATTGCCCCATTTGCAGTCCCAATCGCGCGACGATGTTCACCGGGACGTATCCCACCACCCACCGTCTCCTTTTTAATGATGTTCCGGTCCGCACCGATCTCCCTTCCCTCGGCACGTTAGCCAAGTCGCACGGGTATGCCACTGGTTACATCGGTAAGTGGCATATGGATGCCGGCCCGCGCAATCGTTTCACACCACTGGGCCCTGATCGACTCGGCTTCGACGATTACTGGGCTGCGTATAATGCCCATCATGATTATTTCGATACGAAATATTACCTCGACACCCCCGAGTTGATCCACCGAACCGGGTATGAGCCCGAGATTCAAACGGATCTGGCCCTGGACTTCATCCGCAATCAGCACACCCGCCAAACGCCCTTCTGCCTGGCCCTCTCCTGGGGCCCACCCCATAACGATTACTGTTATGTTCCTGAAAAATACCGCGCTCTGTACGATCCGGAAAAACTTCATCTGCGCCCCAACTGCAAACCCATTCCCCGCGAATCCCTGGACCCCAAATGGTCCCAGTTGCCGACTACCCGTGATTATTATGCGATGATCACCTCGCTGGATGACCAGCTGGGCCGACTCCTCGCAGAACTGGATCACCTCGGGATTGCCGACAACACGATGGTCATCTTCACTTCCGATCATGGCGACATGATGTGGTCTCAAGGCCTGCTCTACAAATGCGTGCCGTTCGAAGAATCCGTCCAAGTCCCCCTTCTTCTGCGTTGGCCTCAAGGCTTACCGCAAAATCGAGTCTGTACCACCCCGATTGGATCGGTCGATCTTCTCCCGACTTTGGCGGGCCTGCTCGGCTGGGATGCGCCATCGACTTTTGAAGGAGTTGATGTCACCCCCTGGCTCCGCGGACAACACATCGCCTCTGAACCCGATGCGGTATTTATGGCCTTCTATAACAAATACGTCTTCCGCCCCGATTTTCCCGTTCCTGAATGGCGTGGATTGCGAACGGCCCGTTATACCTTCGCCTTGCGAACCGATCGCTCCTGTTGGATGCTGTATGATAACCAAACCGATCCCTGGCAATTGCACAACCTGGCCGACGATCCCGGCTCCGCCGGACTCCGTACCGAATTGAGCCGACGGCTGGACCGGTTTTTATTGGATTTGGGGGATCCGTTTCTGGATGGCCCCGGCATGTCGCGTCATTACAATGTTCGGACGGAGTATGTGTATTAAAATGAAACATCTCGATCTACGCACCGGTTCGGCCACGGCCTCTCTTAAGGAAATCGCGGGACGGCCTAATTCCGTCTGCACGGACGTTTCATTCAAACTGACGGACACCAGCCTATCCATTCATGTCGAGGCGGAAGATCTGGATATGCTGCACCTGATCAGTTCAATTTCGGCACCCAACAAGGATCCCCAGCTTTACGAAGAAGATGTGATCCAGATGGCCATCGCCCTGCCGGGTCAAGCAACCATCGGAGACTGGCTGGTGATCAATCCCCACGGCTCCCGCAAGGGAAGTCCAGCCGCCCTGGAATGGACTGCGATTCCCACCCGCCACGGAAACGGTTGGTCAATGGCCATCACCCTCCCCCGGCCAGCAGTGCCGGTGATCGGCCTCAGCTTGCACCGCTATTATCGCGGCGTGAATCATGAAGTACACGGATTGGGCACAAATCTCCCCCACCCTCTGGAGCCGGCCCGTTTTCCCATCCTGATCCTCGATGGCCCGGAGCCAGCCCTGGACGCAGATCACCATTTCCGGCACCAGGCGCAGGCTGCGGCCCATGCCGCCGATCAAAAAGCCGTCGACGCCGTCCGTCAACGGGTCGCCGTTGCGCGGAAACAATCCGATTTCGTTCAACTGACCAGCCTCGATCAGGCCATTCGACTCACGGATTTACGGGTTCAGCGAGCGATCGAGCCCAATGAACGTTTCCTCTGTTGGAATGAGGGCCATTTCCTGCATGCCCTTCTCAATCTGTGGGAACTCACCCAGGATCGCCGCTGGATCGCTCTGGCACTGGATCGGATCGAGGATGTTTGGTCTGCGCGCGAACAACAACCGGACGGCGCTTTTCTGCCGACTTGGATTAACGATCTCGAAACCGGCGTGCCCTGTACCTTGGTCACGGGTGGAATTCTCTGGCCGATTACCCGCGTGTTAGGCTTGATTCACGAAACACCCGCCCTGGCCGAATTCAAAAATCAGGTGCGTGGTTGGATTCCGCTGGCTGAAGCGGCTCTGGCCTTTCATGACGATGAATGGATCGCTTTCCCCGACGGATCAGGCATGCATATCGAACCCTATCAAAAGGGACCGCGCCGGATTTATACCCATTCCGATGTGAGGGGCAGTCGCATTAATCCCGTCAATCGCGAGTATTTTTATACTCTGGCGATGATGGAGTTGAATCGCTTCAAGCGCCATCCGGAACATATCCGTAAAATTTGGATGAATGCGCACTTCTTCAAACAGAACAGCGACTGGACGGAAGACCGATGGGTCTGGGAATATGAAATCGGCCGTTATCCGGCTTGCGGTGAAGATATTGATCACGGGAGTTGCCAGGTTGAATTCGCCCACCAATGCGCTCGGGATGGCATCGTTTTCACCGAGGCGGATTTGGGGAAAATGGCTGCCACTGTGGCGCAGAATATCTATCGACACGGCGACGTGCCGTGCAACGATATTCGGGGTTACCATCCCGGTTTTGGAATCGGAATCGCCCTTTGGAGCCCACTCTGCCGGTTCCCGGTGGCCCGCCCCTTATTTCCCCACATCGAATCCCTCATCGCCACTGCCGTCGCCGAAAAGAATCCGTCTTTTGACGGTTCACAAGGATGGGGCATCCGCTTGATAACCGCACTGGAACAAACCCGACGGATGCTGGCAAAGTTGGAGAATCGCTAAACCTTTATCCCGGCCTAAAATTTGGCAAATGGCTGATTTCATTGCATTATTTTAAACTCTGTATTACAAGATACGGCCAACTGATTTGTTATTTCAGGTAGGGAAAGGATATCTCCATGGGTTTGACCGAACTATTAATTCAAAAGATCACGCTCTTTATCGATACCACCGGATATATCAGCGTGACCCTGCTCATGATGCTCGAGAGCATGATTGCGCCTGTTCCCAGCGAGGCCGTGATGCCTTTTGCCGGATGCCTCATTACGACCGGCCGCTTCACTTTTCTGGGTGTCGCCGTGGCCAGCACTCTCGGAAGTATCATTGGATCCATGATCTCTTATGCCATGGGGTATTATGGCGGGCGTCCCTTTGTGACCAAATTCGGGAAATACCTTTTACTGAATATGCATGATCTGGAAGTCACGGAAAACTTTTTCAAAAAATACGGATCGTTCACGATTTTTGTCGGACGTTTCATCCCTGTCATCCGGCATTTGATCTCCATTCCCGCGGGTGCCGGTCGAATGAATCCGATTCATTTCCTCCTGTATACCGCGACCGGCGCCTGTTTATGGAATATGTTTTTAGCGTGGCTCGGGTTCCATCTTGGAAATCACTGGGAATTGATCCACAAATACAGCAAGCCGATTGACATTGTCATGGTCTTCGTGATCATCGTGTTCGTGATCTATTTCATCAAGGCGCATCTGAAACAGGCCCGTAAAGCATAATTTCCCTCAATAACGGGGGAACACAAAGCCACTAATGGGGCGGATGTCCGTCGATTCCAACTTTTTTAACTGCCCGCCAAAGCCCGGATTATCTCCTCTGCCGCGGCCATCCCTTCCGCAATTCCGCGCACTGCGGTGGTGCCGCCGTTGACCAGATCCCCGCCGGCATACACACCGTTCAATGACGTTGCCGTGGATCCCGCCTTCATTTTGAGCGCGCCGCTGGAAGTCAAGGCCACCCCACCCAACGCCGTCTTCAATTCATCCGGCACTTTCTGACCCGTGGCTTCAATCACCTGATCAACCTCCAACACGCTGATACTGTCGGGGACCGGCTCCGGGCGCCGACGGCCCGAGGCGTCCGGTTCACCCAACACCGTGCGCTGGATTTTCAGACCGGTCAATCGTCCCGCGGCATCCATGACATAGCCGGCGGGTTGCATCAACATCATCAAATGTCCGCCCGAAGCCAGCAGATGCTCCCGTTCCATCGGCCAGGCGGGCATTTCGGCATAGGATCGGCGATACACCAAATACACATCCCGGGCGCCCTGGCGCTTGGCGGTCACGGCGGCATCGACCGCCGTATTGCCCCCGCCGATCACCGCCACCCGCGCGCCAACCGTTTTACAGGAACCTTCTTTGACTTCGCGCAAAAAGGTCAGCGCATCCGTAACCCCTGGGACCGGTGTGGCCGTGCGCACCGATTCACCCAACCCCACCGCGAGGAAAACGGCGGCATATTGTCGACGCAAATCCTCCAGCGTCAGGTCGCGTCCCAAAGCCTGACCCAATTTCAGGATCAGCCGGCCCGCTTTTAACGCCGGGTCCAGTCGCCCGCTGATTTCCGCAGCGGAGCTTTCCAACCGTTCGCCGGGAATGATGCTTTGCGGTACGCCGCCCCATTGCGTGGCCTTATCGAAAAGCGCCACTCGGTGTCCTTTTTCGAGCAGACGGATGGCGCAGCCCAGTCCCGCGGGACCCGCCCCCACAACCGCCACGGTTTTCCCCGACTCGGTCGCCGGCATTTGGACCCCGGTCCAGCCTTCTCGCCGGGCAATGCGGGAAGTGACCAATTGAATGTCGCGAATCGGCAACGGCCGTTTGCAGAAGATTTCCTCCACACAGGCGCCTTCACATTGGACTTCCGCGGGACAGACATAACCGCACATTTCCGGCAGGGCGTTGTTGCGTTGCAGAATCGTGTAAGCCAGGCGAAAATCTCCGTCCGCAAAAGCTTTTAAAAAGGCCGGGATCTCGATCCGGGCCGGACAACCCCGGGTACAAGTGGGGAACTCGCAATCCCGGCATCGACGGGCTTCCTCCTGAAGCCGATCCACCGCAAATCGCCGCGCCTCCCGGTATTGAGGCCCATAAATTTCGCTGTCCCGAACAACGCAACCCGTCTTGCCGCCATCACGCATGATCTGGGTGCAGGCGGAACAGGTGACACAACATTTTTCAGGATCCATTCGGCCGTTATGGAGAAGATCGAAAACCGATTCGGGATAGGCAAACGCGCCCCGCCCCTGCCCCACTAAAGTTGCCCACTTTTCACGGACCACGCCGGCTGCCAGGTGGGGCATCAGGTGTCGCAACCAGGAATAACCGGAGGCCACCACCGGAATATCCGGAATGGCGGCCTGGATCTGGCGCGTGATGTCGGCAAAACGGGCGATCGCCTCCAGCGGATGCTCACCGGGGACGGATAAACCCGCGATCGGGAAATCGAAGGGCCGTCCGTAATGGGGATTGAAGTAGGGATTGCCAATCGAGATATTCAGCACGGCAAGCCCAATGGCCCGGAGTTCTTTCGCCAATCGTTTAGGCTCGGTGAGATCTGGAATCCCTCCGTTGTTGCGATCGACCCCAAATCCATAAGGGTGGGCAATCGCATCGAAGGCGCTCATACGGGTACAGATGAAAACCCCCGAAACCTCGCGCTTGATTCGAGCCAGACTTTCCCGCAATAAACGGGTGCGGTTTTCGAAAGATCCCCCATAGCGCCCCTCCCGGGTATGCGAGGCCAGAAGCTCCGACGTCAAGTAGCGGTGACAGCTTTTGACATCGATCCCGTCAAATCCGGCCTGGGCGGCCAACCGCGCAGCCTCGACGAACCGATCTTGTAAACGATCCAGATACTCATCGGTCACCAAGGGATAGTCTGGCGGTAGATTATGCTTGGGATCTAAAATCGGGCTGTGATGCGCGATGATCGGTTTGGGAATGCCGGTCGGCTTGCAATAACGACCGGAATGGGTGAGCTGCAAAATCAGGACCGGTTCGGTTCCCGTTCTTTCCCGAGCCGTCCGGCGGGTGGCCTCGACCAAACGGGCGTAAGCATCCACGTTACCGGCATGGAGATAAAATTGGCCGGGATTCGACCGCGCTTCAGCCAGAACCGCTGTGGCTTCAAACCAGATCAGACCGGAGCCGCCCGCCGCATAACGGGTATACCTGCGGAAACTGAGTTCACCCGGTCGCCCATCACCTTCGGCATCGAACCCTTCCATCGGTTGCACAATGAACCGGTTGGGCGTCCGCCACCGCCCGATGGGGACCGGCTCCCCTAACGGAGTCCAATCGTCGGACAATGGCAGGGATAGGTGGAATTCAGCCAGTTTTTGTTCGAGTTGCTCGATAAGCTTTAAATGAAATCGCTGATGAGGTTGGGTCATGGGGTCAAGTTCCTTTGATCAAGTGATGCCGTGGCGACCTTAAACTATTTTGCGCGAATATACACGCGAAAACATGCCACTTTTCGTGTAACGGGTTCAAATTGGCTGTCATCCCGAGCGAAGCCCTAAAGTTAAGCGAAGCGCATACTTCAGGGCGAAGTCGAGACATCTGATCCGAGTGCCTTGCGCGTGTGATCCCTCGACTACGCTCGGGATGACGAACTGAATAAGATTTTGATTAAGAACGGGCTTAGGCTTGGACTGCGGGGGAATCCAGACTGGTCCTTTCTTTCGTGAGATCCGTTTGATCTGTTTGTTCCGCCTTGACCATTCAATCGGGTCTGGGTTAGAGTCTGGATGTTTTCGGCGGGGAAAGACTCGCCTGTACTGGTAATCCGCTCGTTCTCTCAATTCAAAGGAGCCCATCATGTTCAACAATCGCGCTACCGTTCTGCTATCAGGTCTTTTGGCCCTAGTATTTGTCGGTACGGGCGGATGTGGACGCAATTCCGCCACCGTCACAGTGGCCGGTTCAACCGCCTTCCAGCCTTTCGCCGAAAAATTGGCCGAACAATATGTCGCAAACCATCCCGAAGCGGTCATTTCCGTACAAGGCGGAGGGTCAGCCCTGGGGATTCAGTCCACCCTCGCCGGCACTGCGTCCATCGGCATGGCCGATCTGGTCAAACTTCCTCCGGAAGCGCAATCGCTTCATCCGACCGTTGTCGCCCAAGATGGGATTGCCTTGGTGGTGCATCCCAAAAATCCCATTACCTCGCTCACCCTCGATCAGATCCGCGACATTTTCAATGGAAAAATCGTCGATTGGAGCGAATTGGGCGGCGCGGCTCACGCGATCACGGTGGTTTCCCGCGAAGCCGGATCCGGAACCCGATCCTCGTTCGAACAGATCGTGAACGGCATCCAATTGACCGCGAATGCCATCATCCAGGATTCCAATGGGACCATCCGGGAAACCGTCGCTAACGATCCGTATGCCCTGGGTTATCTTTCGCACGGCCTGGTGGATCCCACCAAGATCAAGGCCCTCCAGGTGGACAAGGTGGAATGCACGCGGGAAGAGATCAAGGCCAAGCGCTACCCGCTGGTGCGCCCGATCTATCTGCTGACGCGGGAAGAACCCCAGGGGGTGGCCCGGGCGTTCATTGATTACATCCTCTCGGCTGAGGGGCAGGCGATGATCCTCAAAGACGGCTTGCTCCCCGCCCGCTAAATAACCCCGGATATTTCCGTCCCGATGAAATGGAACAGCGAAACCATCGTCCGGCAGGTTCTGACTGTGATCGCCTTTTCTTCGATCGCCGGCCTGTTGCTGATCGCTTTGTTTATTTTAAAGGAAGGTTTGCCGTTTATTTTGCACGTCGGTCCGCGGGCTTTTCTATTGAGCTCCAATTGGGATCCAGCCAACGGTCACTACGGAATCTACCCGATGATCGTGGCCTCGATTTGGATTACACTGGGTGCCATGCTGGTCGGAGCGCCGTTAGGGGTGGCGGGTGCGATATTCCTGAATGAATTCGTTCCCAAGCCGGCCATGCGGCTGATCAAACCGACCTTGGAACTCCTCGCCGGCATCCCCTCCGTTGTCTTTGGGTTCATCGGCGTCATGGTTTTGGCCCCGTTTATCCGGGCCCACCTGGGCGGGCCCGGTTTGTCGCTATTGGCCGGCGCTTTGATTCTCGGCATCATGATCCTCCCCACCGTTATCAGCATTTCCACAGACGCCATCGCCGCGGTGCCGTCCACGTTCCGGGAAGGCGCGCTGGCCCTGGGCGCTACCCGTTGGCAGGCGGTGCATATGGTGATTTTGAAAGCCGCCCGTTCGGGAATCCTGGCCAGTATCATTTTAGCCATGGGCCGGGCGGTGGGCGAAACGATGGCCGTCATCATGGTCGCCGGCAACGCGGTTAAAATTCCCCACGGTCCGCTCGATTCCGTTCGAACCCTGACCGCGAATATCGCTCTTGAGATGGGATACGCCACAGGTCTTCATCGCCAGGCGCTTTTCGCCACCGGGGTGGTTCTCTTTATCTTTATCATGATCCTCAACTCTCTCGCCGGATTGGTCCTCCGCAAAAAGGTACGAAGATCATGAGGATCGCTCCTAAATATACGCAACGATTGGCCGTGGCCTTGTTGGGCGGCGCAACCTTGCTGACCCTGTTGGTCCTGCTCTTCATCATTCTTTTCGTACTGCAAAAAGGCTTGCCCGCGGTTACCTGGCAATTCCTGAGCCAGGCGCCCCGGGATATGGGCCGATCCGGCGGCATTTTACCCGTCATCGTTGGAACATTTCTTCTGCCTCTCCTGGCCATTGCCATCGCTTTGCCGCTCGGCGTTGGAACCGCGGTGTATCTCACTGAATACACGCGGGAAACCCGACTGACCCGTGTCATCCGATTCGGCACCGATTGCCTGGCCGGCATTCCTTCGATCATTTTTGGATTATTCGGTTTTATCTTTTTTGTCGTCATTCTCGGTTTCGGCTGGTCCCTGCTCTCCGGCGGACTTACCCTGGCCTTGATGATTCTGCCGACCATCATCCGCACCACTGAAGAAGCGATTCGCGCCGTCCCCAATACCTTCCGGGAAGTCAGCTTCTCTCTGGGTGCAACCCGCTGGGAAACCGTACTCCATGTGGTCTTGCCCAATGCCCTTCCAGGAATTGTTACCGGGATCATGCTCAGCCTTGGACGGTCCATCGGCGAAACCGCCGCCGTCATTTTCACCGCCGGGTCCGCCTTGCGGATGCCGACCTCCGTTTATGATTCCGTCCGCACTATGGCGGTCCATTTTTATCTTCTGGCGCGCGAAGGACTCTCCAATGAGAACGCCTACGGCACAGCCGCCGTTCTGATCCTCGCGGTCCTGGGAGTCAATCTCACCGCTTATTGGATCATGAATCGTTTTGTGGGACGCCACACATGACCCCTCCCAATTCCATCAAAATCGCGGTTGAAAGCTTGTCCGCGTTTTACGGGCCAGACCCGAGTTTGCGCAATATCACCCTGCCCATTCCTGCCCGATCGATCATGGGCATCATCGGGCCCTCCGGTTCCGGCAAGACCACCTTTCTTCGGACGCTTAATCGGCTCAATGATTTAAAACCCGAGTCTCGGATCGAGGGGCGGGTTCTGTTGGACGGACAGGATATCTACCATCCCGCCTTCGATGTTGTCAGCCTGCGCAAACGCGTCGGTATGGTTTTTGCTCTCCCGATGCCGTTGCCCATGAGTATCGCCGACAATATCACCTATGGCCCTCGTCTCGCCGGAATCCGGAATCGGGCCCGGCTGGATAACCTGATCGAGACCAGCCTCAAGTCCGCTTTCCTCTGGGATGAGGTCAAGAACCGCCTCTCCAGTTCGGCCATGCGCCTCTCCGGTGGTCAGCAACAACGACTCTGCCTCGCCCGCACCCTCGCCATGGAACCCGAAGTCATCCTCCTCGACGAACCTTGCTCCGGGCTCGATCCCATTTCCACCGCCCGCATCGAGGAAGCCCTCACTCTTTTGAAAAACCAGTATACTGTCGTCCTCGTCACCAACAATACCAAGCAGGCCGCCCGGGTGGCGGATCGGACCGCTTTTTTCCTGATGGGTGAATTGGTGGAGGTGGATGAAACCCGGCGCATCTTCACCGTGCCCCGGGATTCCCGCACAGGCGATTACGTCACGGGGAGGTTCGGATGAGCGAACAAACCCCCACCAAGATCGAAGTGCAGGGTTTCAATCTGCACTACGGCGCTTTTCATGCCTTGAAAAATATTGCGATCCAATTTCCGGATCGGAAGATCACCGCCCTGATCGGACCGTCGGGATGCGGCAAATCCACCCTGCTTCGCTGTCTCAACCGGATGAACGATCTCATCCCGAGCGTCCGAACCGAGGGCCGCGTCCTCCTGGATGGACACAACGTCTATGCGCCCGACGTCGATGTCTGTGACCTGCGTAAAAAAGTCGGCATGGTATTTCAACGGCCCAATCCGTTTCCCCTGTCCGTTTACGATAACGTTTCATTCGGCCTGCGCGTAGCGGGCCTTCAGGATCGCGTCCAAATTGACACCCTGGTCGAGCGGAGTCTTCGGGCGGCCTGGCTGTGGGATGCCCTGAGCGACAAACTGGATCATCCGGCTCTCGAATTGCCCCTCGATCAGCAACAGCGACTCTGCGTCGCCCGGCTCCTCGCCGTCGAACCGGAGGTCATCCTGATGGACGAACCTTGTTCGGCCCTGGATCCCATCGCCACCGCCCGTATTGAGGAGCTGATGCTGGACTTGCGCCAGAATTACACTATCGTGATTGTGACCCACAATATGCAACAGGCCGCCCGCATCTCCGATTTCTCGGGGTACATGCTACTCGGCGACCTGATCGAATACGACGTCACCAAACATCTCTTCACGAGCCCGCGCGATCCGCGGACCCAGGATTACATCAGCGGACGGTACGGTTGACCCCGGCCGCCAAAGGAGCGACAACATGGAACGGCATTTCGACGAACAACTCGCCACTCTGAAACATCAACTCGTGAAAATGAGCGCCCTGGCCGAAATCATGATTGGCGACGCCGTCCGGGCCCTCGTCGATCGCGATCCTCAGGCATTGGTCGGACTCGATGCCCGCGAGGAACAGGTCAATCGGTTGCAGGTCGATATCGACGAAGCCTGCCTGACCCTCATCGCCCTCCACCAACCGGCGGCCGGCGATTTGCGCTTTATTCTCGGCGCCGCGAAAACCAACTCCGATTTGGAACGCCTCGCCGACCAGGCGATCAACATCGCCGATAAGGCGCGGCGCCTGATTGCGGTGCCCGCCCTTACCCCTCTCGTATTGATCCCCCGCATGGCCGGCATCGCCCGCGGCATGGTCGCCGACAGCTTGCACGCCTTTGTCAATCGGGATGTCTCCCAGGCGCGCGCGGTACTCCTGCGCGACGATCAGGTCGACGCCCTCAAAGCCGAGGTCACGACTGAAATGCTCCGACTCATGACCGCGGAACCCGCTGTCATCGAACGGGCGATGGGCTTGATCCTGATCGCGCGGAATCTGGAACGCATCGGCGATCATGCCACCAACATCGCCGAAAACACCATCTTTGTCGTCGAAGGCCGCGACGTCCGGCATCATGGCGAAGGGCATAAAGTGTAACGCGACAAGATTTTTGGGATGAAGGGACGCGGTGACACGGGGCCTTGGAGTCAGGCCTGAAACGGGCAGCGCTCGCAACCTATCTGTGGCACGCTCTGGTGATTCCGTTTGTCATTTCGAGCCCATCGATAAACTCAGGGCAGACGAAGACGAGAAATCCCATCAACAGACGACCGTTCGGATGCGAACTCTCGACATCGCTCGAGATGACGGCGTAGAAGAGCGAAAAGAAGAATGGCATTCTGCGCCGTGTCTCATCCGCACTTAGGCGCTCTGCGCGCCGCGCACATCGTCATAAAACCGGGCCATGCTGGTTTGCAGGTAGGGCAGAACCCACAACAACCCAATCCCGCAGGTCAGCATGCTCAATAGGATCCAGCCGATAAACCGGCATCCCAGACAGAATAATTTCCACTTGTTGCCTTTCATCAAGGTCATGCTGCGGTCGATCGCATCCGAGCCGCTCATTTCGGGATTGTCCGCCAGAACGAAAAACGTCAAGGCATACCGGAAGGAGGCGATAATCCCAGGGATGATGAACAGCAGCGTCCAGAGCAGGGTGAAAATCATCACCAAAAGGAAGGCCACAAAAGCGTTTCCGAAATATTTGAACCCTGCAAACGCATCCCCGAATTCCACTTCGGTCTGTCGGGCTATTTTTAGATAAAACATCCGGACGCCGAGTAGTATCGGTCCCGCGATCACCAGATTAACGATCAGACCCACACAGGGAATGATCCCGATTAACCCGATCAATTGGATCACCACCAAGACCGCGATCGCCAAACCCCAGTTCCCCTCCAAGCAGACCCGGGCCTGCGCCATCAGATCTCGATTGGGCGTCAGAGATCCTGGCGTCACGGGAAAAACGGGTTCACTGGCCAAAGGCGCGGGTGGAGGCTGGAGGCTTCCCGTGAAAGATCCCGCTAATTCGGAAACTTGGTCCGCGGCTTTCCATTCCTGCCCCATACCTTCATTCCAAACCAGATCCGATGGTTGGATCGAGCCATTGGCAACCAACTGATGAATATGTTCGTCCCCCACCGGTCCTTGCCGCTGTCCTTGAATCACATAATACCATTGCATCTTTTTACTCCTCCCAAGGCAGGCTGCGCCCGCATTCCAATAGGTAGGGCCTTCCTCGTCCAGCCTTCGTAGCCAGAGACGTTACTACGGCGGAGTAGGCCCGCAGGCCGCCGTTTTTCGCCTCTTCGGACGGCCCGGCGGTCCGTCCCTACCCCATATGCGACGCCGTTGCGTCGCATCTCTTTCCGTAACATTTTAATCGCGTAACGGCACGCCGTTGCCGTCGGTTGAAATCGATCCGGTCAAAATCAAAATACCTTCGATCAGGCCCCAAATTGAAACCAGGGGCGCAAGGACGAAACAGCAGCAGAGCGACAGGAGCACCTGCGCCACGCCCCGGCCATAATAGCCCAGATAAAAATTATGAACGCCCGCCCATCCCAGGAATATACCCAACAGTCCCCCCGCCAATTTCGATTTCCGTTCGGGAATCGTCGTCAGGGGAATCGGTACAGGGGGCGGCATACCAGGAACGGGAGGCGGCGGAAGGGGCGGCAATTCCGGTATCAAAAAAACACTCAATGGCCGCCACTGAGCGCCGTGCTCCTCGATGACATAGGTGTCGATTCGAATTAGTCCCGCGCAATAAAGCCGTCGGAGTTCATCGAATTCCACCGGTCCCGCGGGACGATTGGCCGCATCGGCATAAAAATATTTCATTTAAAGGTCGGCCCTCTCTGTCCGTTAGAGGCGACACAAAGCCGCCGATCGGAAGAACTTTCCTTCCTCCGCACAATCGGGGGCCCCACCCGCTCCGCCGCCGCCCGGCGGGCGGTTCGGCTTTTTTGCCATTCCTCCCAGGTCCAGTCAACTTTAAGCTTTTCAGTCAGCGTTTCCATGCGGTGATGCTAACAATGGACTCTTTTTTCTTCAATCATAATCCCGGTCGCCCAGTGGGACTCAAAGGCTGTAGGGGCTTAGGCTTTAGGCTGTTAGGTCAAAGCACAAAACGAGACGCTTACGAAATCAAAAATGGAACATTGGATTTAGTGGTCGCATTTTGCGGTTTTTGGGACTTTTCTAACAGCCTACAGTCAAAACACCTATCGCCTTTGTATCCTATGGGATGCTACTGGTTCAATTACTCTGCATCTGCGGATTCGACATCACCGCCCGCCGCAGGTTCACCAAGAGCAAATTGGCTTTAGTGGCCTCCGCCTTCCCGTATTTTTATGTGGCGGCCACATCCAAAATATGTTGAATTTCATCCCTGCCCATGTCTCCAACATCTTCTTCGATCAAATCCTCGCTCCGGCTCGTAACGGTGGCGGGTTGTTTCAGCATGATTTATGCCGCCGGCATCGCTTCGCCTGCGGCCACTGATTTTTTCCGTTCCCTGGGCATGAACGAATTTCATTTTGGTCTTTTGGGCGGCCTGCCCATGGTCATGCTCTTCCTCCAATTTGTCGGCGCTCTGGTTGCCACCCGTTTGCGACACCGCAAGGGTTTGTTTATTTTGTTCTCTTTGATCAGCCGCCTGCTCTATATCCCCGTGGCCCTGATGCCCCTGCTCTGCCCCGGCCTCTCCCAAAAAGCTTGGATCTTTTATACCATTCTGATCATCGGGTTGAGTCAGGCTTTCGCCAATTTCAGTTTGCCACTCTGGTTTTCCTGGATGGGCGATCTCGTTCCGGCCCCCCTGATCAATCGCTTTTGGAGTCGGCGGCATCTCTGGGTGCAATCCATCTGGACAGCGGCTTATGTGGGCGTGGCGGCTTTAGCCTATTTTGCCCAACTGCCGATCCACATCCTGTATGCTGTGATCGTGATGGGCGGTTGTTTCGCGGGCGTCATCGATATTTTGATTCATCTGCAGATCCAGGAGCCCATCCCACCCCCGGCACCCAAGCATACGATATTCGAATTTCTGCGCGCCCCGTTTGAACATCCGGAATACCGGACGTTTGTCCGATTTCACTGTTATTGGTATGTGGCGGTAAACTTTTTTGCGCCTTTCACCCAATTGTATGCGCTCAAAATACTGGGACTTTCCGCCTGGCAAGTGACCATCCTATGGTGTCTGTATGGAATCGCCAACATTCCCACGGCCCGGTTGTGGGGCCGCCTGGCGGATCGTTACGGAAACCGACCGGTTTTAACGGTCTGTGTCTGGGCCAAGTCATTGGTTGTCATCTCTTTTCTCCTGGTAACGCCAGCCGTCGCCATTCCGGTCCTGGCGGTGACCTTCTTCTTTGACGGCATGCTGAACAGCGGCTTCGCCATTGCCTCCAACGGATATATGTTCAAAATGGCGCCGTCGTCCGAGCGTTCCATGTTTGTGACGGCGATAACCGGCCTCGCAGGTCTTTGCGGTTGCATCGCTTCCCTGATCTCAGGCGCTTTGCTCCAGCAGACCCATGGGTTTGATCTCCTGTTCCTCGGCCGGCATTGGAATAACTACCATCTGATGTTTATGGTCAGCATGGTATTGCGCTGGGGCGCGGTTCTGTTCGCCCATCGGATTCGTGAACCGAAAAGTTCCAGTACCCGCGAGGTTTTTGGGTATCTGCTCGATCTTTTACCGGTCCAATTCATCCAAGTTTATTTTCGCAAAACCACCGCTCGAAAATAACCATCGGCTTTTTATGCAACGGGACTACAAAACCCGGATGCTTCCTATTTTTCATGTGGTCGGCGGGTCTCCATAAATGCTATAAATTGATGGCATGTCCGTCCTTCACCTTGATGATACCATAGCTGCTGTCGCCACCGCTCCCGGATCTGGCGCTATTTCCATTGTCCGCCTCTCAGGGCCCGACAGCCTCTCGATCGCGGATCGCCTGGTCCCCTCCCCTGCTCCCCGCCCTTCCACGCTTTCACCCCATACCTTTTTCCGGGCTAATATCGTGGATCCCGGGCATCCGGACCAAGTGCTGGATCAAGCCATTATTTTAATTTTTAAAGCGCCCCATAGTTATACCGGTGAAGATTTGGTTGAATTTCAAATTCATGGGGGCCCGATTCAATCCCGCCGTCTCTTGCATGTCCTGATTGAAAGCGGCGCCAGGCCCGCCGATCCCGGAGAATTTACGCAACGTGCCTTTTTGAATGGAAAACTTGATCTCGTCCAAGCAGAAGGGGTTGCCGATTTAATTCAATCTCATTCTGAACGGGCATCCATCCTGGCCGTCGAACAGATTAACGGAAGTATAAGTGATTATATCAAAACGCTATATGAAGATATAATGACCGTATCGTCATACGTGGAAAACTCGCTCGATTTTTCTGATGAGGATTTTCCGAGAGAAATATTCCAGAAATCTGAAGTTGTCATCCAGCGGTCACTGGCCATGATTGATGATCTATTGAATAGTTGGGACCAAGGACGTGTTATCCGCGAAGGCGCTCTGGTGGTTATTACCGGCCCACCTAATGTCGGCAAATCAACTCTGCTGAATAAACTCTTGGGATTCGATCGCGCGATTGTGACCGATATCCCGGGAACAACACGTGATACCATTGAAGAAGGGTTAATACTCGATGGTTTTCAAATCCGTTTGGCGGATACAGCCGGAATTCGCGACACTGACTGCAAAATCGAAAAAATAGGGATCGACAGGGCTCGTTCATTACTTGAAAAGGCCGATGTTATCATCAATATGTTCGATGCCTCAAATATTACCATTGAGACAGAATTAACATTAAAATCAGCACTGATTCACGACGAAAACATCGTTTTCGCGAATAAGATCGATCTCGCATCAAATCAGAACCTTGCGTTATTATCACGTTATTCACAAAAAATCATCAGGGGATCCCTTAGAAACGACGTCGGAATGGATGAGCTTAAAAACGCTATTTTATCTCCCATTAGGTCAAAGGTTGCATCGATCCATTCTTTTTCCATCTCAGAACGTCATTACTCTATTTTAAGCAAAGCACGCGAAGAAATTGTGCGCTCAGCATCACTGCTCAAACAAATCCATACTGAAGACCTGGTTTTGGTTTCAAACCATTTACGTTCGGCCCTTGAACTGCTTGGAACCATTAATGGAAAAGTTTACTCAGAACAATTGCTCGAAAATATTTTTTCGCGTTTTTGTGTTGGAAAATGACCACCGAATTTAAAATCATCGTAATTGGTGCCGGCCATGCCGGATGCGAAGCCGCATTGGTTGCCGCTCGTATGGGCATGCGCACCGCCTTGATCACCATGGACAAAACGGCTGTCGCGCGCATGTCGTGCAATCCTTCGATCGGCGGGATAGCCAAATCGCACATTGTTTTCGAAATCGATCAACTCGGCGGTGAAATGGGCAAAAACACCGATTATACCGGTATTCAGTTCAAAACCTTGAACATGAAAAAAGGTCCTGCTGTTCAGGCTCTCCGAGCCCAATGTGATAAACCGGCGTATTCGAATCGAATGCTGCAAGTTTTGCTTGGTACACAAAATTTGACAATTATTGAGTCAAATGTTCGCGAAATATCAACTTATAATGGCAAAATTAATGGAGTAATTTTAGGTGATTTCTCATTTATTAAAGGAATTGCCGTCATTATCACAGCCGGAACCTATTTGAACGGCTTGATTCATATTGGCAAAACATCCTTTCCAGGTGGTCGTATTGGCGAACAATCGGCTAATTTACTAAGCCAGTCCCTCAAAAATCATGGTTTTAGACTCGGTAGACTTAAAACAGGCACTCCGCCCAGATTGCATAAAGATTCGATTAATTTCGCTAAAATGTCTCTTCAAGCTGGAGATGAGCCTCCATCTTTTTTTTCAAATGAGGTTCGGCAGCTGTTCCATGTGGAACAAAAACTAGAATACGAGCAAAAGTTCCACGTGGAACAATTCAATCCACTCAAGCCATGGTACCCTGGATCGCGTCAAATGCCATGCTTCTTAACGCACACCACGCTTTCAACTCATTCGATCATTAAGGAACACCTGGATGAAAGCGCTTTGTATGGTGGATTTATATCCAGCACAGGAGTCAGGTATTGTCCGTCCATTGAGGACAAGGTCGTTAAGTTTGCCGATAAAGAGTGTCATCACGTATTCGTTGAGCCGGAAGGCAGGACCGTTGATGAAGTATATCCAAACGGAACCTCGTGTAGTCTGCCTGAAAAAGTTCAAATTGAAATGATCCGGACTATTCCTGGCCTTGAGCATGCTGAATTTATAAACTGGGCATATGCAATCGAGTATGATTTTTCAGATCCAACGCAATTAATGCATTCGCTGGAATCAAAAAACGTTGAAAATCTATATTTCGCTGGACAAATCAACGGAACATCTGGTTATGAAGAGGCCGCAGGGCAGGGGATTATGGCTGGAATAAATTCAGTTCTTAAAATTCGAGCTGAAAAACATCTGATAATATCACGTTCAGATGGATACATAGGCGTCCTGATAGACGATTTGGTCACTAAAGGAACTGAAGAACCTTATCGAATGTTTTCCTCACGTGCGGAACATCGCCTCCTATTGCGGCAGGATAATACCCGGTCGCGAATGCGGACGTTTTCGGAGCGAGTGGGAATCCACCCGCCCGAATATCATGCGGAGACGCTCAAACAGGAACAATGGATGGCAGCGGAAATGGGTCGTCTCGAAAAAACATTCCACGCACAAAATTCCCTGCTCCAATTATTGCGGCGGCCGGAAACGCGTTATGTCGATCTGCCGGACGTCAACCCGGAGTTGCCGGCTGAAATCATCCCTCAAATTGAGGTCGCCGCAAAATACGCGGGATACATTGTGCGGGAAGAGGAACTGATCGCCCGGATGAAACGGCTGGAAGAGCGGGCCATTCCCACCGACTTCGATTACTCCGCGGTGTCCGCCCTGCGAATGGAAGCCCGCGAGAAATTGCATCGGATCCACCCCGTAAATCTGGGACAGGCGGCGCGCATCCCGGGGGTCAGTCCAGCCGATATCGCCGTCCTGGCGGTGGTCCTGCGTCGGATAAAGATATAGATTATTTATGTTAAAGCGGGGCAAGGCGGGAGGGGAGTCGGGCCTCAAGCATTCATCAGGCCTTTACAGTCGGGGTAACCGGAACAGCCCCAGAATTGCGCACCCGCCCTCTTCCCTTTGTGCGCGGTGCGTAAAACCATGGGCTTTCCACAGGTTGGGCAGGGAGGGATTCGGGCGGGGAGCGGATCCGGTGAAATCGGGTTTTGCCGTTTGCGCTCGGTCAGGCGGGCGGAGGCCAATTGCTCACTATAGCCACCGTCTTCGATAAACCGGGCCTCCAAAGCGGCGATCTGTTGATCGAGCAGGTAATTGGCCTGGTGGATCAGGCAGATGAGCGCATTGGCCCGAAGGGCTGGGTTTTCTGGCTCAAGCCATTTGGCATAGAGAGCCTGGCGTTGGGTATCTGTCAGGTCCGACGGATTGGCCGGATGATCGGTGGGTAAGCGCCCCACCTGCCTGACGGCCAGTGCTTCCGGTGAATCCGATGTCCATTGTCGCAGGTGACGATGACGGAGAAAATCTTCGTAATCGAGCAGGAGTTCTTCCAGGCTGGCGCGGGCCACGTTGACCAAGCGGAGTTCAGTTTGGGAAGAGGTAGCCGAAGCACGACTCCCTTCGGCAATGTTCTGCCGACCACTCCGGGCGGCTTGAACCATTTGGTCGCGCATGCGGGAATGCGGATCAATAAACCGTTCGCAAAACCAATAAGTGGCGTCGTAGATGAGCGTTGTGGTCTGAAATGAACGTAGATCGCGATATCCACCACTCGGACGAATTTTATTCATAGGCGGTCCCCCTGATTTTCCCTGCCGCTTCAATTTCGAAAGAATAACGCGATCCGAAATGAAGTCAACGAACTTCGCCTCTCCCCCCCGCCTTTGACAAATTCCGCGAGTTCTGGCACGATGCGCGGCATGAAACCTTCCTCCTCGTCCTCTTCGCGCCGGTGGCAACCCCTCGGGTTTAGCGGTGGCGGCGGCACGGAATGCGCCGTCTTTTCACCTCATGATCCCAATCGCATCATCATCAATTGCGACATGAGCGGAGCATACCGTTCAGAAAATGCCGGACAATCCTGGACCATGTTCCCCTGGCAGGAATTGCTCGGTTGCCCGTTCTGCACTCCGGTCTGGCATCCTCAGGATCCCAACCGCGTTTACGCGGCCTATGGATACCCGGCCACGTTGCGACTCAGCCAGGATGGCGGACGCACCTTTCAACCCATCGGCAAAGGTCTGCCCGGAGACCTGCGTCACCTGTGCATTGATGGCACGCTTCCCGACTTGATGCTCGCCGCCACCGATACCGCTCTCTTTCGCTCGGAGGATGCCGGCAAAACCTGGTCGCTCTGTGGCCGGACCATCGCGCCCATCCGCGGTCTGCACTTCGATGTGAATTCACCGGCCGATAAACGGGCGTGTTTCGTCTGTACCACGGAAGCGGTGTTCCGTTCGTCGAACGCCGGACGCACTTGGACAAATTGTGGCAACGGGTTGCCGTTAAAAAAAATCCAGTCCTTTGCGGCCGCTTCAGATCCGGTCTCGGGTCAATCTCTCCTCTATGTCTGGGTGGATGAACTCGGGCCTGATAAAATGTCGACGGGCGAAATTTTCCGGTCCCTGGACGGCGGAGACCATTGGGTCAAAATGTGCGACAGTCCCATTCACCCGACCCCCGCCTATATTGATGCGCCCCGACACCTGTTGGTGGCACCGGTTCAACCGCTGACGGTTTACGCCATCAGTCCCGTACTGGACCCCCAGCATGCAGTCTACCGCAGTGATGACGGCGCCAAAACCTGGCGGCCGTTGTTCAACGGGAATAAACAAGATCCAGCCTATAATGTGGCCGACAATTATATGAGTGTTTATTTCACCCAAAAACAAGGCTGGTCCATCACAGTCGCCGCCATCTGTTCCTCGGATCCCAACCGGGTACTCGTATCGGACTATTGCACCCAATACCTGACGGTTGATGGGGGAAAAACCTGGAAGAATCTCGATATGGTTCATGCCCCCGGCCAGGGAAAGCCGGCGAATGGTCAGCGTTGGATCAATAATGGCCTCAATATCACCACGACTTGGAATTACGATATTGATCCTTTTGATCGCACCCGTCATTTCATCTCCGCCACTGATATTGGATTATGCCGTTCGATCGATCAGGGGCAATCCTGGATCTGGTGCCGTGAGACCAGCCCCAACACCTATCAATTGGCCTTTGATCCGGAAGTGTCTGGTCGAATGTGGGCTGCCTTCTCCGAAGTCCACGATATCCCCAACAACAATATTGTCACGGGCAATCATTATGCTCCCGGATACGGGTTGGTGGGCTATTCCGAAGACCACGGTGTAACCTGGTTTGATCGGGCGTCCGGCCTGCCGGTCAATGACGAACTGTGGTATGGGAAAGGCAAAAAGTTCGATCGAACCCAAAAGGGATGCCTGCCCTTGGCGCCGGTCGTCTCGGTTATTGTCGATCCTCGCAGTCCGCGGAATGCCCGTCGTTTATTCGCCACGTCCTGGGAAAACGGTGTTTATCGCAGTGACGATGCCGGCGTAACCTGGTTCCCGGTGGGGGAAGGACTGGGGGAGACGGGAATCAACGTAAGGGTATGCCGGGTGTTATTGCATGCGGATGGCACGCTGTTTTGCGTGGTCACCGGCAAAAAGCGCGAAAACTGGCTGATGCCCGAGGGGGTCGGTCTGTACCGTCTGCCGCCCGGACAAACCCGTTGGGAAAAAATCACCGGCAACCTGGATGTGCGTTGGCTGACCGATTTCACAGTGGATCCAGCCGATAGCCGGACGATTTATCTGGCCGTCTGTGACGATCCCTCACGCGGTTTGGCGGAGGGGGGCCTCTACCGTACGCAGGATGGCGGACGAACCTGGAAAAAACTGGCCCGGAAAAGCGCGTTACATTTCAGCGCCATTATCGCCCCGCACCAGCCCAACCGTATTTATATGACCCTGACCTACAACGAAGGATTGGCGGCGCCTTTATGGATAAGTGAGGATCGCGGTGAAACCTGGAAGCCATTTGAGGATTATCCCTTCTGTAGCGCACACCGGGTGCATTTTGACCCGGCCGATCACGACTCGATCTATGTGACCGGCTATGGGGGGGGCGCCTGGAAAGGCCCTGCGGTTCCGTAATTATTTTGGGGCGGCCATCTGTTCCAGCCATTCCCGGGATTGCCCCACCGGTTGATAGTCGGGCGAATCCGGCGCCTCAGGATAATAACGCGCCACAAATTCAGCAACGGTAATCCCCTCTATCCGGGGGGGTAGTGAAGAATCCCGGCCTTGGATCGCCGCTTCCGCCTGTAACCCGGCTACAAAGGCATCCCACTCTTCCTGACGGGAGGCGCGTCGATGGCCGCGCTTGATCGCATGCAGGGATTCGTGGATCAAAGCTTCCATCAACTGGTGCGGGAGTTGATGAAAATATCTTTCTCCAGGCCGTTCGAGAACTTTGATAAAAATGCGATCCTGGCTCCAAAAAAAAGGACGCCAGGTAACGCCCCGCGGTCCGTTTAAGTGCGTACTGAAATCGATTCGGTCTTGGGACAACAACTGCCCGGCTTGTTGAATCAGCTTTTGTCCCCGCTCGGTTTGTCCGAAGTCCGTATGCGCCAAATGGTCTAACTGCGCGCGAATCAAAACCAAACCGGAGGTCCGAATGGACTCCGGCACGCCCGGCGGTTTTTCACGAAATCGCAAATAGACCGCTGCGGTCACGGCCAGGAAGCCTATCACCAACCAGGTAAGAATTCGGCGGGTAGGAGGTGAAAAAAGCATGCCCCATTATCTCTGGAGGGCAGGGAAGAATCAATATTTTCGTGTGCCCCACGAAAACCCGGAACCCGACCACTGAAAAAAACGGGACGGAAAGCACTTGCTTCCGTCCCGCCTATTTGCCGAACTTCAGTTAATCTTATTCGCCACCCTTGTCGTGCTGCGCTGCCGGCGCCGGAGCAGCCTGCCGTGACCACGGCGAAGTAGGTTTCGGCTTTGCCTCTGCACCCCCCCTCGTCCGGTTTTGGGCGAGGGGGTTTTTTGCGTTTTGGCATCGATTGTCACCTATCGGACAAGTCTGACGAAGGGCGAGAGCATCCGTAAATACATAATGTGTGAGGAACTGCTGACCATCCTTCTCCGGCAATTGATAGACTGTAGACGGAACAGTCTACCAAGGAGTCGTACATGATTGAGGGCCTGGGACGGCTGTCGTTCAATACTCAGCGCATCATCCTCATCCTCGGTTGTCTGGTGTTGTTTATCGCCTGGTTTACTCGTGTACCGCTGACGGAAATCGATGAAGTGCGTTTTTCGGAAGCCACGCGGGAAATGCTGGCTTCCGGGAATTATATAATCCCCCATTTCAACGGGGTGCCCCGTTACCAGAAACCGATCCTCTACTACTGGGTCCAAAGCGTTTCCGTGCGGACGCTGGGGGTGAACGAGTTTGCCGCTCGCCTGCCATCGGGGTTGATCGCCCTCGCCATGGTGCTGCTGCTGCATGCGTTCCTCTGGCGTCGATTGAGCGCACGGTCGCCCGCGAAGGATGCCAGCGCTCTGATGCGTTCACGGGGGGCCGCGTTCCTGGGCGCCTGCGCATTGGCGACGATGCCGCTCGTCGCCATCTGGGCGCGGGCGGCGACGACCGACATGACGCTCACTTGCTGCATGACCATCGCGCTACTGGCTTTGCTGCAGGCCGAATTGGATGGCGCGGGTCACCGATGGTACTGGCTCGCCGCCGGCGCCATGGGACTGGCTTTCCTGACCAAGGGACCGATAGGACTGGTGCTGCCCGGGCTCGTCTGGCTGTTGTATCATCTGCGGCAACGCGATCTAGGTGTCGAGATGCGCCGCGTGCCCTGGATCGTCGTTGCGCTCATTTTCCTGACCGTCGCGGCGCCCTGGTACCTGGCCACCTGGATCTATGACGGTCCCGGTTTTATCCAGCATTTCTTTCTGGTAGAGAATATCGGGCGCTTCACCAGCATCCAGGAAGCACACGGCACCGCACACCGGGGGCTGGGGTTGCTATTGTATTTACCCATCGCCCTGGTCTCCCTCTTTCCGTACAGCCCGTTTCTGTTGCGCGATCTGGTGAGTCCTTTTGCGGGCGTCCGCGCGCTGCAGGAGGACAACGCCCTCGCTCGCACCCGCCGCTTTGCCTGGGTCTGGTTGCTGACGATTATCGGATTTTTCGCCTTATCCAAGACGCAGCTTCCGTCCTATATCCAGGGAGTTGCACCTGCGGTCGCCATCCTCTTCGCCCTGCACGTGCTGGGACGCGTTGACCCTCTTCGGGACAACGGTTCGCGGGGAAGGTGGGTGGAATTGACCCTGCTGGGAGTACTGACAATCCTGTTTGTTGCGGCCCCGCTGGTCTTGTTGCTGGGAGGCAAGGTCAGCGCGGCATCAGGCAACACACCCTTGCCGCACCCCACCACGGAAATACTGGCAGGCGTTATCGCCGTATTCGGTCTCATGTTATTCATCGGCCTGGTGACTACTGGCATTCGGAACCGGCAGGATACGATGGTCTGCTGGCTGATGGTCGGTTGGGGGGCCTTGCTGGCCGTGCTCCTGGTCGGATTCGCCCCATTGTACATTCAGGCCAATTATGGTTCTCCGGTGGAAGCCGGGCTGTTTCTACGGCAGATGCCGGCGACGGTGCCCGTACTCTATGTCGCCGATTCGCCTTCGGAAGATGTGGTGTATTATGCCCGCCGCAAGATCGAATGGTATCCGGTGAAAGATGGGGATGTTTTCCGGGTGCTCCGGCGCCTGCGGGCTATACATGGCGAGGTGATTATCCTTACCGATCATGCGGGGCTGGCACTCCTGCGGGAAATCGGGGAAGTCACCATCCTCAAACAAGCCGGCAATATATTGGTGGTCCGCAACAATACTACGCACATGAAATAAGGATAATATCCCTACCGGAATGATGAGATGGGAGGTATGTTGCATGCGCGTGCGCCAGGCGAATAATTGGGCGCGCTGGATCATGTTCTGGTTCGTGTTTTCCTGCGGTCTGCAACTGTACGCGACGCCATCATCCCCCGTGCAGGCGCCCACGCACATGCAGGTCGAGATACGGCAACATTCCTCCGGCAGTGCGATGGATGATATCGAGCGGACATCGACAAACATCCGGGCCTTTCTGTGGATCAACACGCATCATTCGCCGCCGCTGGATGCCTTTTTCCTGTATTTCCATTACCTCGGTTCCGGTTGGATATTGATACCGATATTGCTCATCATCCTGCTGAAACGGCGAGAACTCGCAATCCCGCTGGTCATCGCCGTCATCATGGAAACACTGATCGTCATGGTCCTGAAGGAACGCTTTCAACAACCGCGTCCCGTGCTGGTGCTGGGACCGCGAGAAACTCATTTATTAATCAGTTTGTACGGAGATTCTTTCCCCTCCGGGGATGCGGCGATGGCCTTCGCGCTTGCCGGAGTGATGTCCTGGTATTCTCGCCGGGGCTACAAGATTCTCTGGATCCTGTACGCAATCATCATTTCATATGGGCGCGTCTATCTGGGCGTCCATTTCCCGCTGGATGTTGTCACCGGAGCACTGATCGGGATGTTCTGTGCCGTCCTCGCGACCCGCGCCGTGCGGAAGCGAATGCTCTTTCTGCAGGCACAGGGGGGTGATGCGACTTTCCCCTTTAACAGAGATTGTACTTCCGCCATGGTTCACCTTCATGGTCCTGAATTTAA
>Ga0118677_10001896_pt1 | contig 43247 bp, 34 predicted proteins | sample AliMusrvi5mmetaG_FD_86154 | JGI IMG/M metagenome (GOLD analysis project Ga0118677, IMG submission 86154)
GGTAATAGATAAACTCCTCTTTCATGAAAAAACCAACACTGCTGTTTATCAGCTTCGTGGTCGCCGGAAATATGGGTAGTTGCATTTGCATAGGTGGTGGTATTTATGCAAAAATACGACATTTTGATTTGCCGCCGCCAAATTATTACTTGATTATTTTATAGTCTGTTATCACTATGAGATCAGGAAATCTGAAATTACCCTCACAACTTCGCCTTAAATAAAATATTCAAATATGCTTTTCTGAATAGCATCGTCTATTTTGGCTCTATGACGTTTGATGTGGGTAAAGGAAACGAATATTTTTTTAAGGTGCAGAGCACCGTTGATATTTGTAGAAAATAAGGCAATGGGCACAAAAGGTGCAGAGCACCGAAATATCTAAGAATAATTGGTTTTGATATTGCGGTGCGCTGCACCTAACCTGTACCTAATCTGTTTATTGCTACAAATATTCTGCGGCTCTGCCGCTTAGGGGCATTGAAAGGAAAATGTTTTAATTACATCATTTAATTGGATAGAACCAAAGAGTAAATCGGTTTAATCGAAATTAAAAGAAATTGTATACCCATACGAAACGTCATAGAGCCTCTATTTTATGCCAACACGACAAAATAATTATTGCATTTATTATTCAGTCTTTCTGATATAAATCGTACTTTTACTTTTGCATAACCCGAAATAAAAACTATCATATGGAAGCACTATTTAGACCTAACGTGTTGAAAGCAATTTTGGCGTTTCTCATCTTATCAATGATCGCTGTTTCTTGTAGCAAAAAAGATGCAATACCGCCGGTTCCCGTTTACACCAAAGCGGTTGTCGTTATTAAACCCGCTGAGAAGGTGACTCAAACTAGCGCTACTGTTGTAGCGAAAGTAGTTCCTAATGAAGTGGGGACCAGTATCTCGTTTGAGTATAAAACCGTTGGCACCGTTTGGGCATCGGTTACTCTACCTACAACGTTTTCAGGTAAAGATTCGATTACCGTTACTTCTGACCTGTCTGATTTAAATCCGGGAACTGATTACAGCTTCAGGGTTAAAGCCACTAATAAGGGGGGCGAAACGGTTAGTTACGAAAGTAACTTTAAAACTGGTTCTTATATTAGGCCAGTTGTAGCAATTAAAGCTGCGGAAAAAGTAAAACTTACTTCCGCAACTATCGTTGCTAAGGTTGTTCCCAATGAAGACGGAACTAAAATTTCGTTTGAATATAAAACAACTGACACCAATTGGATGCTTAAAGAGTTACCTCTAACGTTTAAAGGTAAAGACTCGATTACTGTTACTTTTGATCTTTCTGATTTAAAACTTGGAACTGTTTACAGTTTTAGAGTTAGAGCTACCAACGTTGGTGGCGAATCAGTCAGTTCTGATAGTCAGTTCGAAACTTATTCAGTCTTGGATTTTGATGGTAACGGATATCATATCGTTACTATTGGGACTCAAACTTGGTTGAGGGAAAACTTTAGAGGTGCTCACTATGCAAATGGTGATGCTATCGCTAACGTTACTGATCCAATGACTTGGAGCAATTTAACTACCGGCGCTTATTGCTGGTATAACAATGACTTAAAGATTGGTGAAGTCTATGGTGGCCTTTACAACTGGTATGTAGGAAGTGATTCTAGAGGACTTATTGCTGGGTGGAAAGTGCCGACTTATGAGGAGTGGAAAAAGCTAAGAAATTTTTTAGACGGAGCTTTACCAGCAAATTGGGTCAATGGATCAATAGCTGGTCCGAAATTAATGGAAATTGGTCATAGTCATTGGGGTACAACACAGATTCCTGGTACTAATGCTAGTGGTTTTACTGCACTGCCCAATGGAGCTTTTTTTGCAGAGCCTTCTAAAACCTTTTCCTTTGTAGATTTAAGAATTTATTCTAGTTTTTGGTCAGCTGATAGTTATGGATTAGATGCCAGCAATCCAGGAATTTCTTCTGACCTTTGTATTTTACAAATTGGTGGATATTCCTCAAAAAATCTTGGTTTAGGTCTTCGTTTAATGAAGAACTAAAATCGTAAAATAGTTTAAAAGGATGTTCAATAATGAGCATCCTTTTTTCTTTGGTCTAAACCATTGTTAGAATTATCTGTAGAGTGTATAATCAAGATATAATTTATCCTTCAAAAAATACCAATCATTATTTTATAAAATATGAAATTATCCTCGCGACGTTTTAAATTTTTGGGCATATCGATTTTAGCATTGCTTATTTTTATCTCTCAAAGTGAGGGTTTAACTTTTTCAGGTCGTGAACAAGTCAAGCCCTCACTTTGAGGGATAGGCGGATTTAAGCATTATAACGGCTAAATTGAGCATGATATCGGCAATAATGGGCATGACATCGATGAAATCGAGTACAATATAGGCAATGTTGAGCATGATATTGCTAATGTTGAGCATGACATCGACGAAATCGAGAATAATATCGGCAATGTCGAGCATGCTGTCAACAATGTCGAGCAAGATTTCGAAGAAGTCAACTATGATATCAGCAATATTGGGCATGATATCGGCATTATTTTTTGCAGATGTTGAATCCGCACGAGCTAGTGACCGGGTGAGTGTAAGTGCTCTGAACACTCACCCGGTCACTTCAGTACACTAAATCACCCTCGCAACTTCGCCATGGATATGGTAGTCCAAACCGCTTTTCTGAATGGCATCGGTTACTTTTACAGGGACATACCGGTTGATGGCATGGAGCATTCCCCATGTGAAAGAACTTGCCCAAATAATGGCGAACAATAGTGCAACTAATTCTTTAAATATCAATTCGAATCCGCCTCCATAAAACAGGCCGTTTGGAGTACCTGGATTTATAACGTTGGATGCAAATAACCCAAGCAGAACAGTTCCGAAAACGCCACCTACTCCATGAACGCCCCAAACATCAAGCGCATCGTCCCATTTCATCCGGTTTTTAAAACTAACAGCCATGTAACAAACCATCCCTGACATGGTTCCGATCAACGCCGCAGAGCTTACAGTAACATATCCGGCTGCTGGTGTAATCGTCGCAAGACCAGCCACGGCTCCAGTCATCAATCCGATCAATGTTGGTTTCTTTTTTCCCCTGTTCCAATCGATCATCAACCAGGTAATTGCGGCAAATGATGCTGATATATCGGTATTTATAAACGCCGCTATCGTGATATCATTCATATCTAGTTCACTGCCCGCATTAAATCCGTACCAGCCAAACCACAATAAGGTTGTTCCGATGGCTACAAGCGGGATATTATTGGGCTCATGTTCACTTCCTTTTCTTTTTCCGACATATATCGTTGCAACGAGTGCAGCAAATCCGGCAGTAGCATGAACAACAATTCCCCCCGCAAAATCGAGTACACCCCATTGCTGAAGAATGCCACCTCCCCAAACCATGTGAACAAACGGATAATATACTAGTATTTGCCAGAAAACAAGGAAGACAACATACGATTTAAAAGTGACACGATTGATAAAGGCACCTGTAATCAATGCCGGGGTAATAATCGCAAACATCATCTGGTAGGCAAAGAATACATATTCTGGAAAAGCTTTTCCCGGCATAATGGTTTTAGGTGTGATCCCGTGCAGAAAGGCCTTGTCGAGGTTTCCGATAATGCCCCAAAGATCTGTTCCGTTGGCTAAGGTGCCGCTAAAACAAAGTGAATAGCCAAAACTAAACCAAAGAACAGTTGTCAATCCCAATGAAACAAAACTCTGCATCATGATGTTCAGGATGTTCTTTTTATTGCCCAATCCCCCATAGAAAAATGCCAGTCCGGGAGTCATGAGCATGACTAGACTTGTGGCCAATACCATAAAAGTTGTAACTCCTTTGTCGATCATTTATTTCTAAGTTTACTTAATTAGTGGTGCAAAAGTATAAAAAGTGACATTAGTCATGTTGAAATAAGGGTATTTAGAATGAATATATGCTTACGGATTGAAAGTAGGGTATTGCGTAAGGGGTTATTGCAAATAAAATTGTAATTCTTGAAATGATTCATTGAATTTAATCATTTTGGTGATTTTTACTATTTGTTGAAACTTAATTATAGTGTAAGTAGTTATATTTGTTGGATATAAACCTTAAAACGTAATCAATATGGGAATGTTAAGCGAGTTCAGACAATTTGCCATGCGAGGGAACGTGGTTGATCTGGCAGTAGGTGTAATCATTGGCGGCGCCTTTGGAAAGATTGTGTCTTCTTTTGTTTCCGACGTGTTAATGCCTCCAATTGGTGTGTTACTTGGGGGGACAGATTTTACCGGACTTAAGATTATTCTTAAGGATAAAGTCATTGAAGCTGATAAGGTAGTTTCACAGGCAGTTACGCTCAATTATGGCAATTTTATTCAGGCGACAATTGATTTTCTGATCATTGCCTTTTCTATTTTCATGATGATTAAATTGATGAATTCGATGAATAAAAAAGATGTTCCGGCACCTGCCACACCGGCGCCTCCTCCTGAACCCTCAAACGAGGAAAAATTATTGACAGAAATAAGGGACTTATTAAAAAGGGAATAGATCCTTTTCGGCAAAACATAAAAAAGGCTGCTCCGAATACGAGCCAGCCTTTATTACTTTTCAAATGCTTAATTAGATTTCTTAGAATTGGCCAGGCATTTATCGAATGATTGCCAGCCGCTTGTTGCCAATAGCCAGCGGCTTTAATATACAAGCAATAACAGCTCTTTGTCTCTTTATTTTTGATGAAAAGTCTCTGAAACAAATCCCAAAACAGTGGGCAGTGCTTCGCGCCAGTAAGTCCAGTTATGTGCGCCGTCGCGAATGCGAAATTCGTGTGGAATCTCCTTTTTGCGCATGGCAATATGAACCAGCGAGTTGCCTTCATAAAGGAAATCATCATCCCCGCAGTCGATGTACCAACGCACCGCTTTCTTCTGATCATCAGGCATTTGGTTGACCAAGTTTAAGGCATTGTATTTTTCGAAATAAGTTTTTATCTGTGCTTCGTCCGTAATTCCGGGATCACTTTTGCTCATGCGGGTCTTTGCCTCCTCAATGCTTAATGGGCCAATATATGCGCTTAACGGACAGGCAGATGAAAATAGTTCTGGATGATGTAATGCATACATAAAGGTTCCTCCTCCTCCCATTGACAAACCAGCTATTGCACGATAGCGCTTTTCAGCTTTTATCCGGTAAGTTTTCTCAATTGTGGGTATAAACTCCTGGAAAAAGAAATCTTCGTAATTCCAATCACCACCAATACTGTTGAAATATCCCATTCTACCTGTATCGCCATCGGGCATAATAATGATCATTGCGGTAGCTGTTCCATCCTGAATGGCTTTATCTGCTATTCGTTGTACCTCCCCGAATTGAACCCAACCCGTATGATTGTCAGTAGCTCCATGTAATAAATAAAGTACGGGATAACTTCGTTGCGAAGTTTCGTAACCAGCTGGCAGATAAACAGCATATTTCCGGTCACTTTTGAGGATCTTACTAGGAACAGAGAGATTGTCGGATACTTTACTTACCTGGGCTGAAGTTAACAGCGAGAAACAAATAAAGATCGACGAAAATAGAAATACCTTCTTCATAATTAATTTGTTTGGAGTTTTTATTGTGATTCAATAACCAGTGTAAATATATTAAATGATAATCAGATATCAGTTGATTGTGATAATTAAGGTATGAATCCTTTCCATTTTTCTGCAAAGATTTGCGGTTGAGGTACAAATTCAAACCTGAATGGATTTTCTTCAAATTGTGAGTAGATTGACTTCCCAGATTCAATGGCGAACTGATGGTATAATTCCGGCCTTTTGACAACCAATTCACAATCAAGATAATTCAGATTTTTATGCCATCTAATAGCCTCATGCCCAGAAATAACCGGAACCCAGGCAAGTCCTTTGTGCGCCCGAACTGCTTCATATATAAATCCATATTCGCGGTCACACCAGGCGCCAAAAGTCAGTGGCTGCTCCGGATCAGCGCTGATGGTGGCGTGAGCCCAGTTCGGAGGAACGATCACTACATCACCTGGTCTGGCAACAATTGCAAAGCATCTTCCAGGTTGATCTTCTGCGGTTTCCTGCATATAAATGATCGCTTTCCCTGACCAGATTTCATAGACCTCTGGCGTCGACCAGCCTGAAAGAGGCGATATTTTGTGAATATGTCCCTGACTACGAACCGGTTCGTTACCCAGCCTGCCAGCGGCATAAGTCACCGCTCCATATAATAAATGAAGTTTTTTAAGAATGGGAAGATGCTTAGATTTTCCAACGTCCATCGCAATTGCATATACAGGATCAGGACCTGAACATTGTGGATCTCGCAAGCTTTTACGAATTGAATCGAGTGTACGGTTTTCGACAATAGGACCAAAAACATTTGGCCCGTATTCGAAACCCATTGGTTGGCTGGTAGGTCTGATCTCAAATCCTGGATAAAACTTCATTTTGTTGATTTTGGCCGCATGACCATATAGCTCTACATTTCATTAGAACCTCACATATCCTTTTAATGTCCCGCACTTTTGGCTTTCGCCGGACCCTAATGGGCGAATGGAATATGCTCCAACCTTTGCGGGAACAATAAACACTTCGGCATAATTGACCACAAACGGTTCAAAAGCATTCAACGGACTTTCAACGATCACTTCATCACCTTCAACCAAACAAATCACATGAACACCGCCGTTTGTATGATGTTCCACCTTTTTAGTGAACCAGTGGCGACGCGTTTCAATAAACTCACGTTCGTGCAAACCGGTGCTTTCCTCGACCCAGCCATCACCTTCGGCGACCAACTGAACATGGTTAATGAGGTTCTTTTTTGTCCACTGAGTGGTTCGATCCCATTGAATATTAGGCTTTCCGTGCTCAATATTGATAGGTCGCGGTTTCCCATCCATTCCCAGGCGTCCCCAGTCCCAAAGTTTGAAGGTGAAAATGTAGGGTGTTGCACTGATTTCGAGGACCATACTGTTTTTACCAGAGCAGTGTACTGTTCCTGCCGGAATCAGCACATGATCATGCTTTTTCATTGGCCAGGTCTGTACATGTTTTTCTGCATCGAACGGTTTTCCACCTGCCTTGGCTTCTTCCAGATCAGCCAGCATTGCTACCGGATTTACATCTTCGCGCAAACCAATGTAAACAATCGCATCCTCTTCGGTATCCATCATGTAATAGCTTTCGTCCTGCGTGTAATGCATCCCGAATTTTTCCTGGATATATTCGGTGAGCGGATGAACCTGCAAACTCAAATGGCCACCTTCCATCGTGTCCAGAAAATCGAATCGGATCGGGAATTCATCACCAAAACGTCCGTGAACAGGATCGCCCAGTAATTCTCGTGGATGGCAGAATACCAGGTTGATGGATGGAATTTCGATGATGTCGTCACCAAATTTCAGCAATAGACTGTTTTCTTCGGGAACACAGTTGAAGCACCATGCATAATTGGGAGCAGTAGGATCAAGATTGCAAACCTCTTTCATCCACTGACCACCCCATGGTCCCGGATCGAAAAAGGGAACCACGCTGAACGGACGATTGATTGCGATTTCCATACCTTCGAGAATCGCCTTTCCTTCAACCATTTTAGGCTGACCAATCTTATTCGTATCAAGCAGAAAATCCCATTTGTCAAACAGTGTCTTTTTCAGTCGGTCGCAAACGCGCCAGTCCACAAAATATCCTTGTTTATAGAGCAACATCCAATCGGTCGTGTCGCGGTTCTTTACGCCCAGGTTATCCACCAAATGTTGGCGCATCCTTAATTGAATCTCCCAGCGAGCCATGTCGGCATATACAAGCAAATCGGGTTTTGGACAAAGCAGTGCAGCACCGTAGCCATAAATCACGATCACGCCTTCTTCTGTCGAATCAATTTCAGCCTGAATAGCCGTAACTTTATCAGTATCAAAGTAGGTATCCATCGTCAATCTGGTAAGGAAACCAAAAATACGATCGTTGGTTACGTCCTGAAACACAAGTTTTTTGATTTCTTCTTCAAGCAGCATAAAATCTTCAGTCAGCATAAACCGGTTATGATTCAAACCATCTTTCAGATTGGAAATCAATTCTTCGTGGATTACACCCTGGTAAGTCTCAATAACCACGATCTTTTTCTTTCCGCCAAGATCAGATATTTGCTTGTTTAAACGGGTACAAATAGCTTCCCAACCATTTACGACCTTGTAGAGATCGTTTTTGACTTCAACGACCGGGAGATTATTAAATTTTGATGGCTTGTTTAAATATTTCATTATCAATTAATTTATATTACCACATATGCAAATAGTTCACATTAATTGTTTAACTATTTTTTCTATATGACTATGTGGTTTATTTTTCACTTATCGATGATCGTACCATATAGTCCGCTCCATAAAGAGCGGCTGAATCGGGGAATTTGGCCTCAACCAACTTCACTTTACCCCATGGTGTCCAAGCGAATTTGTTGACATTCTCCTGAAGAATTGGCAAAAATACAGATGCGCTTTTCATGATGCCACCGCTTAGTATAATTATTTCGGGATCGAAAGCATGAATCATCGTGATGATTCCTGCAGACCAGGCTGAAATACAATGATCTAGCACCTCTTTAGCTACGATATCTTTTTTTGCTGCGTGATGGAAAAGGGCTTTAAAATCGAGCACTTTTTCATCTCTAATAGAACTATTTTTAAATTCCGGATGCTCCTTCAACAAAGAAGGCAAACGCCAGGTGGATGCTTCGGCTTCAACGCATCCTTTCCCTCCACAGGTGCAGGGAGACCCTTCGTGGTTCACCGTAAAATGTCCGCCCAGGTTCCCGGCCTGAAAATGTTTGCCTTTCAATAACTGTCCATTAATGAGAACGCCAGTACCAATTCCCGTTCCGATCGTCATCATCACCAGGTCGCGGCACTCTTTCCCTGCTCCGCATTGCCATTCGCCCAACAGTGCCATCCGGGCATCGTTTTCTGCAAAAAGCGGCCAGTTCCATTTCTCCAAAGCCCAGCCAACCAAATCTACATCAGGACCATCATCGTATTTTTGATTGGTTGATAGAATCCGGTTCCTTGAGGAGTCGACCAACCCGGCAAAAGAAAATCCGATTCCCAGAACATCTGAGGCTGACAGTTGATTGGCTTGAAGTAATATATCGATGACTTTTTCCAACTCTGGAAGCTGTTGTTTCAATCCGGAAGACGATTGTGCTTTGATTTCTGTCCGGTCGATCAATTGACCGTTTTTCAATAAACCTATTTTTATGACAGTTCCACCTAAATCGATTGCAATGGTATGTTTCATTTTATCTTTTTTTTTATGTAGAGACGCACGGCCGTGCGTCTCTACGTATGCTAAAAAATTTTGTCTTTATCCTTTATTCTACCCTGATCATTACCACTCCCCATGCCGGGATCTCAATATTACTGTTTATTTCCTCCGTTTTATTTTCGCCCGAGTTCGACAGCCAAATGTGTTGAATTGGTTTATTTTCTGATACCAGGTTGGTTTTAACAGTCGATTCGGATGAATTGTAGAGGGTTAACATGCGTCCTTTTCCGTTATCGCAAGGTTTGAACGCGGTTACGATTACTTGTGACTGATCGGGATAAATGCCCGAAGTTGCCGGGGTATTTTCTGAAGCCTGTTTGACAAGCAATGGCTGGCTTAATCCAATGGCATATTGCGAATTTTCGCTGGCGCTGAACTGTTTGTGTGGCCAAAGCGCATAGCGGAATGTAATTAGTCCTTCCTGGTAAGCCCTGTAGTTGGTTCCCCAATGATTATTCAGAGCCCATGAAAACAATGTTTGGGTAGGTTCGATGTGCTTTCTCCATATGTCCGGATTTGTTTGTGAACCAAGCATGACCGCTGTGATTCCGCCAACTTCGAAAAGAGGAGCATCCAGTGTAATTAATGCAACGCCATTTTCCTGATTGGAAACATCGGCCCAGCGGTTTGCCGTCAGCCAGTTTTTACAGGCGCTTGGTATCTGATCTTTTTCGGGTTGCATTACACCATAAGGAACCTCCAGTTTCACAATACCATTGGGTACCTGGAACGGGAATGCAAAGTTCACACTTTCTTTTCCTCCAGTTTGGGCAAATTTCCAATCACCTGGTTTTGGATTGATCTGAGCCCGTTTTTTATCTAAAATATTGACCAGTTCAACCTGTTCCTGACCTGCCATTAAACGCACTTCACGGACAAGTTTGTAACAGGCCGGTGCTTCTGATTCAATCAAAAGTGAAGCAACGAGGGGCCCTTTTTCTTTAACAGATATCTGAACCTTATTAATTCTCTGAATGTCATTAATTTTATCCGACTCAAGAAAAGCATAGTCGTTCAAACCATAACCTGATGAGGTATTTACAAAGTTAATGTTTTTGGTAGCTACTGATTTTAATTCAGCGATGGCGCCTGTTTGAGGATCGATGCGCACCGAAACGAGACCGTTATCAATTGTTGTACTCTGAATTTTTACAATGCCTTCGGAATAGGCTTTCCCTTTGGAAATCATAAACCTTTTTGTGGAATAGGGAGGAAGTGATTTTACCAGAATCGCCAGTTCTCCTGTCGAAAGTCGTTGCGATGAAACTGGTTTTTTATCAGAATTCATTACATGGTCGCCAGCATTAGATAAAGAAACAGGTACCAACACAACTTCTGTGCGAGGCCATGAGCTTGTATTGTAAACATCAATAGTGGTGATTAAATTGGCTTTATCGCATAAAAACAATGCGTTATTGAGTAATTTATGCGATTGTTTGTCGGCATCAAGCGCATACGATTGTTTGATATCCCACTGTTCTTTGGTCATTTTATTTTCAGGGTCAGTGAAGCTGCACCATGCTCCCCAGGTATGCTCGGAGTAAAGCAACACTTTTTTCCAAGCCTCCTCAAATTCCGCAACAGGGTAACTTGACGGATCTTTCATTGCCCATAATGCCTCCGCTTGCGACAGGCGATCGGAGCTTGCCCGGTTCATGCCTGTTTCGAGTGCAGAAGAGCCGGCACCATCTTCCCAATAAGGTGTCCAATCACCTTTTACGCGTTCTAATTGAGTTCCAAACTTATTTTCGAATGTCTCAAAGGCTTCACTCGTTGAGGAGATAATAAACTTAGGATAGGTGTATTTTGAATTCCAGCCTTTCACAAATTCAGGTATTTCGGGGTCGGGTTCAGCATTGTCACCATGTCCGCTCCAACGAAGGTAAGCAATTTCGTACGGATAGTTGGTACTATCCAATTGATTTGCAAATTTATCTACAAATTCGGGTGAAAGTTTTTTGATCATATGTGACAACGCGTATCCTTTTAGTGGTACCCAAACCAATACTTTTTCATTTCCGGATGGCGAAACCCAATAGAATGGTTTGTTTTCCCATTTAACAAGGATGTCGCCGATTCGATCGAAATAGTTGGGTGCCGTTGAAAAATATTTGATGCCGGCTTGAGACATGGCAGTTACCGTTCCCCATGTTTGACCGGGAATATCGCTTGTCATTGCAGCAGTGATTGGCACCTTGCTCTTTTTCGCCAGTTCGGTTGAGAATTTAAACAACCTTGATAGTTCCTCCGGGCGGCATAATCCCGTTAATACATTCAGATACATACCGTTTAAAGCAACTTCGCCACGCGTTACAGCATCCAGAAACTCCTTCTTCTGAGTTTCATTCATTCTTTTGAGGTACAAATCAGCAGCCCAGCCAACTTCCACGTTCCAGACAAAACGGGATCCTGCAGGATATTGCGCAGTTCGTTTGGCAATCTCCATACCTTTTACAAGATTTTGCACCTGCTTGTCCTCGATTGCTGTTTGAATTTCGGTGTAGCCAATATCAGTATGCGAATGATTTAAAAGATAGCATACCAGTTTTTTCACAGGTCGCAAAATAACCTTGGTTTGATAGGCAGGCAACCCTTTAGATTCAATTTTCAATGCAATGTTCTGTTCTGTGGCAACCGCTTTAACAGGAATCTCAATGGTGTTTTCCCCTTTTTTAAGGTGCATTTTAAAAGGTTCATTCCCATCAATAGATGCGACGGCAAGGCATGAATCTCCTGAGTAATTCGCTTTTACGAGAATCGGTTGGAATTCAGCGCTGTTTTTCTCCAGAAGAAACGGCAAAGCCTTAATTCCGGTAATTTCAAGTTTTTGATTTGATGGCTTCTGGGCCACAGAAACAGATGTCATCAGACACATTGCTGCAATGACGATGATAGCCAGATAATTAAGTTGGTTGTTTCTCATTGGTTAATAATTTGTTATTAATGGTCATATTCGTTTTTATTAGCTTAATGGTAATATAGAAATGGTCCGTTTGTAGAGACGCACGGCCGTGCGTCTCTACACCAATTCTGGTTTATCATCAATCTCAAGTAATCGGGCGGAGAATCCGTTCACAGCAATCTCCTGATAATCATGCCCTGCATCCGAAGGCCAGCAAGCGCCAACTACCAGTTTTTCAGAACCGGTATTGGCCAGGCGGTGGGCAATTTCGCCACCGATGTAATGAAGACTACCAGGATATACTTCTTCTGCCGAGGTATTCCGGTCACGATCCATCAGAATCAGCGTCCCTGCTCCCTGAACACCCCAATAAAATTCGGCCCGATCAGATTTTGAATGGAAATGGCCTTTTGTCATAAAATATTCGTTGCCAACTTTTCCAGGCATAATGGTTGAAGTCCCAATGAACAATCCGCCAGAAGTACCATCTGCTACAGGTAACCATGACTGAACATGATAAACCAGCGTCTCTGTCGGCATCTTTTTTATTGCATCCTGATCAAGAAAAATAGATGCAACATCATTTAAAACCCGGTGCTGGTAATTAATTGGTTCGCCTTTCAGGCTAAAATCCTTCAAATCTAACTCAACCGGAGACCTTTGTATTTTTAGATGTTTCATTGAATTTTCGGATTTAAATTGAAATATGAATAGCTGGCAGCCTGCCCAATCTTCAGGAATCTGCGGCTGATAACTGATTTTCCGTTTTCGGGAGTAAATTCAGCAACCAAAACATATCCCCCAGCTTGGGAAGGCAATTTCAATGAAACTGGAATGTCCGTTCTCAGGAAGGATTGCAATTTTACCGAAAGGGTTTGTTCTGCAACGTATTTCCCGGTATTGTCAATCAGCCTGACTTTTACGTTTCCTGATACGGTTGATCCAACATTATTAATTCCTGCCAGGTTAAACAGTAAAGATGAACCTGGTTTGTGAGATTCAATGAATTTGGTGTAACGCTCGTCAGTCAGGTTGATAAAAGTGGCCGCTGATGCAAAGGCATGCTGAAACCAATCGAGCGTAAGCGTCGGCTTCAAGTCTTTGATATTCCCTGAGAACCAGTCGCCGGTATATCCGTAATTATTTGCGAGATAGCAAAATGCGAGTACGCCAGCAATAGAAGGTTCGCTTCGGAGCCATTCGGTTTCCAACTGCATCCAATAAGCCTGTAATTCCCAGTTTTGTTCGGGAGTTGAGTTTTTACCTAAATAATAATCATACACCCCTACCGTTAATTTACTGGGCTTGCCGTTTCTCCAGAGCCAGATCCATCCGTATTCGTTCACCAGTTGAGCTGAACTTGATTCCTGAATATCGCGAAGTGCGCCTGGTTTAAAATCAAGGTTTCCCAACGGATATGGATCTTTATTGAATTCAGTGATATTTGTCCAGGGCATTGGTCCCTGATAGGGGTGGGGTTCGTCCATTTCGTCCTGTCCCATCTGATCACTTGTCATATAACCAGCGTCCCAAATACGCGTATTGTCGAGTTTTTTTAACTCCGGAATCAATGAGTTTCCAATATAATTATCAGTGTTCTCGTTGATGGCATCCCAAATGGCGATACTTGGGTGATTTCCGTCGGTCCATACCCAGTCGGTATACTCCTTTCTAATCTGATCGTCCCAACCGTGGTTCTGCCAGTAAAGCCATTCGTTCTGAAACATCAACCCATATTCATCGGCAATATCGTACCAGAAATCGGGTGCGATTCCCACGCAAATGCGCATCATATTCCAGTTGAGAATCTTAGGATAATCAACCAGCAATTTTTTAACCCATTCCTTATCCCAAACCAGGTTGCCGCAGTCGGGATCTTCGAAGAAGCGTTGAAGCGTAACGTTGGTCCCCCTTAGAATGATTTTTTCCCCGTTCAGGTAAAAGAACTTCCCTTTCCGGGTAAAATCGCGCATTCCAAACTGTTTGCTTATTTCGTCTGATACTCCTTTGTCGGTTTTCAACGTTGCCTTGGCTATATATAGGAAAGGTTTATCAGGCGACCAATTTGTAAACTCTTTAATTGGAATTTCCAGAGTCGCTTCAGATAAATTGTCGCGTTTGGCAGAGAACCGACCACTTTTGCTGGCAACCACTTTGCCGGTTAGTTTTTCAACAATTGAAATATCCAGCGTCACTGAATCACACATCGCGTCGCCATAAAAAATCTGGGCAGGACTTAAGTTTCTGAGCTGTGCCTTAACGATTACCTTTTTCCCGGCAATGGAAGGTAATGCCAGCAAGCGATTTACACGCACTTTCCCCGTGAAGGAGATTAAAACATCGTCCCAGATTCCCGGAAGATAGTGCTCTTTCTCTTTGTCAGTTCCTCCGGCAGCTTCACTCGGAAGCCATATACGGTCGCTAACTTTTACCAGGATTTCGTTCTCGGCACCAAACTTTAAAGCATTCGTAATTGGAAATTCAACCGGCGTATAACAAGCCATTGATGTTCCCATATCAATTCCATTCACATAAACCTGCGTCACATACTGGCTTTTTTTGATCGTGATCATCGCCTCTTTGCCTTCCAGACTTTTGGGAATAAGAATGGACTTCCGGTACCAGCTGTACCGGGGTGTATAATCAATGTTGTAGAGATTGTGTTGGTCTTTGGCTTCAACTTTATCTGCACGTTTAAAGAACTTGTCGTAATCCTCAATTTTAGGGAGGGCCATATGCACAAGTCCCGGAACCGGAATGGTTCGTGTGAATTTTGAAGGAGGAAAAGCGTTGATTGTCTGATCAAATTGCCAGGTCCCGTTTAAATTGATCACTGTACGCTCCCCGTCGTTGGCAGAATTTGCCAGGAACGGAATGCAAACGAGCGCAAGGAAAAGAATTCGTTTCATAGTTCAACAGTTTTAGAATGAAGCTCTTTTATTTAGTAAAAAAGGGTTATCAATTTTCAACTTCTGATGGTTGAGGATCATTTCGGCCATACTTTTTCCCATTTGGCCAAAATCGGTAGAAATGGTTGTAATTCCTGAAGCAACAATTCCTTTCAGCGGCGCTTCATTGTAAGAAACAATTCCCATTTCAGTTCCCAAAAGCAATTGTTTTTCAATTGAATAGCGGACCAGAAACTCCAGATCGCGGTCATCGACCACCACAAATGCATCGCCCGGTTTTATTTCGAATGATTTAATATCCGTGACTACTTCGGACACAATGGGATGCTGTTTACAGAAATCACGGAATCCGGTTGCAATATCTTTATAGTGAGATTTCAGGTGACGGATGACAAGAACCATCCTTTGATATTTGTCGACCAGCAGTGCATTCATTTTCAGAATCCGATAAATATCGCGCTCAAAATCCTGACAAACATAAGGATAAACGTTTTTGTACTGCTTTCGTCCTTGGTCGAGGATGAAAACCTTGTTTGATGGCAGTTTGTCTATTAAACTAACAGTATCCGCTTGATCGATGGGCATGATCACATATTCGGAGTACTCACCAGCTGCACCTTCAATAATGGTCTGAAACATTTTCAGGTTATTGTGGTGGAAAAAGATTTGTTCAATGCCATCTTTTTTCAATGCTTCTTTAAATGAATCGTACAATTCTTCTTTATAGGCAGTTAACCGATCGAAAACGAGCAATACCTTGTGCTTAAAATCGGTATTTTCATTTTGAATATAGTATCCTTTCCCAACCTGTGAAGTAATGATTCCTTTGGATTTCAATTCGTTGTAAGCCATCAAAACCGTGTCCTGCGAAAGTCCGTATTGTTTGCAAAGTTGGTTCAGCGACGGGATTTTATCGCCCTTCTTCAAGTCGCCGGCCTTGATCTTTTGCTGAATCGCATCAATAATCTGCCGGTATTTTGGAATCGGAAGATTGTCTTCAAACTGAATATCAATTGTTTTTCGCATTTGCAAACCTCTGGGTAGTACTATGTAATATTAGTAAATATTTAAATGCAATATATCAGGGCATTAAAATATTTGGTTGAAAAATATAGGTTTGATTAATAGATCGGAATAAGGGAGGGTTTCAAAAAAAAGCGAAACAGGATATTATCGGGGCGCGACCTTTATTTTCACCTTCCCCCATTTTACTATTCGATGAATCGGCATGAAAGTTTTGGTCTCATAATGAGCCATAAATACTATCTTGTGGCCTACCGGACAATTGTCAGCAATTTTCACAACCGAACTTAGGGTGTAACCGTCGGGCCAGACAGCCGGTAAAACTTCATCAACCAGCTTTTCATCACCGGTAATGACATATGGATCGTCACTATATAACCTGAGGCGATGACCATTTTCGTAAAGCATGATTTGCTCCCCGGCATTGATCATCCCATCGCCATTTCCAATGCCGTGAATCGAATCTGCACCGGTACGGTTAGTATCTTTTTCAATTCCCTTTTTGGCAATCTGTCGGTTATCATCAACCTGTATATTTGTAAAATACGGTACGTCATAGAAAACAGGAAACAGGAAAAAATCATTATAATGAAGAGAGTTATAATCCATACCAACCTGTATCCGGAGCATTTCCGGTGAACCATCGGAAGGAGGAGTTTTGGAAGTATAAATTTTAAAGGGTTTAGTTTGGAACATATCTTCACCTTCCTTTAAGCTGATTTCCTGTTTAGGAGTTGAAATTGTCACTGAGCTGTCTGCGCAGGAAAGTTTTATTCTTAAAATACTAATAGCCTTGGTTGTTCCTCCTTGTTTAAAAACTTTTAATGATAATTCATCTTGGACAAAAGCCTTAAGGAATTTTCTGTTCTGGGGTAACTGATAATCGAGAGCAGCATAACTGACTTGTTGTCCTTTCTTTGAAATTCCGATTTCAGAACCTTCTCCCGTTAGCTGCAGATTTAATCTCCCGTTTTGATCTGCAGGGGTTTCGGTTGTCGCGATGTGCATATCTTTTTGATTGTAAATTCGAATCTGATAAACAATATTTGGTTCGTAAATCGGAGCAGTTGAGATATTAGCCTTGATGTTTTTAAGTGCGGGACCTTCAGGAAGCCACTTTTTAGTATAAAATCCGAATCCACTGGCATCCACATGCCGAAGGAATAAAAATCCTGATTCGGTTTTATTGCTCTTCACGGAATAACCCCAAAGCGAAAAATCAGGGCAAAGGTCATAATGCGACCATGTAGGATTTAAAGAAGCAGGTTTCTCAAACTGGTTGGTTACAAATCGAATGGCGGATTCAAATACTTTCGTTTCGCCCGGATCATCAATTTTGTGACCACCTTTTAATTTATGGTACTCATAATTTTTCAATCCGCTCCAGATGGCACCCTGGTTTACCTCATCATTAAGTCCGGTCATCTGACAAGAATCACGGTTATGAAAGAGGAGCCCGACATCACGCAGGTTCTCAAATGTATATCGGACCTGGTAAAGTGTATGGTTTCCAGGAAGTCCAAAAAAAAATTCAGGACTACCAACCATGTTAACCGCTGCCGATATCCTGTCAGGATATTTCCCGGCAATGTAGAATGACATGATCCCACCCATACTAAAGCCTATGATACCCCGGTGATTCCTGTCGGTAAATGTTCGGTAAGTCGAGTCAATGCAGGTAACCAGTTCCTGAAAATAATCTTTCATCTGGATATTAAACTTAACATCGTTATGATTGCCAATGTTGTAGGGTCGAGGTTCCGACTCATCCATATTTCCATCCCACATCACAAGAATTACCTGGTATTTATTTACCAAGTCGCCAAGTCTATTGTATTCAAGTTTTGCACTGTCATCTTTGTAATACCTTCCTCCCCAGCCATGAAAAAAATAAATAACGGGATATTTTTTATCGGAAAGCTTATAATTATCTGGCAGATAGAGCCTGTATGTTTTCTGTTTGCCAAAAACCTGACTGTAATGGGTGACGTCCTGAAATGGTTGTGCTTTCAAACAATATCCGTCACAAAACAATTCAATGATTAACAGGATCAAAAGAAATATTGGTCGTCTTATTCTAACATGATTTATCATCATACTGCTGGGTTCATCCAGATTAGCTGTTTGTCAATATTATCGCTTAGTTTATAGTGCTTTATATGGTTGGATATAGTTTCACCAATGATCTCAATCCTGCTTAGATCTCCAATTCCCATACCAGTTTGATTACAGAAATTCAAGTATCCCACCTTGGTGAAATCGATTCCCATGAGTTCTATCGCAACACGATCAGCAGCTAACCAGTCCATACTTGCAACGCAAATCCTGTGATCGACAGGAGTTCCATCATTCGGACCGTTTCCTTCCATTCCCTCAAACCCATCAATGAGTGCAAGATGGGGATGTAAATGTTTGGAAAGCGCGTAAAGATTGTAGTTGATTCCCCGAAATCCGCTGCCATGAGCAATGGCCTTGTCACTTTCGGCTCCTGGTTTACGACTTGAAGTCCAGCTGAATCCCTTATCCTTTATCGGAGCGCCGAAAACGATATTTTTTAATGAAAGGGTGGCAAGTACTCGGTCGTGTGTTTTCATCCGGGCAACAGAAACTATGTAGGAATCAGGATTAAGTAATACATGCGACATCCTTATAGCATGCGGTCGGAAGTCTTTTTCATCGAAGACATACAGTAGATCGTAAGGTTGCTGATCTAAATCGACCAGTTTCACAGGGTATTTATTCACCAAACGGAAATAGCCGTAATTATCGAAACCATCAAAAGTTGGCCCGTTTGCTGCCGATTCGGCAATAATCACATTGTCAAGTTTTTTAATGGACTTCAGAAATTCGAGTACCCCTTCAAGCGTATCGACATGGGTTGAAGTCAACGGTACATTTGTAAGTACGTTGTTGGGTTTGAGCACCACCCGACGATTTCCGATAGCTTGCCGGATCTCTTTTGCAAATGGCTCCAGTGCACGAAATGCCAGATCGGCACGGTTATCGCCGGTCGTCAGCGCAACAGAGGACTCTTTTTTAACAAGTTTCTGTGAACTGGTAAAAGCAGATAATGTTGATATTCCGGATACTGCAATTGATCCGATTACTGAAGTTTTAATGAAATTTCGTCGGGTAAATGTGCTCATTGGTAGTAGTTTTAATCGAAGATCGAATGTACAAAATTTAGTTGAATAAATTGAAATTTAGGGCCAATATTATTTTTGCCGAGCAAACACGGAACATTCAATATTTCTTAACAAGGCTCAATCTATCCTAACAATGAAAAGCTTTACAATTGCAAAACCTGGTTTTTATTTTGATACAAATTGATATAGTCCGCTTTTAACTGTAAATGCCAGGTAGCCATCTTCTTCTCCGATTAATTTTACATCACCGGATTTAGATATGGGAAGACCACTTTCCAAAATTTGCTTCCCCTTCCTTAACGGCACATAAACGGTGGCTTCGCTGCCAACCGGAACGGTTATCTCTGCAGAAAATTGCGAATCTTCATTTTTCCAATAAATACCAGCCTCGCCATTTGGCGTTTGGCTAAAATATTTTGCAAACCTGATATCATCAACAGGCTGCGGATGGAAAATAATGTGCTTATAGCCAGGTGCGGCTGGATCGGCATTCATTCCTGCGAGCTTTCTGTAAAACCAAACCAGTCCGCCACCAAACATTGGGTGATTGTGCGAGCCTTCCTCGCTCCATTGTTCCCTGGTTGTGGTTGAACCCAGCTCCAGCCAATGGCCATAACCAGGTTCATCTTTCTTATTTATAGCCTCGTAAGCCAAATCGTGCATCCCATTCTCCGAAAGCACTTCGAAAAAAAACTGGGTACCAAAAATCCCGGTATCGAGATGCCCTTTATTCGTTTTGATGTCTTCCTTCAAAGATTTGATTACCATGCTGTATTGATTCGAAGGCACCCCCATTTTCAACGCAAAAATATTCCCGCCAGCCTTTCCATAGGTTCCATTTTTCTCATCGTAAAAACGTTTGAAAAATGCTTGCCTGGTTTGTTCTGCCAATGCAGCATATTTGGTGGCATCTACCGGATTATTAAGTGCTTTTGCTGCCTGGGCAGTTAAATCGGCACATCGCCAGAAATAAAATGTATGGACCATTTCATCAGGTGGCAAATTTCCGGGAGCAACCCAATCGCCAAGGTTGAACCATTGAAGTATTTTACCATCTTTCCCGGTGCGCTTCGAAAGCATGATTCCCTCATTATCAACCCAGCTTTGCATATATCGGACGTATTCCTTCATCCCATCATAATTATCCTGAAGCATATCCTTGTCGCCATAGTGAAGATAAAACTCCCATGGCATAATGCAGATTGCCGCGCCCCAGGCCACGCCTCCTCCGCAACCAGGTTGCCAAGGTGCTCCATTGGGAACATAGCCGGTTTCCAAATTCTGGGCACCAAGAATATCCTGTATCCATTTGTGATAAAAATTCCGAGCATCGAAGTTGTGCATCACCATAACACTGGATACCTGTCCGTCGCCGGTGTAGGGAGAGCGCTCGCGGTGCGGGCAATCGCTTGCAATACCTCCGTGCATGTTGTCTGTCTGGCTTCTGCGCCATATTTTGTTGATATTATGAAAGAGCTGATTGGATGTTTCGAAAGTGGACGATTCTTCGACATAGGTATGCACCACTTCAGCGGTAATCTGATCGGGTTCGAGTTCACCAGGCCAGTTGCTGATTTCGACACCGCTAAAGACAAACCAGTTGAAACGTGCGGCATATGATTCGGCCCCTTCACCTTTGAAAATATATGAATTGTCACCCGAATACGTATTGCAGAGGTACTTGATGTCAATTTTAAGTCCTGCAGGTCCTTTTACTTGATTTAAACGAACCCATCCAGAAACTTCAACTCCAAAATCGACATGGTAGTTTCCGTTGGCCAGCTTTTCAATTTTGATTGGTTTCAACCTTTCCATAACCTTGTCGGTATTGGCCGTATGGGCAACCAGTTTACCTTCAGGGGTTTTTCGTATCACGGCAGGTTCCCAGGCTGAATCATTAAACCCGGAAATATTCCATCCGGTTTGTTCTTTCCGGGCATCGTAATGCTCTCCGTAATAAACCATATCCATCAGAATCGGACTTTTGGAAGCTTTCCAGGTTTCGTCGCTTATAACGATTTCTTCACTCCCATCTTCGTAAGTAATGTATATCTGTGCCAAAAAACGGGGAGTCCCGTAGGCGCCTGTCCAATGCTTTGCAGGGTTATAAAAGCCGTTTCCGAGGATGCTTCCCAACGCATTGCTCCCTTTTTTTAGCTGATTTTTAATATCATATGCAAGGTACATCACCCTGTATTCCCTGAAATTGTCTTCCACAGGAATATACTCATTGATTAACTCAGGACGTTTCCCATAATTCGTTTGATTTGGAACAAGCACATCATCACCTACTTTTTGCCCGTTCAGATACAGTTCAAAATATCCAAGACCAGTAACAAACGCGACCGCTTTGGCTACATTTTTTTCAATATTGAATTCTTTCCTGAACATCGGAGCCGGAGGAGGCAAATTTTCCGGTAAAAGAACACTGGGATTTGATGGTTTGGGCAACGCCTCTTCGCCTTGCCATGGCGCTCCGATCCATTTGGCTTTCCAATCCGAAGGGTTCAGCAAACCCATGCGCCACTGTGCAGGTTCGCTCCATCCTGAAGCAGTTCCGTTTTTGTCCCAAACGCGCACCTGCCACCAGCACTCCATCCTTGAAGTCATATTTCGACCAGCATAGACTATTCGGTTACTTAACTCACTTACTGTTTTTTGACTATCCCATAAATCGGGTTTCTCAAGTAGTTTTTTTGAAGAAGCCACCCTTATTTGCCATGCTGTTTGCATTTGCCCGCGTTCCCCTTTTTCTGCGATGTTTACCCAAGCCAGCCGGGGTTGAACAACATCGACTACAGCCGGATTCTTCAGGTATTCGCAAGTGAGTTTGGTTGGTGTGATTTTTCCAATGGAAACCGACCAGGATAAAATTACAAGAAGGGTTAGAAGAAGTAATCGTTTCATTATTATTGGTTTATTTGGTTTTGGAATTTGATTGAAATCATTTCTTTTCGGGTTAATATTCAGATTTTGATGCAGTCATTTTCGTTTACATGGTGGTGCGCCAATTGGTGAGCAATTTATACATTTCTTATGTTTTTGCCTTCATTTGTTTGGAAATCATCGTTTAAATAATGAATAAAGATATCGCACCCATGCACACAAAATCAATCGATCAATTTACTGGAAGTTTACACCAGGTACTTATTCGCGCATTGCTTAAAATATACTTTCCTATTACCAGCTTCTTGCTTTGTGTAAGGTATCTGTAAGGTTTGTGTAATGTATCTGTAACAATTATTACAGATAAATTACAGAAAGCTATTACAAACCTTACTTAAACTACGAAGAGGGTATAGCGAAAAGTAAAAGGAAGTTATGATCCGACGTTCTACCCTTGCAGTTTCTGAAGTTGATGAATCTATATTTGATAATTGTTAAAAGTATAAATTATTCTTCTTCTTTGAATTTATTTCAGATTGTGCTTAGAAAAATACAACTTCTACTGTTATTCGATTCCTGAAGGACAAACCAATCGAACAGAAGTTGGCTCCCTTTACAAACGAGTCTTTACTTGAACTATAAGTTACCCTAATGGTTATTTAATAATAGTAAGCTATGCTAGCGACAATAAACAATAAGTGCAATAAATAATTGGTCCAATGCAAAATAAGATAACCAGAATAAGAAAGGAGACTATGATCGAGTATTTTAATTCAAGCAATCACCTGAATTGGGAAGTCATTAATGATGGGGTGATGGGTGGAATTTCTGAAAGTAAATTCGAAATTAAGCCTGATCAGACTTGTGTGTTTTCAGGAATGGTTTCGCTTAAAAATAATGGTGGATTTGCTTCTTTAAGAGCATCTTTGAATGGGTCGGTTTCAGGCAACTTTGAAAAAATCGTAATCAGGGTAAAAGGAGATGGTAAAACGTATAGTTTCAGAATACGGACTGATGAAAACTTCGACGGAGTAGCCTATACCTGTAGTTTTTCAACAAAAAAGGATGAATGGATCGAGTATGAATTCTCGCCTGATGATTTCGTTCCAACATTCAGGGGAAGAACACTGTCTAATGTTCCTCCCCTGAGTAATTTGAATATCAGTCATGTTGGCTTTCTGATTTCGGAGAAACAATCCGGAAATTTTGAGCTGATCATCGAATGGATTAAAGTAATCCTGTTATAGATTCCATCCTTTTCGGTATTCGTAATGCAGGAATTTGTCCGCTTCAGGCAGGTTAGGAAAACCGAATTTATCGGGGTCCCAGTCTAATGCCTGTCCGCTTAGTTTTTCCTTCAAGTCACGACGAATAGCTATGTTACCCAGAAGTACTGTTTCAGTAAGTGGCCCTGCCCATTCGAAGTCAGAACCTGCCGGTACTCCTCCTTTACATGCCAATATCCATTCCTCTTCGTGTCCGGGTGAAGCAGGAAGATAAGGAGTTGGGATCTTATAAGATTCCCGCAATGACCTTGGAAGAATTTTGTCATCGAGAATTTTCCCTTTATCACCGATAAAGAGTGTACCACCTGATCCCATTTTCATCCCTTCGTCAAGTTCCGGAATTCGCATAGGCCTGAGGCCTCCGTCATACCACGTCAAGGAAACAGCTGGCATGTTTTCGCGTGCAGGAAATTCATAACGTACCATCGAGCCTGAAGGGTAGGTTTCTTCGTTTACGAGCGTAGACACTGCCTGCAGACTGGTTGGATATTTTAGTTTGAGTGCACGGAAAATTGGATCCAATGAATGGCAGCCAATATCACCAAGGGCACCAGTGCCAAAGTCCCACCAGCCACGCCACTTAAATGGATGATAGGCGGGATTGTAAGGGCGAATAGGAGCAGGTCCAAGGAAAAGGTCCCAATCCAGATCTGCAGGAACAGGTGGAGTTTCAACGGGGCGGCCTACTCCCTGCGGCCAATATGTTTTTAACAGACCATTGTTGGGTCGGTCGGTCCATACATGCACCTCATGGATTTGTCCGATTACTCCATCCCAGATCATCTCCCTGAGCCGTCGAGTTTCTTCGCCTGCCTGGCCCTGATTTCCCATCTGGGTTGCAACTTTATATTGTTTCGCCGCTTTTGCCAGCACTCTTGCTTCATGAACGGTGTGGGTAAGTGGTTTTTGCGTAAAAACATGTTTGCCACGTTTCATTGCCTCCAAACTGATCACTGCGTGGGTGTGATCTGGCGTTGCAATAACCACTGCATCAATGTTTTTTTGGTTATCCAGCATGATCCGGAAATCTTTGTACTGCTTTGCACCGGGGTAAGTTTTAAAGACTTTAGCCGATGCTTCTCCCCAGTCGACATCGCATAGCGCGACGATATTTTCAGTCTTTGCGACATTGGCCAGATTACCTCTGCCCATCCCCGCGATACCAACACCGGCAATGTTCAGTTTATCACTGGGGGCGATATGCCCTAATCCTGAAACTGAATGAGCAGGAACAATCATAAAACCGGCCGATGCAAGTGTGGAACTACCTATGAATCCTCTGCGGCTCATGGGTATAGAAGCGCTGTTCTTCATAACTGTAATATTGAGGTGAGTAGTATCTTCAGTAATCAGGTAACAAATTTAATAAATTGATTGAATGCAAAGAATCCTTAAAACTTATTTATTTCCACTTTATTACTGTGAAAACGATTTGTGAATAATTGTCTTTTTCGTATAAAACTCCGATCAGATGTTTGCTGATTCTTACAAGGTCGGAATAGGCAGTAAAGTCAGATTTCTTAATTTCCGGATTCTTGTCGATCAAGTAGGAGAGCGACCATGATAAACCGTCGTCTTTGCTTATCCTAAGAGTAAGATTATTGCGCTCTTTTGGATCGGCAGCATTGCAGAATGCGATTATATTTTTCCCTTTTCTGGTTCCAATATTCAGAATCGTTCCTTCACAAACCGGGTCAGGAAGGTTTTTGTCGAAGTAGACCCTATCCCACGTTTCACCACCATTATTGCTGATTGCAACGATCCGTGCCCTGATATCGCCCTTTTGATTTCGGGCATTTAACATCAACCTGCCTTTGGAGAGTTCAGCTGCACTGCATTCATTGCTTCCCGGTAAATTTACGTTCTCACTTAATTTAAATGATTTGCCATGATCGTCGGTATAAAACCCATGTGCAAAATAGTCGTCGTCATTTTTTTGAGGCTTTCCTTCTGAATGATTTGCTGCAATGTAAATCCGGCCTTTGTAGGGCAATGATGTAAACTGCATGGCATGCCCGGGCGTATTGGCATAATGACGCCAATCTTCTTTGAAATTGTAGGAAGGATTGGTTGATGGCTGATTGGGTTTATGTACTTGAGCTGTAATGTTTACAGGTTCTGACCATGATTTTCCTTCGTCAATGGAAGTTTTGTACCAAACTTCACGGAGCCCATTTCCTTTACGAACCTCACCCTCATTGTTATTGCCAGTATTATAAAAAAGGAAAATTCGTCCTTTGGGATATTTAGTGTCGAGTAAGTCAACTATTGGAGCAGGATTTCCAGCTTGAAGGTTGTTGTAATCAACAATAGTCGTAATTGGACTCCATGTTTTCCCCTGGTCATTGCTCCGTTTCATGACAATGTTGATATCCCCAAAATCGTTGGATCCGTTCACCCGTCCTTCTGCAAAAGCCAGCAGGTCGCCTTGGGGCAATTGAATAATTGCGGGTATCCTATAGCTTTTATGACCTTCGGTTCCGGAAATAAAAACCGGAACATTGGTTTGCTGAGCTTTAGCGTTGATTTTTAAAAATAAGAATATCAATATTATAAATGAATATTGCATGATTTTGAAAAATAGGTATGCAGTGATATTTTGTTTCACGACCTAAAAATAAAAATAAATTTTTTGTTTTTTCGTGTGTCTTATCATGTATATTTATTTAATCCCAATTAGCCGTCAGCGTATCATTCGTGCACAATTCCGCGAGGTAATACTTCTTTTCTGAAATATTTCTTGCCTCTATTTGGTAGTATAAATCAGAATGTTTACTTTTGCACTCCAATTGTTCAGGTAGGCTTTAAAAGAGGAGATGTAGGTTTCCCGCCTTCCGGACCCAAATAAAATAAATTGTAAGAATGTACGCAATTGTAGAAATCGCCGGACAACAGTTTAAGGTTGAGAAAGAAAGAAAGGTTTATGTGCACCGCCTTCCACAGGATGAAGGAGCTGATGTAACTTTCGAAAGAGTATTATTAATTGACAATGATGGTGTAATCAGTATTGGTGCTCCTGTTGTTGAGGGTGCAAAAATCACCGCAACAGTGCTTAAGCATCTCAAGGGTGACAAAGTAATCGTTTTCAAGAAAAAACGCCGTAAGGGTTACAAGAAGAAAAACGGTCACCGTCAATACCTGACACAAATTCAAATTACTGACATTTTAGCGTAAATTTTAAAAAAAATTATCCATGGCACATAAAAAAGGAGCGGGTAGTTCGAAGAACGGTCGCGAATCAGAAAGCAAACGCCTGGGCGTAAAGATTTATGGTGGACAAGCTGCTACTGCTGGTAATATTCTTATTCGTCAGCGCGGAACTTCTCACCATCCCGGGGCAAATGTTGGAATTGGCAGAGATCATACGCTTTTTGCATTGATTGATGGTACTGTTGAGTTCCGCAAGAAGAGAAATGATAAATCATACGTTTCTATACTTCCTTTTAAATCTGTAGAGTAAATCCAGGTTTAGGAAAATGATATTAATCTCCTGTTTTGTTACTCCGGTAATGAAACAGGAGATTTTTTATTTGTACTTTTGTTTAAAGTATAAGTTTAGGTGTAAAAAAATGAAATAATCAATCGCCTTTCGTAGGATTGATTAACATTTCAGACATGGAACACCTAGCAAGAGGAATAACAGAAACAACAGAAACAATATAACATGTTAAATTTAAAATTCATAGAGGAAAATCCCGAGTTGGTTATAGAACGTCTTGCGGTAAAGCGATTTGATGCACGTGCAATCGTAGAAAAGGTGATTGCACTTTACAAAAGACGCAATGAAATACAAATTGAGGCGGAGACCAAAAAAGCCGAAATGAATCAACTTTCGAAAGTAATTGGGCAACTATTTAAAGATGGGAAGGCTTTGGAAGCCAGTTTTGCCAAGGAAAAGACTGTCGAATTAAAGGATCAGATTAAAAATCTCGAAAGTGAATTTGATCTTATTGATACAGAACTCGCTCAGCTACAGGTATTGCTTCCAAATCTTCCTTCGTCACTGGTTCCTGTTGGTAAAGGGGCAGAAGATAATCTGATCGTAGCTACTGGTGGCGAAATGCCTGTTCTACCCGAAGGGGCTAAACCGCATTGGGAGTTGGCATCACAATACGATTTAATTGATTTTGAGCTTGGCGTAAAAATTACTGGCGCGGGTTTCCCAGTTTATAAAGGTTATGGTGCCAGAATTCAAAGGGCATTAATCAACTTTTTCCTCGATCAGGCTCGTGAACATGGCTATCTTGAGGTTCAGCCTCCCTACCTGGTGAACGAAGCCTCGGGGTTTGGTACCGGACAACTTCCGGATAAAGAAGGGCAAATGTACCATGACAAAACTGACAACCTTTATTTGATACCTACAGCTGAAGTGCCGGTTACAAATATTTTCAGAGATGTGATTGTGGATGCAAAAGATCTGCCGATCAAAACAACAGCCTATTCTGCTTGTTTCCGTCGGGAGGCCGGATCGTATGGCAAAGATGTGCGTGGATTGAACCGTTTGCATCAGTTTGATAAGGTTGAGATTGTTCAGATTGCCCATCCCGATAAATCGTATGGGTCGCTGAATGATATGGTCGCATATGTACAGACACTTGTAGAAAAACTGGAATTGCCTTATCGTATTCTACGTCTGTGTGGAGGGGATATTAGTTTTACTTCAGCCCTCACTTACGACTTCGAAGTGTGGTCAGCAGCTCAGGAGCGATGGCTCGAAGTTTCATCTGTTTCAAATTTTGAGTCTTTTCAGGCCACCCGTTTGAAACTTCGTTTCCGTGAGGATGGACATGCCAAACCACAGATTGCACATACCTTAAATGGAAGTGCTTTGGCTTTGCCCCGGATAGTGGCTGCAATACTTGAAAATTATCAGACTACTGATGGAATTCGGGTTCCTAAAGTCCTTGTTCCTTATTTAGGTGGTTGTGAAATGATCAACTAGACGGAAATAGGCAGAAGAAAAAAAAGCTTTCCGTTACATTCGGGGAGCTTTTTTTTTAACAAAATTGTTTCAATAAGTATTATTTCAAAAATTGAATTCCCTATTTCATCTTTCCTTTCCAATCTTTCATCTTGTTTTCAACAATCTCTTTAAATAATTGTTTTTAATGCATCGAAGGGGCTTAAATATGGGCAAATAAAGTTTAAAATTGAAAGATAAATATTAACTGCCCCATAAAATAAGGGGTAGATTGGCATTTATTGTATTTATAGTTTTTTAAGAAAATTTCTTTTTATATTACAATTAGTAATTATTTAATATTGATGAATTGAATGTTATCTATCATATATGCAATTAGTTATGATTTCAAAATTTGGGTCTTTAAATTATTAATTAGGCTGTGGGCAAATCGACAGGATAATTATTCAATTTGGTGATTACTTTTGCCCCTGTTTTCTTCAGAAATGCAAATAAATTTATTGGTTAGTCTTTATGAATAAACAACATACCGGAATTGGTAAAGTATCCGCAGCTGGTTTGATCATCACGCTCGGTATAGTATTTGGTGATCTTGGAACAAGTCCGCTTTATACAATTAAAGCAATCATCAATGCTTCCAGCGAATATAATGAGTTATTAATTTTCGGGGCATTATCTTGTGTATTTTGGACACTAACCCTACAGACTACAATTAAGTATGTGATTATTACGCTTCGGGCAGATAATCACGGTGAAGGAGGTATTTTTGCGCTCTTCGCACTTATTCGGCGAAAGAATAATTGGGTGGCAATTTTTACAATGATCGGCGGAAGTGCCTTATTAGCTGATGGTGTTATTACTCCCGCTATTACAGTTACATCTGCTGTTGAGGGTTTAGAATTGATTCACCCCAATATTGCTGTTGTTCCTGTAGTCCTTACTATTTTATCGGCTCTTTTCTTTTTTCAGCAATTCGGAACTGGATTTATGGGTAAAATATTTGGACCAGTTATGGTGATCTGGTTCTCGATGCTTTCGATATTAGGTCTTAGTTATCTGATCAAAGATCCTTCAGTTTTAGCGGCAATAAATCCTATTTATGCCTATCGATTCATTAGTACCTTTCCCAACGCTGTAGTAATACTTGGAGCAGTATTTCTTGCAACTACAGGAGCTGAGGCATTGTATTCTGACCTTGGTCACTGTGGCATAAAGAATATCCGTATTTCGTGGATGTTTGTAAAGACGGCTTTGCTTATCAATTATTTTGGACAGGGCGCTTATCTGATCCACCATCTTGACTCTATGACAAGCACCAATCCATTTTATGCGATAATGCCCGTTTGGTTTATTTTTCCTGGAGTTCTTATTGCAACAGCAGCATCGGTAATTGCGAGTCAAGCGTTAATTAGTGGATCATATACGATTATTAGTGAAGCCGTTTCGTTGAATATCTGGCCCAAAGTACGAATTTCGTATCCTACAGATATAAAAGGACAGGTTTATATTCCGTTTGTGAACTGGTTTCTTTGGATCGCCTGCACATTTGTAGTTCTCTATTTTGGTGAATCATCAAAAATGGAGGCGGCGTACGGTCTTTCAATTACTATAACTATGATAATGACTACATTGCTGTTGTCGTTTCATCTTCGGCTACGTCGGATTAATCCTATTCTTATTGGTTTGCTACTATTGGTATTTCTCACAATTGAAGGGACTTTCCTATATGCGAATCTGCATAAATTTGCAAATGGTGGATGGTTAACCATCGCTTTAGCATCTGTTTTCTTCCTGATCATGTATGGATGGTATTTTGGGCGGAAAATCAAGAATCAGTATATTAGTTTTGTGAATTTTAAGAAGGATCCAGATATCTTCAAAGAACTAAGTATGGATTCTTCTGTTGCAAAAATTGCAACTAATCTGGTCTACATTACAAAAGCAAATCGCGTCGACCAGATTGAATCGAAAATCATGTACTCAATTTTCAATAAACATCCCAAAAGGGCAAGCACTTATTGGTTTCTCCATATTGACAGTCTTGAAACTCCAAATACATTTGAATATGTGGTGCATCATATGATTCCCGGAGTTTTAATCAAAGTTGATTTCAGATTGGGTTTTAAAATAGAGCGTAAGATTAATCTGTATTTTAAAGAGGTGATTGAAGATTTGGTGAAGAGTGGTGAAATTAGCATGGTAAGTCAGTACGATTCGCTTAAATCACATTCAATACCTGCTGATTTTTTATACGTTAACCTTGACAGAATTCTAATAAGCGACTACAAACTTCCTCCGCTCAAAATCTTCATTATGACACTTCACAATTTTGTAAGAAGGTTGAGCATTAACGATGTTAAGTCATTAGGTCTCGATTCTTCAAATGTAATCGAAGAGAAAGTTCCTATTGTAATTGATCAGCAAATCAAAAAGAGAATTGTAAGGGTAAATAAGGATTTACCAATTTAAATATTTGTTATTTAGCGTCAAATATTTCTGTTATTATCTGTTCAATAAACTTTTTATAGCATATCATTGTTATAACAGATATAATTGAAAATATTATTTATCAATTTAGACGCAATGGCTTCTGTTAACATTTATGATCATGTCTCTTTTGAAATTAGCAAATTAGTTACAAAATCTTATAGTACTTCATTTTCTATTGCGGTAAGTTTTCTTGATGAGGAGGTTCAGAAGGCGATTTACAGCATCTATGGTTTTGTCCGGTTTGCTGACGAGATTGTTGATTCATTTGATCAGTATAATAAAGAAGTGCTTCTCGAAAAATTTGAAAGAGATTATTACGAAGCTTATGACTGTGGAATTAGTCTGAATCCCATATTAAATTCTTTTCAGGCGATTGTAAAACGATATCAGATTCCTATTGAACTGATAGAAGCGTTTCTGAAAAGTATGAAAGCTGATCTTTACAAAACAAAGTATAACAGTAAATCAGAGATTGAAGAATACATTTATGGATCAGCCGATGTTGTGGGATTGATGTGCCTTAAAGTTTTTGCAGATCGGGATGATACTTTGTATGAGTCCCTAAAGCTACCAGCCAAGAAATTAGGATCTGCCTTTCAAAAAGTGAATTTTTTACGTGATCTGAGAAGTGATATTGAATTTCTTGACAGACAATACTTCCCTGAAATGGGTAAAGGGTCATTTGATGATCACATGAAGATCGAAATTATTAATGAGATTGAAAAAGATTTTTTGGCTGCCCGAATTGGAATTAAAAATCTGCCGGAAAATTCATCTCTTGCAGTACTTATTGCTTTCTATTATTACAAACGGTTGTTGAAGAAAATCAAACACACACCTGCCAGCAAATTAATGGCAACGCGGATAAGAATATCTGGTACGCGCAAAATGGTTTTGCTTGTAAAGGCATTTGCTGTGTATAATTTTAAAATGGTTTAAAATAGATATCTATGGCATCAAATTCTCAGACTGATAAAGCTTTTGTAATTCTGGTTGATGAAAATGATAATCAAATTGGCGTCATGGAGAAAATGGCGGCTCATCAAAAAGCTTGTCTTCACAGAGCAGTTTCTGTTTTTATTGCTAATTCTCAAGGCGATTGGATATTACAACGAAGAGCACTTAAAAAATATCATTCCGGTGGATTATGGACTAACACTTGTTGCAGTCACCCCTATCCTTTAGAGTCATCTCTCGCAGCTGCTAACAGACGATTAACAGAAGAGATGGGAATTGATGCCCCTCTTACCGAATTATTCAGTTTTATATATAATGAGCCACTCGATAATGAATTGACAGAATATGAATTGGATCATATTTTTGTTGGATTTTCTGATGATTTTCCTAAAATTAACACGGATGAAGTAAATGAATGGAAAACAATTTCATTTAACGAATTAAACGCTGATGTGATCTCTAATCCTGAATCCTACACGGTATGGTTCAGAAAATTATATTTAAAAGTGGGCGAGGCTTTGTCTGTTAATTAGTTGTTTTTGCATTCTTTTGTTGATGTTTTATAAAGGATCCTATGTCTGTATATCTGGCACTTGAAATATTGGCTTTTATGGTCCCATTAATCTATAGTTATGATCAAAAACTACAGTTTTATCTAAAAATCAAATCTGTCGTATTATCGCTATTTATTGTGGGTTCTTTTTTTATAGTCAGCGATATTTTATTCACAAAATATGGCATATGGGGTTTTAATCCAAAATATCATTCCAATATTGTGCTGCTTAATTTACCGTTAGAAGAATGGCTGTTTTTTTTCGTGATCCCTTATGCCAGCTTGTTTTTGCACGATACACTCGTCTTTTTATTTCCTAAAATTCAGTTAAGTAATTGGCAGACTAAGATATTGTCATCCATTATTATCGCTTGCGTGGCAATAATAGTTTTAATGAATTTAGGAAAAACATATACAATGATATATGGAAGTGTCGTAATTTTTGCGATTTTATTGACTTCATTTGGTTCTTCGCATTTACTTAGCCGGTTTTATCTTACTTTTATGGTTATTCTTGTTCCCTTCTTCCTCGTGGATTCTGTGCTTACGGGGAGTTTTATACCTGGAGAGGTGGTTTGGTACAATAATTTTGAAAATCTGGGAATTCGCATACTTACTATTCCTGTAGAGGACATTGGTTATGCATTTAGTTTAATTTTATTTAATTTGTTATTAATTAATAAATTAGAAATTCTTTTTGCGAAGAGGACTGTTATTCGCTAATCTATTCGAATATGGAAATAATGTCAAAATATTTGCTTCGGCAAAAGTTGAAAACTATAATATTATTCATTGTTTTTTATGCAGTTGGAGTTGCGGGAATTGGAATCCCATTTTCGCAACATATTTTTATTCTTTTAATTCCATATGCATTGCTTCTTAGTTTTATAGCAATTTTGTTGTTCCACAACTCGTTACATAGTGGTAACACGCGATTCGTTTTTATAACGATCGTCTTGATTAGTTATCTTGTTGAGGTTGTTGGTGTTAATTCGCAAATTGTATTTGGTAAGTATAATTACGGCGAAGGTTTGGGATTAAAAGTATTAGGAACGCCATTAATGATTGGAATCAATTGGGCTATGCTTGTATATTGCAGTGCATCAATATTGGAACGGTTCAGGATTCCGGTCACTTTACAGGTTATTTTTGCTTCAGTTTTGATGGTTATTTACGACCTTGTATTAGAGCAGGTTGCTCCCTTTCTTGATATGTGGTATTGGACTGGAAATTTGGCCCCGTTCCAAAACTACCTAGTATGGTTTATCTTAGCTCTTATTTTTCACGGACTTGTAAAATGGAGAAACGTGAAAACTGTAAATCCATTGGCTTCAGCGATTTTTATTTGCCAGTTTCTCTTTTTTGCTGCTATATTGATTTTTATAAAGTAATCTTATGCTTTTAAAAGCCAGACACCATTTTTTGATTTATCCATTTTTCAGGCTTTATGCCATATGGATTATTAATCGGCATTTTGGCAGGGTTGAATTAGAAAATGAGTTTGAAGATCGTGATTTACCGGTTTTATTGCTGGCAAACCATGTTAGCTGGTGGGATGGTTTTTTTGCAATGTTTTTTAATGTTAAAGTATTAAAGCGAAAATTTCATTTTATGATGCTTGAGGAGCAATTAATGAAATTTTCTTTTTTTAATCAGACTGGTGGATATTCAATCCGTAAAAATTCGAGGGAAGTTGTTGAGTCAATCAATTATTCTGCCGAATTACTTGGGGATTTTCGTAATATGGTGTTGCTTTTTCCGCAAGGTAAAATAGAGTCAATTTATAAAACCTCTTTTCAGTTTGAATCAGGAATCGGGCGCATTATTGAAAAGACGGAATGTAAAATTCACATTCTTTTTATGGCCAATCTAATCGATTATTTTTCGAACCGAAAACCAAATCTTTACATTTATATTTCAGAATATAAAAATGATAAATTTGATTCAAGATCAATTCAGGATGCTTATAATATGTTTTACACCCATTGCATTGAAGAGAACTCCCTAAAAGCTGAATCGTGATGTGTTATCTTGCGGTATTTATCTTTGTTTTTACAGCCGTACAGCTATTGGTTGCAACCACAAACCTTATTTTTAAAGCTAATCTTCAGAACCTCAATTTGCCAGGCAACCCACTTGTTTCAATATTAATTCCTGCCAGAAACGAAGAAAGAAACATTGGAGTCATACTCAACGACCTTGTCAATCAGATGTATGAAAATATTGAAATTTTTGTTTTTGATGATCAGTCGGATGATCTGACAAGCGATATTGTGAGTGTTATCGCTAAAAAAGATTCAAGGATTAAACTGATTAGATCAGAGGGATTACCTGCAGGATGGTTGGGCAAGAATTTTGCCTGTCATTCTTTATCATTGCTCGCTAAAGGGGATTATTTACTGTTCTTAGATGCTGATGTGCGCATCGAAGATGACGCCATCAGTTCTGCTATTTCCTATTCTGAAAAATATCGTCTCGGACTACTTTCTATTTTTCCGAAGCAAATCGTAGTCACCACTGGTGAAAAAATATCAGTTCCGGTTATGAATTATATTCTACTTTCTCTGCTTCCTTTGCCGCTGGTTAAGTGGTCAGGTTTTGTGTCGTTGTCAGCGGCTAACGGACAATTTATGCTTTTCAACGCTCAGATATACAGTCGTTTAAAACCCCATGAATATGTGAAAAGCTGCAAAGTGGAAGACATTGAAATCGCACGTTATTTCAAACAAAATAGGGTTCCCATCGCTTGTATTACAGGTAATGAATCGGTCCGTTGCAGGATGTACAATAGTTTAAGTGAAGCTATTAGTGGTTTTTCAAAGAATATCATCGCATTCTTTGGTAATTCGTTTTTGTTATCATTAATGTTCTGGTTGATAACAACATTTGGCTTTATTCCAGTGCTTATTTCCTTTTCGATCAAACTTTTTGTTGTGTATATTGTTATGTTTCTGATGATGAGATTATTTGTTTCTATCAACAGTCATCAGCGGATCGTGGAAAGCTTTCTTTGCATCATTCCACAGCAATTGGTTATGGGAGTGGTGATATTCCTGGCTTTGTTGAATAAACATTTTTTTAAATATCAATGGAAAGGTCGAAATATTGGATAATGATTATTATATGTGTATTATTCGCACTGAATCTAAACGGTAGTAATAAAAGTGTTGTGTACAATTCCTACATAAATAATCAAATGCTTGTATGGAAAGGTATTGTAGATCGCTTAAACAGCCAACCTGAGAAGTCAAACGAATTAGTACTTGAACTCCTTAATTATCAATATGGATACATTGGTTGGTGCCTTGGAAACAACCGTAAAGATGAAGCGGTTATATATTTGAAACTTGCCGAGGAAAATACCAAGTTTTTGGAAGCAAGAAAGTTTGAACTTTCTTTAGTAAATGGTTACAAAGCTGCACTGTATGGTTACCATATCGCTTTAAGCAAATTTTCGGCACCTTTTATCGGGCCTAAAAGTTCCGATTGTGCCAAACAAGCAGTGCTCCTTGATCCCAATCAGCCATTTGGATACGTTCAGTTAGGAAATGTGAAATTTCATTCGCCGTCGTTAATGGGTGGATCTAAAACGGAAGCAATCGGATATTATCTGAAAGCCAAGGCAATGATGGAGAAAAAGGGAGTTGAAATTAATGGCGACTGGAACTACCTGAGTTTATTAGTCACAATCGCAGCGGCTTACGAATCATTAGATGATAATTTAAAAGCAAAATTGATGTATGAGGAGATTTTAAAAATTGAACCTGGATTTACCTGGATAAGAGATGAATTATATCCTCAATTATTGGGAAAACTTAAAAAATAAAGATGCAAAAGAGTGTTCTTGTCATTGGTGCCGGAATCGGCGGTCTTGCTACTGCGCTTAGACTGGCAAAAAGAGGGTATAAGGTAGAGATCATCGAAAAGAATAGTCAGGCTGGCGGAAGGCTTAATCAATTGAAAAAGGATGGATTTACATTTGATACAGGGCCCAGTTTTTTTAGTATGTCCTACGAATTTAAGGAGTTTGCCAAAGATTGCAACATTGAACTCCCATTCAAATATGTGGCACTAGATCCGTTATATACCGTTAATTTTAGCAGAAGTCCCAAGACTTACCGTCTTTACAAGGACATTCATAAGTTGGCTGAACAGTTTAAAGATGTGGAGCCTGACTTTGAAATAAAAATGCGCAGGTATCTCAAGAATGGGAAAGCCTTGTTTAATGATACAGTGGATATTGTAATTAAGGAGAACTACAATACGGTGTTTGCATACCTGATCACACTGATGAAAGTTAACCCTGTCCATTTGCCCATACTATTCAGAAACTTCTGGCAACAGGTTTGCAGGTATTTTTCTTCGGATGATGCTCGTGAAATTATTTCACTTGTTGCATTTTTTCTGGGTAGAACCCCTTTCGATACACCAGCCGTTTACACATTGCTTTCATACACTGAATTTGAACACGACGGTTATTATAATGTCGAAGGTGGCATGTATAAGATCGTCGAAGGAATTGTTGAGGAGCTTCGCAAAGAAAATGTGACGATTACCTACAATACCGAAATTATTGATTTTGTGTCAAATGGTCGAAAACTTAATTGTCTGGTTGACCAGAATAATCGACAATGGAAAAGCGATATAGTCGTTGTGAATGGTGATGCGGCTGCGTTTCGAGGCAAAATATTTAAACGTCCGCAGTTTTCTATGGAAAAGCTCGATAAGATGGAATGGACAATGGGTCCTCTCACCATTTACCTTGGTTTAAAGTGTAAATTGCCTCAGGTCGAGCATCATAACTATTACCTTGGAGATAATTTTAAAGAGTATGCAAATAAGGTGTTTCAATCTTCAGGTACGCTTCAGAAGCCATATTATTACGTGAATGTATTATCACGCAACAATCCGGATTGTGCTCCCGAAGGTTGCGAAAGTCTTTTTTTTGTCTGTCCCGTTCCTGATCTGCGGTTTAAGAAAAACTGGGATGATAAGGATGAGATTGTGAATAGCATCCTTGCTGATTTTTCTAAACGCATCAGTCAGGATATTATTCCCGAAATCGTCTCTAAAACAATTTACACACCGATTGATTGGCAAAATCAGTTTAACCTTCATCGAGGTAGTGGTTTAGGGCTTTCGCACAAAATGCTGCAAATTGGCGCTTTCCGTCCAACAAATTTTGACGAGGTGTTTAAAAATGTCTTTTATGTTGGTGCAACCACAGTTCCGGGGACTGGGTTACCAATTACAATGATCAGTTCAAAACTGGTGGTCGACAGGATAACCAAAATCTATAAATAAAGCTGGAGGGATCTGTTATTTTTCAACAATGGAATACAAAAGATAGATATTTCATTCCTAAAAACATATACCAACGGGTTAATGGTATCAAAATATACTGGAATTTTCAATTGATTAAACATAGTGCGGGATTTACCTATTACCTAAAATCTATATTCACCATGCCAACTCCTTGGTATACGTAAGATTGCTGTAAGCTTTGTGTAATGTTTCTGTAAGGATTGTTACAGAAACATTACAACAGACATACATAAACATTACTTTAATTCCGGAGAAGTTATAACTAAAGTATAACGAATTTGAAAAGTGGCTATGTATAATGGCAGTTACTAATACAATCGTTTCAAAAATATATATTTGTTTAGCATTTATTAGAATATATTATGAACCATTGTGTAAATATTTTGAAAACGCGGTTTTTTTTCGATTATTGTTATAACAGTTAAATATTTTTACGTTGTCCTTTTATTTGGAAATTATTAAGATGAATTTGGGACAGTATGTGTTAAATATGAAGATTATGCGATTTTTAAATTAATGGGCATAGATTTTTGGATGCCGGTTTTTTATACATTCAGGATGAATCTTTTTTGGATAAGTGATCAGTGTTAAATATTGCGTAAAAATGTAAAAATTAATTATCTTTTTCTTGGAAATAAATAGAATATTCTATAGGTTTGCCGTTGATTAATTAAATAATTAAATTCATCCACTATGCAAACTTCCTATGCGGTAGCTAAAAAATTAGCCAGTATACCTCGGTGCTTAGTTATTAAGGGCTTGAGACGAAATTCCATCTTAGATATGAATAAGTTACAACTGAAGCCGTTTCTTTTCCTTTCGTTGGTTTTGATGCTTCTTACAGCAGGAAATTTTGTAAATGCGGCGACAAGAACGACAAAAACAGCTGCTCCATGGGGTCAAACAGGAACATGGGTTGAAGGTATCGTTCCTGTTGCCGGTGACGACGTTTTTGTTTATCATAAAATAACAGTAGAAGGTAATTCTGCCTGTAAAAACTTAACTTTAGCTGCGAGTGATAGTAGGGTAACAGTACAACCTGGAATAGAACTTACTATTAGTGGGAGTCTTGATTTTGCAGGGCAGACTGGAGTTTTGGAGCTTTTCTCAAATCAGACGGTTTCAGGATCTGTTATCTTTGGCACAATGACGAGTGCTGGAAATATCGCATATGAAAGGTATTTGACAGGTACAACTGGTGGTGTTAAACAGTGGCATCTTTTATCTGTCCCAGCGGATTTTGCAAGTGCAACTACTTTTTTTGGCGTAGCAAATATTAACCAAATTGAAGTTAGTACCAATGGGAAATATTATTCATTTGGAGGATATTCCGAAAGTACAAATACTTGGATCTATCCTCTATTGATTACGAATAAGGGTTTTGGTAGTACCATTATTGGTACAGAATTTAGTTCTGGTACAGGATATTGCGTTGCAAAAAAAACAAGTGGGTCAGTAAAGATGAGTGGCTTAGTTGTGATGGATAATACTACGGTGGATATCGCTCATACTACCACAGGAACTGAGCCACTTGGTGGATTTGGTTGGAATGCTCTGGGTAATCCTTTTACTGCTGCGATAAATGTTGCAAGGTTTCTTAGTACTAATAGTTCCCAACTTGATCCAATCTATGGTGGTCTTTATATATGGGATCCCGTTACTTCTGCTTATGTTGTAAGTACTCATGCTCATATTATTCTAAATACTGCTACATCACCTTCTACCTATTCGCCAGCAAACGGGGCTGCAGATATACAGACGGGACAGGGGTTTGTGGTCAGATCCAAAACAGGAGGGGGTACTGTTACCTTTTTATATTCTATGAGAGAACATAAGTCTTCCTTAGCGTTTAAATCAGGTGATCTGGCTTGGCCGGCTATTGAACTCAAAGTAGCTACAAGTTCTCTTGAACGTACCACAATGGTAGCATTTAATAGTGCAATGACCTTGGGTCTTGATCCCTATTACGATGCTGGATTATTAAAATCAGGAGGTGGTCTCGAACTTTACACTAAGCTTGTTGAAGATAATGGCGTTAATTTTGCGCTTCAGTGCCTGCCTGATGTGGGACTGGATAAGATTGCTATCCCCGTATCCCTTGACCTGACAACAGGTGCAGAAGTTACCTTCACGGCTAAATCAGCGAATCTTCCCGCGGGTGTACAACCGGTGCTCGAAGATCGTCTTACAGGTACACGTACATTGCTTACAACCGATGGCGCGAGCTACAAAGTGACATTGGCTTCGAATACAACAGGAATCAACCGTTTTTACCTTACATTGAATGGAATAACGTCGGCTGTTGTCGATCAGAATCTGTCTGGTTTAAAAGTTTATCCCATCAATAAAGCGATTTATATTCAGGGAACGATAGCTGCACAGTCTGTTGCTACGCTTTACGATATGAATGGCCGTAGTTCGGGAGTCTATCAGCTCAATTCTTCCGATACCAATATTATCAATGCTGATGGTCTCGCAAACGGCATTTATGTGCTCCGCATTATGGAGGGGAGTAAACTGAAGTTTACGGGTAAAATAAGTCTTCGGTAGTATTTAGGATTATGCAATCAATAAAAATCACAATATGAAAACTGAAAATAAGAATCAAACATCCGAAAACGGCAAGGAAGTAAAGGGGATGACCCGCAAGGAAGCGCTCAAAAAAGCCGGTAAACTGACGTTGGCGGCGGGCACCATGCTCGTGCTATTGAACACACCTGAAAAGGCGCTAGCCCAATCGGGGACTACATCTGTTGGACCTGCTTATGTGGGTGGGGGTGGCCATTAATATTTAGCTAATTGGTATTGAAATCCATGCTCGTAAAACAAATTGGGGAAAAGCGCGTTGCCTGGTTCGGGAATTGTAATCAGTGGATGCAGTTCGAAGAACCTGCCTGGTTTGTTTACAGACTGTGGGTTAAGGGTCTGGTCATGGAAGAAATTATTACCAAATGTTGTAAAAAGTATGGATCTGACGATGCAGAGAGTCGTCTGTTCGTACATGAGATTATACAGAAATTAGCCGGATTGAAAAGTCCGGCTCAGTTTTTCGGAGATGCCTATCTGGTTGATCTTCCTGAGTCTGTTTTCCTGAAATCTCCTTATGTAGTCCGAAATTATACAATTCTAAATCATACATTAACTTTCGCATTCGAATCGTCTATGCTCGAATACAGCATTCATCCGCTTCTGGCTCATCTCGAGACAAACGAATCGGGAAAAGGTGAAGTATATTTTGAGCTTTTCAAACATAGAGGGAAGTTTGCAATTCGTGTAACCAGGGATCAAGCCAAGACATGGTTGTTCGATTTTCCTGAATTACAGAAGGGGAGGGTATTTATTGAAATTCTGAATACCATCTATAGAAAGGTTGAAACTGACTGGATGACGATCGTACACGGATCAGCTATCACTGATGGGCGCAGTACGATTTTGTTCACCGCTCCATGCGGCGGCGGTAAAAGTACAATTGCCGCGTTATTGCAGGCGCAAGGATTCCAGGTAGTATCAGATGATATGGTACCTATTGACGCGAAAACAGGAAAAATTTATCCGTTTCCTACACCTATTTCAGTAAAAGAGGGGGCAGTTGTTACACTGTTGCCTTTATATCCTGATCTTGAAAATTCTCAGCTATTCGAATACCCAGCACAGAGCAAACAAGTCCGGTACCTGACGTTCGATCATGCGCCGCAGAAAAAGGGGATGATTAATAGAGCAAAAGCATTGATTTTTATCAGGTTTGACCCAACAATTGATTTTCAGATAGAGACGGTTTCGAAGCTTGATGCCATAAAACGGTTCAATAATGAAGCCTGGGTTTCGTCAACACCCGAAAATGCCAGAAGATATATCAACTGGTTTATTAAATTACCCGTATATCAACTCACCTACTCCAATAACGAAAAGGCAGTTGAAGCCATAAATCAAATTTTTAAAGGTGAATAGCCTGCAAACTTATTATTGGATTGGCCGATTACTTTCACTGAACAATTATCCTGAAAGAAGAGCCTCAATATTGATGGAAATTGAATGTGGCAGGATCAACTGGAACATTTTTTTTTACCTATGCGATGCGCATCGTATACTTCCTGCCATCTATCTTCAATTTGAGCGCCATTCGCTTTTAGAATATATTCCTGTTGAGTTACAAGATTACCTGGCCAATATTTACAAATTGAATAAGGTCCGAAATGAGCAAATCCTTATTCAGATTCATGATATTACCCTTCTACTTAATTGCCAAGGCATCTCACCCATTTTTCTGAAGGGAGCAGCACATCTTCTGGATGGTTTATACGAGGATAACGGCGAAAGGTTTATGTTCGATATCGATCTGATTGTATCGACTGACGATTTTCAGAAGACTTCGCAAATTCTGGAAGAAGACGGATATTTTCAATTGATTCCGCACAGACCTGAAAATTTGTTAAAAGAGAAGCATTATCCCCGGCTAATTAAGGACGGAACTATTGTTGGAGTCGAAATACACCGAATGTTATCTGAGTTTGACTTTTCGACGTATTTTCATTTTGGAACGATCGATAAAGAGAAAAAGGTGCCCATTTATGCACTTCAAGAGTGCTTTGTGTTATCCGATAAGCATAAAATCATTCATCACCTTATTAATAGTCAAATGAGCGATAATGGTTTTATTTATGGCAGGGGTGATTTGCGACAGATGAATGATTTTTTTCTGCTGTCGCGAAAGACTGACCCCGTTGCAACATTGAATGAATTTAGATATTTCCATAGACAAACTAGCGCTTATCTTACTCTGGCAAGCAGAGTTTACGGGATAAAAAAAATAAGTGGTCCGTTCACCATAGCCTCCTGTTTTTTTGTTTTCAGACACGACATGAGCCTCCGTTCGCAATGGTGGCATGATACTTCAAATATTGTTCTGAATATTTATAGAGATCATGAACTCCAAAAAGTTTATATCCGCAATTTTAAACTCGCCTTGCACAATAGCTCTTATCGCAGAGAAAGGTTACGCCGTCTTTTCAATGGTACGTTGTTTTCAGATGGCATCAAGTAATTGAATATTACACTCATTATTGAGATTTATTGTAGTTATTGCCATTGATTGGGTGTAAATATTTATAGTTTAATCCAATGTTATTTGTATTTATCTTAAATTGCAATGGATGTCGATAGATCCTAACATTCAAATTAAATTTTGATCATAGCTTTGGTTGTATGAATAGGGCTTGAAATTGTAATTGAACAGAAGAATTTTATTTGATCAAGAGACTTGTTGTTTCGTTTTAAGCCAATGGATATATTGTGATGATTATGTTTTTATGGCCGGAGTCATTGTAATGATCGGTATATATTGTTAGGATGCTGTTGATTGCTTGATTTGAGACTGATTTATATCATTCCTATATTTCTAATTATACACCGCTTGAATTGCAAAATCAGTTTAACCTTCATCGAGGTAGTGGTTTAGGGCTTTCGCACAAAATGCTGCAAATTGGCGCTTTCCGTCCAACAAATTTTGACGAGGTGTTTAAAAATGTCTTTTATGTTGGT